>Ga0081479_114652_pt1 | contig 31696 bp, 30 predicted proteins | sample MamHotmetagenome_FD_70984 | JGI IMG/M metagenome (GOLD analysis project Ga0081479, IMG submission 70984) | Hot spring cone microbial streamer communities from Mammoth Hot Spring (Liberty Cap Streamers), Yellowstone National Park, USA - T=72 v2... | ecosystem: Environmental > Aquatic > Thermal...
AGGAGGCTCTTGCTAAGCTTGGCAAAATATGAAGGCGCCCAGGGGTCAATTGTTCTTAAAAGATCTTTGTAGTTGTTAGCTCTTTACTCCTACTTGGTCCAAAGGTTTACAACTGGCATGCGCCAATCTCCATTAAAGCTTCTCTTTGTGATCTTGGTGCCAATTGGTGCCTGTTTCCGCTTATATTCAGCCCGTCTTAACATGCCAAATACCTTTTCCACTGTATCCCTATCAAAACCTTTCTTTACAATATCCTCTGGGTGTGAGGGCTGTTATTACTAATGGTAATGTCACCTATAATTCCCAGTTTGGAATGTCACATCGGGAGTAAGATTAAAATTGTGTCTGACCCTAACAAAAATATGAAGGAGGTTTAAGAAATGGACCGGGAGACCTTTAACAAAATCAAAGAACAAGCCATGAAAGAAGTTATCGAAAAATTTTACCCAAACGCTGAACCAACTCAAAAACTTGCCATCCAGCATTTCCTCGAGCAATTCCTTAACACCTTTATGAAAGCTGAAAGAAACATCTTCCTTGAAAATCAATCCGATAACAAGGCTAACGGTTTCTATGAAAGAACTTTGACCACTGGCTCTTTCAAACTCAACCTCCAAGTCCCAAGAGATAGAAAAAGCATCTTCCGTCCCCATATCCTACCTGAACCCTACAAAAGAGTTGACCAATCTTACACTGACCTTATCATGAGCCTAATAATCAATGGCTCATCTTGAGCCCAACTTCGTTCCTCGCTGAAACAATTAGGACTGCCCTATTCTGAGGAAGAGTTGAACAAAATTAAGGCGCAACTCTTAGAAAAGCTTTCCGATTTTAAACAAAAGGAATTGCCAGAAAATGTTTTAGCCTTATTCATTGATGCCTATCATACTGAAGTTAAAGACAGAGGAAAGGTAAAAAAATCTTGTGTATATGTAGTTTTAGGATTAGACTTAGATGGTCATAAGGATGTGTATGGATTTTATACCTTTTTTGGGAATGAAAATAGAACTGATTGGCTTCAAGTGTTTAATGATTTGATAGAGAGGGGTTTAAAGCGAGTAGCCTTGATTGTTAGTGATGATTTTCCTGGGATAGATAAAGCGATAAATGCCTTGTTTCCCAAGTCAGATCATCAGCTTTGTTATGTTCATTTAAAGAAGAATGTTCAGAGGAATATGGGAAAAGAGGATGCAAAGATTTTTAATAAAGAATTAGACCGGATAAGACAGAGTAATACATTTGATGAGGGTAGAGAGTTATTTGAGGTTTTGTGTGAGAGATTTAAAGAGAGATATTCGTCGTATATAAGGACGATTAGAGAGAAAGTAGAGAATTATTTATGTTTTTTAAAGTATCCTGAGGAGGTTCGTAGACATATATACACTACGAATGGGGTTGAGAGTATAAATAGGCTATTAGAAAAGATAAGAGAGAGGTTAGGAGGGTATTTTCAGTCAGTTGAAATACTTGAGATTAATATGTATCTTCAGATAGAGAGTTTAAGGGATGGAAGGTGGAGGAAGGGTATACCAGCTATAAAGAGTAAAAAATATGAAATAAGTCAAATATTTAATTTAAAATTTTATCATGATTTACAGACACAAAATTATTGACAACTCCCATTTAAGTCCTTTCAGCACACGGAAGAACATATTGGAAATTTTAAAACCAAACAGTAGAATTAGATATAAAGCCCTTTTTGGAGAAAGAATCGTGGCTATCTCAGCATCAAAACTTAATAACGAAACGAAGATATATACCTTTAAGGACTACTTAAAGCTTCCCCAAGACGAAAGGGTGGAGGTCATCGAGGGGCGAATCTACAACATGACCCCTGCTCCCAGCTTAAAACACCAAACCATAGTAGGGAACCTTTTTATTCTCCTAAAAACTGCCCCGGCGAACAAGTGTTACATTGGGATTGCTCCGACCGATGTAGTTTTAGATGACTACAATGTGGTTCAGCCTGATATCTTTCTCGAATGCGACCGAACAAAGTTGAAAGAAACACATGTTGAAGGAGCTCCTGACCTAATCATCGAGGTTGCTTCCAAACATCCTTTAATTAAAGATAAACGGGAAAAAAGAAAACTCTATGAAAAATTCGGCGTAAAGGAATACATTATAGTGTTCCCTGAAGAGGAATACCTTGAGAAATATATTCTTACTGATAAAGGCTATCTTCCTCCGAAGGTTTACACTAAGGGCGAAAGATTTAAGCTTTATACTATCGAATTAGAAATATTGGTAAACGAGGTGTTTAAAGGTCTCTGAAAAGCTTTTCATAATCTAACCAAAGCTCTTCTAAGTTAACAGTCTTGTAATCTGCTATCTCGAAATCGAAAATTCTAACCTCCTCCCTGCAGAGAAATTCTCTCTCCGAAAGAAGCTCTCTTGCCTTAAGATTGCTGAAGACTTGAATTATGTAGGCTTGCCAAAGGGGGACCTTTTCGCGAAATACCGAGATAAGCCTAAGATAGGGTTTATCTTTTATGGACTTAGGGTTTACTTCAGAGATCCGAGCTAAGGCAATTAAGGCGTGGGGAATGTTTTCCTTAAAAGCTAAAAAGGCAAGAATGTTTTTGACATAGGCTGAGTATTGATCTCCGGTATTGCGTATGACCTCTCCGCAGGCTGGAAGGGCACCCCAGGCTGAAGAGGCAGAATCAGCCCCTGTATAAAGGAGCCTTTTAATCAAGTCTAACACCCTTTGGGGCTCTCGCTTATTTAAAAGACCTGCCGCCAAGCCTAAACCATAGGCAGAAAGAAGCCTTATTTTCTCTTCAGGATGGTAAAGAAGCTTTTGCAGTTCGTTCAAATTTTTAGGTTCTGCTAAAAGGTAATTAACTAAATCAGAAAAATTCCTCTCGCACACGAGATTTTCTAACTCCTGTCGAGGAAGCCTTTTTTTAAAATTTGGGTCAAGAAGCGCTTCATCTCTCTTAAGTATTTTAGAGAGGTTTTCTTTCTTTAACTCTTGAACATCATCGGCAAGCTTAATAAAAACCAATGCTGAACGAATTTTTCTGCCTGTGTCCACACCTTCAGGATATACAAGATGAGTTTCTGGCTCATAGCCTTCTATCCAAATCTCTTTATAGTCTTCATCCGGTATCAGGTCCCAAGCTAAATCCCAATCTCCAGAGAGGGCTAAAAGGAGGGCTGAGATGAAAGCAGAGCCCCTATCATAGCCGGTAGAAGAAAGAGTATAAACAGCTCCGCATTGGCAAACTCCCCCTTCATGCTCCACATAGGGCAAAGGGATAACTTCTGGTTTTTGAATGAAGCTTCTGCAGAATGGGCAGGTTGGTGGATAGGGTAGCTTAAGCTTCATGACACATCCGCTCAAACTCAGGATGCACAGGATAGCCAAGCTCTTTTGCCTTCCTTAGGTAGTCCTGAGCCAAGGTTTTATCCCCTAAATAGAAATAGCATACCGCTAAGTTGTTATAGATTACCCCGTTCGTAGGGTCAAGCTCTAAGGCTTTAAGAAGGACATTTTTTGCCGCATCAAAATCTCCCTTTTCAATATAAACGGTTGAAAGATTTATGTAGGAAGAAGGGTTATCGGGCTTCAACTCCATGGCTTTTTGATAGCACTCGATGGCCTTATCAAGGTTTCCAAGCTGAAACTCAACCAGCCCAAGGTTGTTCCAGGCTTCAAAGGAATTGGGATAGAACTTTAGCGTAAAAGTAAAAGCTTTTTTAGCCTCTTCGAGCTCCCCCTCTTGGGCTAAAATGATGCCAAGGTTGACCATGGCTTCATAGTGGTAAGGATCAAGCTTTAGAACCTTTTTTAAGGTTTCCTTTGCCTCTTGAAATTTTCCTGCGTTGTAGTATGCTACAGCAAGCCTATGCTGAGCCCAAACGGCGTGAGGATTTTCCATGGCTTCCTTTTCTAATACCTTGATGATTTCTTCTAAGTTCATGCCTTCCCCCTTAGTAATTTTCGAGAAGTAAAAATAATCCTAAATCATGAAATTAACAAGGTTTAGAAAGGTCTACATCTTACTTTTACTTGTCTTTCACCTTTTTATCTTTGCCGGTCTCTACTTCGAAGGACTTCAACCCCTTTCTCAGAATAAAAACCTGCCTCCTAAAATCATTGAAATTCAAAGAGGAGAGGGACTTTTAGATATAGCCCAAAAACTCTATCAAAATGGAATAATCAAAAACCGTGTGGTCTTTATAATCGAAGCCCTGCGTTTAGGCAAATATAAAGAATTTAAAGCCGGAGAGTATGCTTTTTATCCTTATCAAACTATTAGGGAAATTTTAGACATCCTCGCAAAAGGTAAAGTTTTTCAACACAAAATAACCGTTTTTGAGGGGGCAACCCTGTGGCAAATTGCAGAAATCTTAGACAAGGAAGGAGTTTGTTCTAAAAAAGAATTCTTAAAATGGGCTGAAAACAAAGAATTCTTACGAGAACTTGGAATACCTTCTGATACTGCTGAGGGATTTTTATACCCTGATACCTATTTTTTTGCTAAAAATACCCCTTGTCCTCAAATTATTTCAACGATGGTCCGGAACTTTTGGGAAAAATGGAAATCCATAGAGCCCCTTGCCCAAAAAAGCAATCTTACACTACAGGGGATAGTAATCCTTGCCTCTATCGTTGAAAAAGAAGCCTTTTATGATTCGGAAAAGCCCATAATTGCCGCCGTATACCTAAACAGGCTTAAAAAAGGAATGCCCCTTCAGGCAGACCCAACCATAAACTACGCTTTAAAGAGTTTTAGAAGGCTAACTTACAAGGATTACCGTTCAGTGAAAAGTCCCTACAACACCTATTTACACAACGACCTCCCGCCAACTCCCATCGGCAATCCAAGCTTATCCTCTCTTAAAGCTGTCTTAACTCCGGCCAAGGTTCCCTATCTTTACTTTGTAGCAGATGGAACAGGTAAGCATATCTTTTCGAAAACATATAAAGAACATCTCAAAGCGATCAATGAAGTAAGAAAGGCTCCCCCTACTGAAGAGCTTGAAGCTCTCAATGAAGAATTTATTGATAAAAATTCACAAAGGGATAAATTTTCTATCCTGAGATGACCCGTAATTTTTGGGAACAAATTATAAAGGGAGCGGAAAGTCTTGCTAAAAAAAGAGAGAAAGAAGGGGGAGGGTTTGGTGCAACCCCTTTGCTTCCTCCTACGGTAGAGGATACTTATTTTGGTCTTGCCATCTTAGACTTATGTCAAGCTTTAGATGAAATTTCTAAGACCAAACATCTTTCTTACCTTTTAACGATTTCTTGGCAGGAGTTACTACCCGAAACTCTTCTCTACTACCTTAGGGCTTTATCTCTATTATATGGGGCTTTGCCAAATTCAAAGGAGTTAGAAAAGTACTTGGATGAGTTTTTGGCCAAAGGTCCCTCTGTAAAAAGGCTTGCCATACTTTTTAGCATAGCCCAAACTTTAGACCTGAGCGAGCAAAGTGAAAGATTTTCTTTAAAAGAGGTTAAGGAAAGGATCAAACTAGAGATTTTGAGAATACTACCTACGGAAGAAAGGCTAACCCTTGAGCTCCTTTACTATCTTTTATCCCCCCTTCCTGAGTTTGTTGAAAAAAATTTGAATTTTGTGTTATCCTCTCAAAACCCTGATGGGGGCTTTGGTTTTATGCCCGGGACGACCTCGTTTATGGAAAACACCTACTTTGGTATAAACATTCTTTACTATTTTAACAGGCTTGGAAAAGAGGTCTCTAAAAAAGCCATAAGATTTGTCTTATCTTGCTTAAACGGAGATTTTGGTTTTGGAAGAAATTCTCAAGGCATTTCCTTTCTTAACACTACCTACTATGGATTATCCGTCTTAAGAACTCTTTTAGAAGATAGAAAAACTTAAAGTGATGCTTTATCATTAAACCATGAAAAAGGTATACATTAGGACCTTTGGTTGTCAGATGAACGAAAAGGACTCGGAGATAGTGTTATCGCTTCTTCAGCCTGATTTTGTCCCCACAGAAGAACCGGAATCTGCGGACCTGATTTTGATAAACACCTGTTCGGTTCGGGAAAAACCTCAACATAAGCTATACAGCGAAATTGGAAGGTTCAAAGAGCTAAAAAAGAAAAAACCGGAGCTCCTCATTGGGGTGATGGGATGTGTTGCTCAGCAGGAGGGAGAAAGAATAGTTGAAAGATATCCCTATGTAGACATAGTTCTTGGCACCCAAGCCTTTTATCAAATAAGGCAGGCAATTGAGCGCCGCCTAAAGGAATGGAAACCCTTTGTTTGGACAGAACTAAAACCTGATTTTAAGCCACCTTTAGTCCTTGGGTCAAAAAAGCCCAAAAGAGTGAAAGCTTTTGTCAACATTATGCAGGGTTGCGATAACTTTTGCACCTATTGCATCGTCCCTTATGTGAGAGGAAGAGAGGTAAGTAGACCCCCTGAAGACATTTTGCGGGAAATTGAATATCTTGTGAAGGAGGAAGGTGTTAAAGAGGTAGCTTTGCTTGGTCAAAATGTCAATTCTTACGGGCTCAAAGAAAAAAGCTATGGCGACTTTGCAGACCTTCTTGATAGGGTTTCTCAAATAGATGGTCTCCTAAGGATTAGGTTTACCACAAGCCATCCCAAAGACTTAACGGAAAAACTCATGCGGGTTATTGCTGAAAATCCCAAGGTTTGCAAACATATCCATCTTCCGCTTCAAGCAGGGTCAAACAAAGTTCTAAAGCTTATGAACAGAAAGTATACTCGTGAAGAATACTTAGCAAAGATTGAAAGATTAAGAGAACTCTGCCCAGAGATTGCCATAACTTCTGACATTATCGTTGGCTTCCCTGGCGAGACAGAGAAGGACTTTTTGCAGACCTTAGAAATGCTTGAAAGGGTAAGGTTTCATGAGATATTCTCTTTCAAATACTCGGATAGACCCTTTACCGCAGCCCAAAATTTCCGGGACAAAGTCCCTGAGGAAGTTAAAGAAGAAAGGCTAAAGAGGGTTCATGAGACGCAAGCTAAGATTACCGCAGAGGTCTATCAATCCTATGTTGGGAAAGAGGTTGAGGTGCTTGTTGAAGGAAGGAGCGAAAGGGATGAAAACCAACTTACAGGTAGAACTACCACAAACGTTATCGTAAACTTTACAGCCCCACGCTTAGACCTTGAAGGAGAGCTTGTTAAAGTGCTTATCGAATCAGCTGGAAAGCATTCTTTAAAGGGGAAATATCTTAGCCCTTCCTTTTAGCAAGCTCGCTTAATATCTCAAGCCTTTCCCTTTCTCCAAGGGCAATAAGTATATCCCCTTCTAAGATCACGGTGTTTCCCGCTGGATTAAAAAGCATCTCGCCAGACTTTCTTTTGATGGCAAGGATAATAGCGTTTGTTAAATCCCTAATTCTGCTTTCTAAGATGGTTTTGTTCGCTAAGGCTGACCCTTCTTCAACCAAGATTTCCTCAAGCTGTAAGCTTGTTGTAGGGTCATAGCCAGCAATGTCGATAAAGTCCATGACGTTCGGTTTAAGAACAGCCAAAGCCATTTTCTTTGCCCCTGAAAGATAGGGAGATAGGACCCTGTTTGCTCCTGCTTGATAGAGCTTCTTTTCCACCGAAGGGTCATCAGCTCGGCTTACTATGTTGATCCTCGGGTTTACCATCCTTGCAGAGAGGACTAAATAAACATTTAGCGGGTCATCCCCTAAAACCGCAATAAGATGCCTTGCTCTTTTTATACCAGCCTTAAGCAAGACTTCTTCTTCCGTTGCATCACCCTCAATGTGTAAGATCTTTTTTTCTTTTAATTCTTTGATTAGCTCAGGGTCCTTTTCAATAACGACCACAGGAATCTGTTCTTTGATGAGCTCATAAATATTCTTGCCAATCCGTCCAAAACCGCAAAGAATTGCGTGGTCGCTTAGCTTTAGGATCTCCTTTTCCATTCCTCTCCCCTCAAAGGTTTGTAAGGTTAAATGCACAACGAATTCGCTGATAACCGAGAGCATGTAAAAGAAAAAACCTACACCTCCAAGGGCTAAAAAAATGGTGAAGATCCTACCAGCAGTAGAAAGGGGCACATACTCTTGATAACCAATCGTGGTAATGGTGATAACGGTCATGAAAAGGGAGGATAAAAAATTAGCCCCCTCAATCAGCATATAGCCAAGGGTTCCGCCAAAGATGAGTAAGATTAGCCAGATTACTCCTAAAAAAAGGAGCTTAAAACGCGAAATCATAGGTTAAAAAAATAATACCTCATCGTCTATTTGGGAAGTAAAGCTAATTTTCCAAATAAAGCACCCGCCCTTTTAAATAATGAGTTTCCTTTACCATAGGATTGATAGAATGGTCTTGCGCTTGGCTAAGCTTTTTTATTATTCTTCCTCTAAAGCCAAGCTTAGCCAAGCTTCGTTTGATTATCTCCTCCTGGGTTTCTTCGGTAAGAAAATGGGAGCAGGAAAAAAGGGCTAAGAAGCCGCATCTTTCAGCAAAAAGTCTAAGACAGGAGTAGTAAAGCGTATCATAAAGCTTTGAGCCCTGGTCTAAATCTCGTTTTGATTTGATGAAAGCAGGCGGGTCAGCAATGACCACATCAGCCAAAAAGGATGGATTTTTGAGATAGTTTAGCACATCTTCTTTTATCAAAACGACCTTCTCAGAAAACCCGTTTAGCTTTGCTATTTCCTCTGCTAAATCTAAAGCCGCTTGTGAGCGGTCAACAAGGATTGCCCTCTTCGCTTCCCCTTTCAAGGCATAAAAGGAAAAACCTCCCACATAAGAATAAAGGTCTAAAACTTCTTTACCTTGCGGAAGCTTAGCCAAATACCTTCTTGCATCCCTCTGGTCAAGAAAAAAGCCTGTTTTCTGTCCAGAAAGCACTGGAATTAAAAACTTTATACCATCAATCTCAACGAGTAGAGGCTCATCTACGCGCCCCCAAGCAACTTCAGTATAAAGAGAAAGCCCCTCTTCCTTCCTCTTTTGAGCATCGTTCTTTAAAACGACGCAAGAAGGCTCAATCACTTCTCTTAAAGCTGATATGATGTGGCTTAAAAGCTTTTCCATCCCCAAGGTATAGACCTGAACTACAGCAACTTTATCAAACACATCCACGATAAGACCGGGCAAAAAATCCCCTTCAGAAAAGATAAGACGAAAGGCAACCTCTCCTGGATAAAGCTCCCTTCTCAAGTTTAAAGCTCTTTTAAAGGCTTTGGCAAAAAACTCTTTATCTATTGGCACATCCTCTCTGCATAGCACTTTTATACAATACTTTACCTTAGGATTAAAATAGCCTTGAGCAAGGAAATAACCTTCCTCGCTGTATAGGCTTACTAAACTTCCTTCGGGAATGTGCTCAAGCTGAGATTTTTCTGATTTTACTTCATCAAAGGTTAGCCAAAGATACCCCTTTAAAATCTTCTCGACTCCTTTCCTATTTACGAGGACCTTTGGATAGTTCATTCTTTATCACCTCAAGGCTCCGAAAAGGATTTGCCCTTTCACTAATAGTATGCGGAAATTTACACAAGCTTAAATCGGCAAAAACCGTCTCCTTATCAAAGGTTATCTTAACTCTTTCTTTTCTTGTAATGCATAGTTTTCCATCTTTGTCTTTACCAAGGTTAATCCTTTCAAAGGTCCTGTTTTCAAGAAAGCATACCCAAAGTCCATCCTTTAACCTCCCTGTTAAGCCATCCCTCATAGCGGGAAGGGGCTTTTTTCTTTCCCAAAGAGAAAGAAAATACCTTTCTATGTCAGAGGATTCCTGAACATAGACCTCGGAGAACTTTTCTGCATCCTCATCATTTCTCACAAGCTCACAGGCTTTATACTCATCCTGATTGATAAAGCTTGCATGACACACAGCACAACTTACCTTTTGTAAAAGGCTTTTCTTATGGAATATAAGCTTCTCCTCTAAAACCTTTTTATGGCAATCAAGACAGCTTGCCTTTTTCATGCTAAACATTATCTCCTCTTTTCCATGACAATTAGTGCAGGAAAAACCATGGCTTGCATGAACATCAGCTTTCAAATCATAGTACTCTATTCCATACGGACGGGGAGGAAGCTTACCTTCAACAAAAGGCGACCGATAGTCTACAAACCAGTTGTGAGGTGCCTTCCCTAAGTAGTCCATACCGACCCTTACGCTGTAATGACAGCTAAGGCATTCTTCATTCCTTGGTTTTTCGTAAGTATGCACCCTATGGCAGGCTAAACAACCTCTTCCCCGACGGGTCGATTCATAATCCTCACCTTCGTAAAAGATATGACAGGTAAAACAACGCTTCCCCAAAAAGTCAACAACAAGCTTACTTTTTACATCTAAAGATTTATTTTCTGATAGAGAGAAAAGGTCTGATAAAGAGGATGCTTTCAAACCTAAACCAAAGCGGGCGAGTAGAAAATTTACCTTTTTTTGATAGGTGTAATGCTGGGATTTAGCTATTCCTTTGGCTTCCTGCCAATGACATTTGCCGCATACAGAAAAAATCTTATCCGGAGAAGGAGACTTAACAAGGTCTTCATGGGCAGAATCTTTTGTGCTTGCTTGTTCTTTTCCACCATGACAAAGGATACAAGAAAGGTTGTGTTCGTTGACCTTAAGCTTAGTCCGTAGGATTTCGCCGTGGCAGTCTTGGCATGATTTTACTCTTGAATTAGGCAAACTCTGACAGGATGATAGGAAAAGGGCTATAAGAAGGGCTAGGAAAAGCATGTCCTTTTGGCGTAAGAATCAAGAAGCTTTGCTACCTCTTCCGAGGTTTTAAAAGGTTTCCCTAAAACCTCCTGCCAGACCCTTTTCCCTTCCATGCAAAAGTAAAGCGGGATTTCGTTTAAATACTTTTTAAAAGGCTCTAAAATTTTTTTGTAGGCTTTAATCCTTCTGTCAATAAAATAGCGATACTTTTGGTCAAGACCTCTTATAAACTCATCGGCGTAGATTTTAGTCTTAGGGAAATTTTTTGGCGCTACCTCTTTAAGCTCAGGTGGAAACCTCAACATCCCAAGGCTAATCCAAGCAATTCTATTCAGAGGAAACCTGTTTAGGATCTCTTCAAGAACTTTAGAATACTCGGCTTCTCCCTCTTCATAAAGGATTATAGGGTCAAAATGGAAAGCAAGGCTAAAGCCATGTTTTAGAGCCTCCTCCGCGCCTTGGAACCGAGCTTTTAAGCTTGCCGTGTGCTTTTCTTCTTTTTCTATTATTCTCTCTGTGTTTACTGACCAGGCAAAGATGATTCGTTTATCGCTTGGAAGCTCTGAATAAAAGGCTGAAGAAGGAGCAGTTTTAGTTTTAAGCTCAAGGACTGCAAAAGGGTCAGTCTCTTTCCAAAATTCTATCAAGGTCCTTGCTACACCGGTTAGAGCTTCAAAGACTAAGCTATCTGTAAATTCACCCGTCCCTAAGCGTGTAAGCTCTCCTTTTTCTGTTCTTTCTTTAAAAAAGGAATGAAGGCTTAGAAGCCCATCCTCGACTAAGTTTGCCCAAATTCTAAATCCAGGCTTATTGAAATAGGCTTGAAGTATACAGTAAGAACAACCAAGGGGACAGTTTTCCGCAAAATGGAAGATGATATACCCGCAACATAGATAGTTCTTAGTCCCCGGACATTTCTTTACGAAAGCCCCTTTGTAAGGGGTTATAAGGACGACTGGCTCCTCAACCTGCCTTTCGCCCTCATGAGACTTCTCAACATCCAAGCTATTAATTGAGCTTGGATGAGCTCTTTTTAAAATCTCGTTTGTTAACCTAAAATTTACAGCCTTTTCATCAACGACTATCTTCAAGGTCTTTTTAGAGGTAATTTTTAATCAAAATTTCAGCGATTTGAACGGCGTTCGTTGCTGCACCCTTTCTGATATTGTCGGCAACGATCCACATGTTAAGCCCCTTCTCAGTGCTCAAGTCCTCTCTTATCCTTCCGACAAACACCTCATCCCTTCCGGCAACATCGACCTGCATTGGATAAAGCTTGTTCTGAGGGTCGTCAAGGACGACCACACCTTCCGCTTTCCTCAAGACCTCACGAGCTTCCTCAGCAGTTAGCTTCTTTTCGGTTTCTATGTTTACGCTTTCTGCATGTCCGTAAAAAACTGGGACCCTAACCGTTGTTGCAGTAACGGCTATGCTTGGGTCTTCCATAATTTTTTTTGTCTCCTCAACCATCTTCATCTCTTCTTTAGTGTAACCGTTTGGTAAAAAGACATCGATATGAGGGATGCAGTTAAAGGCGATCCTTTGAGGAAGGTGCTTAGGAAGAGGCATGGGACTTCCTTCACACCAAGCCTTAGTCTGCTCCATAAGCTCAAAGATAGCCTTCTGCCCTGCGCCAGAAACAGATTGATAGGTCGAAACTACAACCCTCTTTATCCTTGCCACATCATGAAGAGGCTTCAAAACAACAACCATCTGGATGGTGGAGCAGTTTGGATTTGCGATAATGCCTTTTTTAGTATAACCAGCCACTGCATGAGGGTTGACCTCAGGGACAACGAGAGGCACATCCGGATCCATCCTCCAGGCGCTTGAGTTATCTATTACTACTGCACCGTCTCTAGCAAATAGCGGGGCAAAATCAAGGCTTCTTTGCGCACCAGCCGAAAAAAGGGCAATATCAATACCTTTAAAGCTTTTAGCTTCTTCTAATGCTTCCACAAGGATCTGCTCACCTTTGAAGGGAAGTAGCATACCTTTTGACCTTGTTGAGGCAAAAAGACGCAACTCTTTAACTGGAAAATTCCTTTCTTCAAGAACGGTTAGCATCATCCTTCCAACCGCACCTGTTGCCCCAACTACAGCCACCGTATACTCCTTCATTTCTTCCTCCAAACTCAAGATTTTGGACAAAATAGCATACATCTATAAACTTTCAACGCCTATTAGGTGGATTTGAAAGGAGAAGATCAAGTTGTATTAAGGCGATAGGAAATTATATTCCTTCCCAAGGTGCAGCTATGGGTGGAAAAAAGGTTAGTTACTATTAAGGTTAAAATTTTTTTAGGCTTTTTTTTCTAACAAAAGCCCAACGAAATCATGAATTTTTTTTGCTACCTCTAAAAGCTCCTCTGGGGGGATCTGCTTAACAACCTCATTGGTTCTTTTGTCTATCACCTGAACGACTACCTGCCCAGCATCCTTGTTGTACACAAGCTTAGTTTCAAGATTAAAGAGAGAAAGAAAGTGGTTGAGGGCTTTTGAAAGCTCTTTAAGCTCTTCTTGGCTTAATTTTGTTTGATCCTTGTAAGATGATACCTGTACTTTTTCAACCCTTTGAATGGATTCTTTTTGTTGGGCTTGTTGAGCCTGCGTACTGGGGTCTAAAACAATATGTTTTTGAAGTTCTACCTTCATGTTAATCCTCCTAGCTAAGGCTTATTAAAACAAATTAGAAAATTTCTATTTATTTTATTCGGCTATCCTAAAATAAACTTAAATCTTCCTCCAGAGATATAAGGTGACCACTCCAAAGGTTAAACTTTTTGTAAAAACCTCGGAAAAACCTGTTTTTATTAGCATTTCTCTTACTGTTTCTACCTCTGGGAAGTTTTCTATGGATGTAGCAAGATACCTGTAAGCTTGATAATCCCCTGTAAGCAGGCCACCGATTAGGGGTATGATCTTCTTCAGATAAAAAAAGTACACATTCCTTATAATGGGAAGTTTAGGCTTTGAAAATTCTAAAATTGCGAGAAGCCCATCCTTTTTTAGGACCCTATGCATCTCCTGTAGAGCCTTATCTCGATTAACCAAATTTCTAAAACCAAAGGCAATGGTTACCGCACCAAAGGTTTCGTCCTTAAAGGGAAGCTCCTCGGCATCCCCACAAACTGGATAGACAAAAGAAAGGTCAGGCGCTCTTTTAGTTAGACCAAACTTTAACATTTCCCGGCTTAGGTCTAAGGCAAAGGCTATACGCTTTTTTCTTTTCAAAATCTCTAAGGTCAAGGTGTAGGGACCACAGCAGAGGTCAAGGATGGGAAGATCAACCTCATCTAAGGCTTGAGAAACTTCCTTTCTCCAGCCCTTGTCTTGCCAAAAACTACAAATGCTGTTTGCCAAGTCATAATACCGGGTGATCTTCCCAAACTTTTCCTTCATAAAATCTTTATGACCGTTGCTCTTATCCATGCTTAAAAGTGGACAATCTTAAGAATGGGTATTTTTGAAATTATCCCCATATCAAGCAGGTTTTGGCAGAAATAAAGGAATGCCCTTTGCTTTAGACCAGAGAAATCAAATTCAAGATGATGAAGATAATCAAGGAGAAAGGTTTTATCCAAAGAGGAGTAATGTTCTTTGACGATGAGAGAAAGGTCGGCTAAAGCTTTGGCTCGGCTAAGGTATAAGTTTTCAGCAAGGATACTTAATTCTTTTTTGGAGAGGGACAGGACCTCCTTTCTTACCAAAAGGAGAGCAAAGACAAAGGGATAGCCCGTTTCTTCAAGCCATACCTCAGCAAGGTCGGTTACAAAGGGAAACTTTTCGTTATAGAGTAGCTCAAGCGCCTCGTTACCTATAGCTAAGTAGCCATCAATGGTTTCAAAAAAGGCTTGAGCCTCTTCCTTTCTTGACCTTCGAGATGAATGGCTGAGCTTCAAATAGACCGGCTTTACTTCTTTCATCTTTTCAAGGACAAGACGAAGGAGAGCAAAGGAAGTTTCAGTCTCTGGCGTTATGCCAATGGTTTTACCTGAAAGCTCTGAGAGAGGAAGTTTGTGAAAGAGGCAAACACTCTTTACCTTACCAACCGCGCTTATAGAGATATCAGGAATAAGAATGTAGTCTTCAAAGTGTTTAGCATAAAAAACGCTTGAGCAAAGCCCACAATCGACCTCTCCTAAAGCCAATTTCTCGTTTAACCGAGAAGGCACATCAAAGACAAGCTCAATTCCTTTCATCCTTGGAAGATGATAAAGAAAAGGCAAGGTGTTTAGGTAATTAGGGAAGCCTACCCTAAGCATGGATCCTATAGACGATTTTTTTCTCGGCTCGGATAAATTCAATAAGGGCTTTTTCTGGGTCTTCGGATAGTGGAAAAGAAAGGCTTATGGCTAAAAGGTCAGGGGTTGCCCATTCAGTTAATTCGCAAGCACTGTCAAAACCAAGGGCTTTTGCCCCCCTCTGTGTGGCCATAAGGAGTAGCTCCGTAGCTGGGACTTCTGGATAAAAACTGTGTAAAGTCTTAATTTCTTCGAAGATAGAAAGCCTGTCAACGCTTGCCAAGGAATCCGTCCCAAGAACAACCCTAAGTCCGCAGGCTAAAAGCTGAGGAAGCTTTGGGATGCCTGCCCCTGTGTAAAAATTACTCCGAGGACAAAGGCAGATTATCGGGTTTCGTTTTTTAAGGATCCTAAGGTCATCCTCTGTTATGTGAACGCAGTGGACCAAGATTGTGTTTTCGCCAAGAACACCTAAGCTTTCAAGATAAGAAACGGGTGTGAACCCCTTTACGGTAAAGCTCTCGTCCCACTTCCTCCTTGAAACAAGAAGATTCACCAAAGGACCCTCTCCCCGTAGCAAAAAGTCTGCTTCCTCCTGGGATTCTGCACAATGGATCATAAAGGGCGTCTTATGTCTCCGGGTATAGGATTTTATAGCCTGAATCATGATGGGGGTAACAGTGTATGGAGAATGGGCTGAGTAGGTAGTTTTTACTCGTCCATTGATGCTTTGCCTGTCCTTAAGCTCTATTTTTCCTTTAAAGCAGAGGATTTCTTCAAAAAAATACCCTCGTAGCGGTGATTCATTGAGAACAGGAATAGTTATACCTGTGTTTCCAACATCTCCCAGGATAGAAATTCCCTCTCTCCAAAGCTCAAGCAGAGCAAACCTTGCCGACTCTGCCATCTCTACGGGAGTTAAAGTTTCTCTTTTTTTAATAACTTGATGAAGCCAGTTAATAAATGAGCCTGATGGTAAAACCCTGAACCTTAGGGCTGAAAGCTCAAGGTGGGTGTGCACATTGGCTAAGGCTGGGAATAAAACCAGGTCCTCAAGGTCTATGAACTTGGCTTTAGGAGGTGCTTGCTTTAGCTCTTTATAAGAATAGATACCAACTATTCTTTGGTCTTTTATCTCTACGCAACCAGAAAAAATAGGAGGCTTGGTGACAGGAATGATGACTTTTGCCCTAAAAAGGTAGTGTTCCTTGGGATGAATTAATATTTCTTCCATGTTTGATTTAGGCTCTATTCAAGAAGGGTATAGTCCATCCTTCTTCTCTTAGGAATATAGCCTGCTCCTATGATGTATTTTCGAATTTCTTCCTCGCTTAAACGAAAAGACACTCCTGTTGCAGAAACGACATTCTCTTCTATCATGGTGCTTCCAAAATCATTTCCTCCAAAATCAAGGGCAAGCTGGGCTATCCTTGGTCCTTGAGTAACCCAAGATACCTGAATATTCTTGATGTTATCAAGATAGATCCTACTTATGGCTAAGACTTGTAAGTATCTTGCCGAACCTACTTTTTTAAGATGGGAAAGCGCGGTGTTTCCTGGCTGAAAGGTCCAGGGTATGAAGGCTGTAAAACCTGAAGTTTTATCTTGGAGGCTTCGTATCTTATCTAAGTGTTCGATTATGTCTTCCTCTGTTTCAACATGCCCAAACATCATGGTTGCCGTGGTTTTAAGACCAAGTCTATGGGCGCATTCCATAACATAGAGCCATTCTTGTGAGGTTGCCTTGCGGGGTGAAATCTGCTTTCGGACTTGGTCAACAAGGATTTCAGCCCCACCACCAGGAATAGAATCAAGACCTGCAGAGATAAGCCTTTTTAAGACCTCTTCAACAGATAGCCCCGAGGTTTTACTGAGATAGATAATCTCAGGCGGTGAAAGAGCATGTAGATGAACCTGAGGGAACCTCTGTTTAATAAACCTAAATAAGTCTTCGTAGTACTCTAAGGTAAGTTCAGGGTGTAACCCTCCTTGTAAGAGGATTTGGTATCCTCCAAGGGCTAAAGTTTCCTCTATTTTTTTAGCAAGCTCCTCAAAGCTTAAAAGAAAAGCCTTTGGGGAGTTTGGAGGGACAAAGAAGGCGCAAAATTTACATCCTGAAATACAAACGTTCGTATAGTTGATGTTTCTATCGACGACATAGGTAACTATTGGCTGAGGATTCAACCTAAAACGGACTTCTCTTGCTAAAGCTCCAAGGTCATAAAGAGGAAGCTTAAAAAGAAGAATCCCTTCTTCAGGGGTTAACCTTTCTCCAGCCTTAACTTTTTCTTTTGTTTTCTCAAGTTCCTTCATTTTTCGATGCCAAGCCTTGCAGGAACTCCGCAATCAAAATAATGCTTTATTAGCTTCATCTCAGTAACCAGGTCAGCCTCATCAATTAAGCTTTGCGGGGCATATCTTCCAGTAATAACAACCTCAAGGGAAGTTGGCTTTTTTTGTAAAAATGAAATAAGCTCACTCTCGTTAATTATACCCCAATTTAGGGCATAGGTAAGCTCATCAAGAACAAGAACTTGATATTCCCTCTTTTCTGCAACTTCTAAAACTCTTTTCCATCCTCTTCGTATTTCTTCTATCAATTCTTGAGAGAGGTTGCCCATTACAAAACCACCAGCGTGGAAGTTTTGATACAAAACTTGAGGATAGAAGCTCTCAAGAACCTTTACTTCGGATGAAGTAGGAGGTTTAAAGAACTGATAAAAGGCTACCTTTAGCCCGGCACCGATTGCCCTGATGGTTAACCCTAAGGCTGCTGTTGTCTTCCCCTTCCCCTCCCCGATGTAAAGTTGCACATAACCCCTTCCCCATTCCATGTTCTACAATTTACTACAAAACTTCCTTTTATACCATGCCTTGACAGGTATTATTTCTTTGTTAATATTCAAAAAATTAAGTCAAGGGGGGGATTATGTCTGAAAGACCCTTCATCCTTTTTTTTAAAGATATCTCTTACAAAGATGTCCCCTTGGTTGGGGGTAAAAATGCCTCCTTGGGAGAAATGTATTCTAAACTTACTCCAAAGGGGATAAACGTTCCAGATGGGTTTGCCGTCACCGCTGAGGCTTATAAATACTTTATTCAAAAGAATCACCTTGATGACAAGATTAGAGAAGGCCTAAAAGGACTTGACACTCACGATGTCCTCGATTTACAGCGTAGGGGGAGAATGGTTAGGAACCTCATTCTCAACGCTCAAATGCCAAAGGAGCTTGAAGAGGAGATAAGGAAAGCCTACCGCATCCTTGAAGATGAGTATGGTAAAAATTTAGATGTTGCCGTAAGGTCCTCAGCCACCGCTGAAGACCTTCCTGATGCCTCCTTTGCTGGTCAACAGGAGACCTATCTTAATGTAAGAGGCGAGGATGCAGTAGTTGTTCATGTTAAAAAGTGCTTTGCTTCCCTTTTTACAGATAGAGCTATCTCTTACAGGGAGGATAAAGGATTTGACCATTTCAATGTTTATATATCGGTAGCTGTCCAGAAGATGGTCCGCTCCGACTCTGCTTGTTCTGGCGTTATGTTTACCCTTGACACAGAGAGCGGTTTTAGGGATGTTGTCTACATCACTGGTTCTTGGGGGCTTGGAGAGTATGTTGTCCAAGGAAAAGTTAACCCGGATGAGTTTTATGTCTTTAAGCCTACCCTCAAGCTTGGATATAAACCGATCGTCACAAAAAGGCTTGGTTCAAAGGATGTAAAGCTTGTTTATGGTTCAAGCCCAAGGAAACCTTTAAAAGAAGTTAAAACCACTTACGATGAAAGAAAGCGATTTGTGCTTAACAATGAAGAAATTTTAACCCTTGCTCGCTGGGCGATGATCATTGAGGAACATTATGGACGTCCTATGGATATTGAATGGGCAAAGGATGGGGACGGTAAAACTGTTGGCACAGGTATGCTTTACATCGTTCAAGCTCGTCCGGAAACAGTGCATGCTACTAAAGAACAAAAATTCTATGAAATATATAAACTAAAAGGCAAGGGTAAAGTCATCTGCACCGGAAAGGCAGTAGGAAGTAAGATCGGTCAAGGTAAGGCAAGGGTTATACTTGATGTCAGCGGAATCGCAGAGTTTAAAGAGGGTGAAGTTTTGGTTACCACGATGACCGACCCAGACTGGGAACCGATCATAAAGAAAGCTTCAGCAATCGTCACCGATAAAGGCGGTCGCACCTGTCATGCAGCAATCGTCTCAAGAGAGCTCGGCATACCCTGCATTGTAGGCACAGAGGTAGCAACCAAAAAGATAAACACAGGGCAAAAGATCACCGTTGATTGTTCCCAGGGGGAAGAAGGTAGAGTCCTTGAAGGGATTGTCCCCTTCGAAGTGGAAAGGATTGACCTTGAACATCTACCCAAAACGAAGACCCAGATCATGATGAACGTAGGAATTCCTGAGCAAGCCTTTGCTCAGGGGCAGATCCCCAATGACGGAGTAGGGCTTGCCCGTTTAGAATTTATCATCGGCTCTCACATCGGAATACATCCTCTTGCTTTGGTCTACGTCAATGAGCTCAAAGAAAAAGCTAAGACAGATAAAAAGATTGCAAAACTGGTAAAGATAATCGAGGATAGGACCTATGGCTATGAGAATAAAGCTGAGTTTTTCGTGGACAAGCTTGCTCAAGGAGTGGCAACCATTGCTTGTGCCTTCTATCCTAAAGATGTCATAGTAAGGCTTTCAGATTTTAAGAGCAACGAATATGCCAATCTGATAGGTGGTTTTCTCTTTGAGCCTGTTGAGCACAATCCAATGATCGGATGGCGTGGTGCTTCCCGTTACTATGACCCAAAGTTTGAGCCAGCCTTTGCCTTAGAGTGCAAAGCCTTGAAAAAGGCAAGGGATGAGATGGGGCTAACCAACATCAAGGTAATGATCCCCTTCTGCCGAACACCTGAGGAAGGGAAAAAGGTTATAAGCATCATGGAAAAATACGGGCTTAAGCAGGGTGAAAAGGGGCTTGAAGTCTATGTAATGTGCGAAATCCCAAGCAATGTGGTCTTAGCCGAAGACTTTGCCAAGGTCTTTGATGGCTTCTCCATCGGCTCAAACGACCTAACTCAGCTCACCCTTGGGTTGGATAGAGACTCAGAGCTTGTTTCCCATCTCTATGATGAAAGAAATCCAGCGGTAAAGAAGCTCATCAAAGAGGTAATCCAAACGGCTAAAAAAATGAAAAGAAAGATCGGTATCTGCGGTCAGGCACCAAGCGACTTCCCAGACTTTGCCGAGTTTTTGGTAGAATGTGGTATCGACTCCATGAGCTTAACACCTGATACTATCGTGAAAACAAGGTTAATCGTAGCCGAAAAGGAAAAGGAGCTTGAAAAACAAAAGTCTAAGAAAAAGTAATTCAAAGGGCGGAGGGCTTTCCCCTAAAGCCCTCCCTTTTATCTTTATCTTCCTTCTTTTTAACACTCTATTTGTCCCTATAACGCATGCAAATCCCACGATGCTACCCGTAGAGCTAACCTATTCCTCTGCTGAAGAGTATAAATACTTAACAAGTGGACTGATCAACATGATCGAAAGCAGGCTTACAGTCCCAAACATCATAGTCCCAAGGGTTGGAGAAAGCATCCCCGAGTCCCAGATGAAAGCCAAGATAAGCATTGCACTATACCCTGAAAAAGCAAGCTACCAAATAAACATATTCAAAGAGAATAAACTGATTTTTTCAGCATCAGATGCTCTCTCCCCTCAAGAATTTATGACAAAATTCAGCGAAGCCCTTGATAGGGCAAGAAAAGCTTTAATTGAAGAAAGGCTAGAAATACCGATGTTAGGGCAGACGACTTTTAAAGCCCAAGATACTAAGCAAATAGAAAAAAAGGGCTTAAGAGATAAAATAACCTCAGGACTTAGCAAGCTTAATCCTGTTCCTTACATTACAGACCTATTTTTAAAAGACAAAGATAGACTGTTTGTTAAAATGGATATCCCACCCCCACCTCCACCACCAACTCAACCATTTCCTTTATCCCAATCTCAACCTTACCCACAAATTCAGCCTAAGATTTCATCACCAACTAACCAGCCTTATTCTATTCCCCCGTCTCTGCCGTCTCTGCCTACTCCTCCACCATTCAACTCACCTTGGCAGTGGTTTTGAGTTAAAGTTTAAAATTTTCTTGGCATAGAGCATAAATTGGAGTAAAATTCTCATCAACCATTCTTCTTATCTAACTAACCAGGAGGCAGGTATGAAGGTCCTTATTTCGGATTCTCTTTCAGAGGAAGGTTTAGAGATACTTCGTTCAGCAGGGCTTAATGTGGTTTATAAACCAAGCTTATCCTCAGAAGAACTAAAAAAAGGAATCGAGGATGCCGATGCTTTGATCATTCGTAGCGGAACAAAAGTAACGAAAGAGATAATCGAGCATGCCAAGAGACTTAAGGTCATCGGTAGAGCAGGAACTGGGCTTGATAACGTTGATGTCGCAAAAGCTACCGAAAAGGGCATCGTAGTAATGAATGTCCCAGGGGGTAATACTCTTTCTGCCGCAGAGCATACCTTTGCTCTTATACTCTCTTTAGCAAGACGCATTCCCCAGGCAAACGCTGCAGTTAAATCTGGGGTCTGGGATAGAAAAAAGTTTATGGGGGTTGAACTAAACGGTAAGGTTTTAGGGGTCATTGGTCTTGGGAGGATTGGTAGCATTGTTGCCGAAAGAGCCCTTTGCTTTAAGATGAAAGTCCTTGGATACGACCCATTCGTATCGCCAGAGGTTTCAAAAGAGAGAGGGATCGAACTTGTAAGCCTTGATGAGCTTCTTTCTAAATCAGACTTTGTAACCATTCATACCCCCTTGACCAAAGAAACTTATCATCTACTAAACAGAGAAAGGATTAGCAAGATGAAGAAGGGGGCGTATCTTATAAACTGCGCAAGGGGTGGGATCGTCGATGAAAATGCCCTGTATGAAGCCCTGGTCTCAGGACATCTTGCCGGAGCAGCCCTTGATGTCTTTGAAAAAGAGCCTGTGCCTCCGGATTATCCTCTCTTAAAGCTTGACAATGTAGTGGTTACTCCTCACTTAGGTGCTTCAACGCTTGAAGCTCAAAAGGTGGTTGCGGTTGAAATCGCAAAGCAAGTAGTTGATTATCTTATGCACGGCATTGTTAGAAATGCGGTAAACGTTCCAGCCATCACCGGGGAATCTTTAGTAGTGTTGAAGCCTGTTCTTAACCTTGCAGAAAGGCTCGGGCTTTTTGCCGCTCAATTGATAGAAGGAGCAATCACTGAGGTTGAGATAACCTATCTTGGCGAGGTAGCAAAGCTTGATGTAAAGCCAGCAACCGTTGCCCTGGTCAAAGGGCTCCTCAGCCCATACCTTAAAGAAGATGTAAACTATGTGAACGCCCTAATCCGGGCAAAGGAGAGAAATATCAAAGTTTCGGAGATTAAAACAGAATCGGCGGAGGATTTCACTTCCCTTATTAGAGTAAAAGTTTTGTCCTCAAAAGATTCTGTTTTGGTTGAAGGGACAATCTTTGGGAAAAACGAACCAAGGATCGTGAAGATCAACGGCTTTCGCCTTGACGCCCTACCGGAAGGTCATATGCTCTTCATTTTTAACGAAGACCGACCTGGGGTCATTGGAAAGATCGGAACCATCCTTGGCAAGCACAACCTTAACATCGCAAGAATGTATGTTGGGCAAGACCCCATGAAAAAAAGGAACATAATCCTTCTCTCCTTAGACCAGCCTCCAACCCAAGAAGCCCTTGAAGAATTACAAAAGGAACCTACTGTATATTTAGTAAAAGCCTTAGAGCTATAAAAATCCTATGAAGGTCAATGCCCGCGGTCTTACCCTTGATGAGCTAACTAATCATATTATAGCCCTTGGTGAAAAACCATACCGAGCAAGGCAAGTTTATCATTGGATAACAGCCAAGGCTGCCCAATCATTTGACGAGATGACAGACCTCCCTAAAGGACTTCGTGCCAAACTTTCGGAGGTGTTTAGCCTTGAACTCCCAGAGGTAATAGAAATACAAACCGCGCAAGACGGGACTACTAAGTTTGCCCTGCTGTTAAAAGACGGAGAAGTCATAGAAATGGTTCTGATACCAGAGAGGGACCACTTTACCCTCTGTGTTTCCTCTCAGGTTGGATGCTCTATGGGATGTAAATTCTGCCTAACCGCTCGTTCTGGTTTTAAAAGGAATTTAAAAGCCTGGGAGATCATCTCTCAGGTGGTGCATGCTAAAAGATGGTTGAAGGAGAGGGGAGAAAGCTTGCCCTTGAGAAACATTGTTTTCATGGGAATGGGTGAGCCCTTAGCAAACTACACAAACCTTGTCCAAAGCTTAAAAATCCTCGCCGACCATGAAGGTTTTAATTTCAGCAGAAAAAGGCTTACCGTGTCAACAGCTGGTATCGTTACAAAGATTTGGGCTCTGGCCAAGGATTTTCCTACCGCTTTAGCAGTTTCTCTCCACTCAGCAGACCAATCTCTCAGAGATTATCTTATGCCCGGTGTTAAGCAATATCCCCTTCCCAATTTAAGGGAGTCCATAAAAGCCTTCCCTCGTATAAAAAACGGAAGGACAACTATTGAGTACATTTTGCTTAAAGACATAAACGACGGAGAAGAACACGCTGAGAAGCTTTATCGCTTCCTAAAGGGCTTGAAAGTAAAGGTAAACCTTATCCCCTTTAATCCTCATCCTGAGCTACCTTTTAAACGCCCAGAACCAGAAAGGGTGGAAGCCTTTCAACGGTATCTTTTGAATAGAGGTGTCCTAACTACGGTTAGGAAAAGCAAAGGTCTCGATATATCTGCCGCCTGCGGGCAGCTAAGACGAAGAGTATTATCTCCAAACTCCTTCCAAGCGGTATCCGCAGAAGGGGCAAGCTCCATCTGCGTCTAACTTGTTTTCAACGATAAAGAAGCCTTCTCTTTTGATAACCAAGCCTTGGCACTTTGGGCAGTATGTATGTTCAGTTTCGTTGCCTGGAACATTGCCAATGTAGATATAATACAAACCCTCCTCTTTTCCTATGTAGTAGGCTTTTTGTAAAGTTTCAAGCGGGGTTATAGGTTTATCAAGCATGTGAAAGCGAGGGAAAAAGCGAGATAGATGCCAAGGAGTCTCAGCCCCAAGCTCATTCTTGATAAACCTTGCCATTTCTCGAAGCTCAGATGGGTCATCGTTTTCTCCAAGAATGATCAAAGTTGTAATCTCAACCCAAATTCCGCAATGTTTCAGATGTTTTAAAGTTTCTAAAACTGGTGAAAGCTTTGCCTTGCATATCTTTTGGTAGAAGCTTTCTCTAAAGGATTTTAGGTCTACATTTATGCCATGAAGATAGGACTTGATTTGGTCAACAGCTTCCTTAGTCATATAACCGTTTGAAACGAACACATTCTTTAATCCCTGGGAAGCAGCAAGCTTTGCGGTATCAAGGGCAAACTCGAAGAAGATGGTTGGTTCAGTGTAGGTGTAGGAGATGCTTTTACATCCTGTTATTTTTGCTACATGAACAATATCCTCAGGGCTTCTCCTTTTTCCCGGAATCTCTCCCTCAAAAAGCCGAGGATACTGAGAGATTTCATAATTTTGGCAAAAACTACACTGAAGATTGCATCCTACAGTGGCATTGGAGTAGGAAAGGCTACCAGGCAAAAAATGATAAAGGGGTTTTTTCTCAATAGGGTCTACGTTTCCCGCTATGATTTTACCATAGACTAAGCTAAAAAGATGTCCGCCTTGATTTACTCTAACCCCGCAGATACCCCTTTTACCTAGAGGAATAATGCAATGATGATTGCAGAGATTGCACTTTACCTTGTTATCATCAAGCCTTTCAAAAAGTACTGCTGGAAACATAGAAATATTATTCGGCTTATTTGATGAAAAGTCAAGCACGATGGATTTTTCCCTTTTTTCACAACCGAAGCCAGAGCCTTTTCAACGCTGAAAAAAGAAACAATAAAAATTAATAAGAACAAGAACTACGGTTTGCCAAATGGAACAAATTCTCTCTTGACTTTTTGAACAGGCTAGTTATAAAATAAATCTATGAAACTTAGATTTTTACTTGTGGTTAAATTTATCATATGTTTTATTCTACTTTGTATTAGCATAGGATATTCTGAGATTTTATATGTAGCTGGAGGTGCAGCACCGGTTGAAAATGTATTAAAACCGATAAAATTACCCTTTGAAGAGAAAACGGGAATAAAGCTTATCATCATTCCTTCAGGACCAGTGAACGCTTTTAAAGCTTTAGAAATTGGGGAGGTAGAAGCCGCAGCTGCAGGTGTAACCTTTGGCCAGTGGGTAGACCTTTTAAAAAAGAACAACCTTGAGGTTAAAAATCCTGAAAGTTACAAAAAATTCCATCTTGGAGAATACCGCATTGTAGTTCTTTTGAACAAAGAAAATCCAGTCAATAAACTTTCTAAAGAGCAAATTAGAGGAACATTTACAGGCAGAATTCGTAATTGGCAAGAAGTGGGCGGGAAAGATTCTCTTATTATCATTGTTTGGGGCAGGCTCATACCTGGAACAAATAAGCTCTTTACCGAGTTCTTTTTAGATAACGAAAAAGTCAACGGTGACATTTTGGAAGTTAACACCGTTGCAGAGATAAAAGAAACTATAGCCAATTTTCCTAAAGCCATTGGCATCTCTTCTTGGGGAGCAGTTGATGAAAGGGTTAAAGTCCCTCAACTACCGAGCTAATAAGGGACATCATTTTGGTCACCAAGGGAGAACCAACAGAAAGAGTTAAGAAACTTATAGATTTTATATATAATGAAGGCGCAAGATATACTAAAACCTACAAATAATAGAGAGGACGGATGATGAAACCGGTGCTACGATTTTTGTTAGCAAACTTTATCATCACTTTAATATTTCATCTTGCTTCAGCTTACTCCGCTGAAATAAAAATTGTAGGTAGCCCATCATCTCTTGAATTTCTAAAGAAAAAAACGGTAGGGTTCGAAGAGAAAACAGGAATTAAAATAACTTTTATTCCTATGGGTCCAAAGTTTTCCCTTTGGGAAGTTTACAATGATAGAGCTGACCTTGCGGTTGATACAATCCCTCTGAAAAATTGGATTGCCCTCTTAACCAATGAGGGCATAGAAGTTCCTTCCACAGGGTTTAAGGAAGTAGTAATAGGGAAAGAAAGGATTGTAGTTATTGCTAACAAAAGAAATCCGATAACTAGATTATCAAAATCTGAACTTGCTCAGATCTTGACAGGAGAAGTTACAAGCTGGTCCCATTTTAAATGGAAAGAGTTACCTCCCATTTTAATCCTTAGCAGACAAGCAAGCGAGGCGCAAAAATATTTTCTTAACAACATCATTGGCAATAGCCCTTTAGGAATACAATTTATAACAGTAAGGTCACCTAAGGGACAAAAATTAGCTGTAGCCTTTAAAGAAAACGCTATCGGAATAATACAAGAACCTTATGTAGACCAAAGCGTAAAAGTTATACAAACTCCCGAGGTTTCAAGATCTATTTACTTAGCTTATAAAAAAACATCCAAGAATGAGATTTTAACTCTTATAAACTATTTAAAACCTCAAAAAATGCCAGAAAGGAGAAGATGATAATGAAAAGATTTTCGAAATACATAATAACTAAAATTTTTATTTATGTCCTTGTTTTGGTAGGATCTTTTATTCTTATGAACACCAGATTTGGTTTTACAAGTTCAGGTGATGTTATCAAGGTAGCATGTGGTGGAGGGACTATAGATATTTTAGAAAACATAAAAGAGGAATTTGAAAAAAGAACAAATAAAAAGTTAGAAATTGTCCCTGTAGGTACAATTTTAGGAACATGGGAACTATACAACAAGCGTGTAAACGCAGGATTCTTTTCCTTACCCTTTGATGTCCTTCTTCAACTTTTAGAAGAAGAGGGAATGATTATTGATAATCCGGATATTTTTAACTACATTGTATTAGGACAAACCTCAACAAAATTAATTGTCCATCAAGATAATATGGTATCGCGTCTCTCAAAAGAAGATATGAAAAGGATCTTTTTGGGCATTGAAAAAAACTGGAAATCATTCGGGTGGGAAGATGTTCCAATTGAAGTTGTAGTAGCAAAGCAGATGAAAGGAATTCACACTATCTTTTCACAAAAAATTTTAGATGGCTTCCCTATAAATCCTAAAAACAGAATTGATGTAGAATATCCCAACGATGTTTTAGAAGAGGTAGAAAAAAGGAAAGGTGCTATAGGTTTAGCAGTTGTTGACCCTAAGGAGTATAAAGTAAAAGTTGTCGAATCCCCTGAAATAAAACGCGAAATTATTTTTTTAACTGTGGGGCGAATAGGCAGTGAGATTAAAATTTTATTGGATTTACTTTCAAAAGCTAAATAGAATTTTTAAAGGTTGGAGATATCTTTATGGAATTTCTCAATTATACTTTTTAACCAACTATGAAGTAACTTTTTATTTATTTCTAAGTAATTATCGACATTTTTCTTCCAAATCCTTTTTAGCCTTTGAACTCTTTCTCTAACTTGTTTGATAACATAAGCTGAACCAGCTAAGGTTGAAAGTCCTGGAACCAATTTCGTTAGAATGTTATCTGAAACAATAACTGCAGTAGCAGCTCCTCCCATAGCAATAAGCAATCCAGGTGCAACCTCTTTTAACTTTTCTAATATCTCTTCGTCTTCCTTCAACATAAATTTTGTTGGATTAAAAGCATTGTTTTTATCTAAAGCCCAAGCTTTTATTCTTTCTCTTATATCTGCTTGAACTATGCTCTGTTTTACTGACATGTCTTTATCGCTAACAACCTCTAAAAGAGCTGACATTAGATAATTTAATAATGTATCTAAAAGGAGCTCAGCATTTTTTTTCAAAAGTTTTGGTGTGTAGCTTTTTATAAATTCTCTAAGAAAATATAGATTCAAATCTTTATCAATGAAAAAATTTACTTCGCTTTTAACCACAGCCGATTGAGAATCTAAATCTTCTAAAATTTTTCTTTCAATTTCTTCTAATTTTTCTTTAGACAACATTTAAATTCTCCAAGAACCTATTTAATCTTTCTTTTTCTCGCTGAATCATAGTAAGCTTTTTCTCCGTTTGCAAAATTTCTAGCTCAAGAGCCTCTGCGGTTTTAATTTCGAGCCTTAATCTTTCAATCTGAGCTTCTTTTTCTTTTAGCATCTGTTTTACTTGCCCTTTATAATAATCCAAAGCTTTAAAAATTTCATCCCTTATCTTGTCAAGAACATTTGAAATTTGGGTAATAGCTGTCCCTTTCAATTCTTGCATAAGCTTCTTTTCTAATGTCGAGGCTGATTCTTTTTTAAATTTAAAAATTTCTTTTAATTTTAACCATCTCCATGGAAGTAGAAAAGACCATGCCCTACCCAAAGCATCCTTTTCTTCTTTCTCTTTTAATTTTTTCTTTGTTGATTCTTCCAAAATCGCAAAATCTATCTTGGGAATGGTTAATTTGTATTCTTTATTTAAACTTTCTCCAAGGACCTTTAACCTATCTTGGAAAAAGCCAGAAATTGTGGAAAGCGATTTTCCTATGATTTCATCTAACTCATCCTCTGCATCCCTGTAGTGCTTTCGCAATTCCTCGAGATTTCTTGAATTTACGATCAATTCTTGATATTTACTTTTAAACTCCTGTAAAGCCCTTTCAAAAGGAGAATTTACTCCTTTAAAATTAATTTCAGCTTCTTCCAAAATAAAGTATGCTTCTGTTTGGAGCCTTTTATATCCATCTATCCTTTGCTTAACTTCCTCTTCAAACTTTTCTAAGTCTTTTTGCCTTACAAGAAGTAAACTCAAGTGTTCATTTAACATTCTTTCTAATTCTTCATAACCTGTATGTATAGTCTGGGCTATATTTCTAAGTTCTAAAATAGGAGCCTCGATCAAAAAATTTTCTAAAGCGGGCAATAATTCTTTAAACCCTGAGAATTCCAAAAAGGCTTTTTCTGGAGGTATTCTAAGCTCATCAGCAAGGTCAAGGACAAAAGCTACCCATTTTCTTTTAGCTTTATCTCTTTTTATATCCTCAAGCTTCTTCCCCCTCATCAAATCTTCGTGGATCAACTTAAGAATGCTATCAACTGCAAATATCCTATTAGGCGGAATTAAATTGGCATATATCCTCCTTGCTTCATTTAAAAGTCGATCTTTTTCCTCAAAGTAAACAACAGCATGAGTTAGCACCTGAAATACCATATCCTTGTTTTTCTTAGGAATTATTGTGGATACAAAATTTTTAAAAGACTCGGATTCAACAGGTTTTATTGGATGTATAAAAAGAATGGCGTTTGCCATATCAAGGTAGGAAAAGGCGATATCATAAACCCCACCCACTGCGTTTACGCCCGGCATATCCAAAAAGCGAATGTTTTCTAAGCCAACCCGGAAGGGATAACCAAGCTCAATTCTTGTGGTAATATTGTCAAGATTTCTTTTTTGAAGGTAGGAGCGTATTTTATCAATTAGCGATGAAAGATTGTCTAAGTTTGATTTTGCTTCCAAATAATGTATAAATTCATCATTAACCTCTGGGACCTCACCATGATCGAGTATCCATTGATCAAGCACGCTTGTTGGAATATCCCTATATTCATCAGGGATCGCTGCTACCTCTTTTAACCTTTCTTTAAAAATCTCCTTCGATTCTTCCTCAATTTCTTCTACCCTGCCCGACGCATAAGTTATTTTCAAAAAGGGTCTTTTGCTGTAGAAAACTTCTATTATAGAAGAAGTAGCCTGTAAAACATCGGCAGGTAAAATCTCTTCCCTAAGTAAGCTGTTTATGAAAGTTGATTTTCCTGCCTTTACTTCACCAGCAATTGCAACATAAAAAATATTATCCACGATGTTTTTGATCTTCTTATCAAGAAGGACTATGTTAATCCCATCATTATAATCTCCCCTAACACTTAAATAAGAATCGTAAATATTAACTAATTCTGTAACGAAAATTTTATACTCATGGAATCCGATTTTCTTTTCCATCATTGAAATTACTCACCCCCTTCCCTAAGCACCTCTTTCAACTCATCTAAATCTAATTTTATCCGTCTTAAAATAGCTCGATATTTTTGGAATAAAGAATCAACTTCACCTTCTTCTCCTTTGTCAGCTGCTTCAATAATAGAACGCCCAAGACTAAATAACTGTTCTAAACCACTTTGTAATTTCTCAAAATCATAAGAAGAATAACGGATTCTGAAATTATTACCCTCTTCCGAAAACCACCACTGACCAATTAAGGAATTTTTAAAATCACCATGCTTCATTGGATCAAGCTTATCAATTCCTTTTACATGAGCCTGCAATCTGAGGTAGTATCTATCAAGCTCCTTTTCTATAACCTCAGTTATCATTTGCTCTGTACGAGCAGTATATACACTGATAGCCTGAGCATGCAAATACGAAGAAATTAATAACTGCTCATATGCTTCCTCACTTATTTTATCTATATATGTTGAAGTTTCCATTATCATACTCATTATTTCATCAATAGTTTTTGAAAGTACATTTTTACTTGTAGATAACTTTTCCACTCCCTCACTTATCTTTATCGTGTTATCTAATATGTCCTGGTAAAGCTTTTGAATTTCATCTAAAAATTGGTCCTTTTCCTCCCTACTTAATTCCTTTTCAGCTATATAATCAATCTTGGCCTTCAGCTCTTTCACTTGATTATTAGCTTGTCTAACATTTTTTGACAAATCTGAACCAATAAAACCTATATCATCTATCTGCATGCTAATAATTCCAAATTTAAGTGAAATAGTCTTAAGCTTATCATTTAATGTCTCAATACTTCTAAAAACATCATCTATCTGAGTAGTTAGTTTATTTGAATACTCAAGCGACTTATTAGCAAATGACCTAATAGTATTAAATAAAGAGTTCACAGAATTTGCAACCAATCCTACTATATCAGATCTTTCAAGCAAATCTTTTGGTAGATCTATACCAAAATTACCCTTCGACGCTGCAATTAATAAATCCGAAATTTTCTCTAAAGGGTCGTAAAGAAATTTCTTGAATGAGTAACTCACAAGTAAACCAATAGTTATTAATCCGCCAAATCCTAAAAGTAATACAATGATACTTATTTTACGCACTGTGTTATACATATCTTTAAAAGGAATTGTAATACTTAATGCCCCAAGAGTATCTCCTGGAGATACATTTGAATGGCAAGATAAACACTCATCTTTTGCTTTGATTGGAACAATTGCTGTTTTATAAAATTCTTTTGTGAGAAACTGTGAATTTCCAGTAGTAAAAGCTTTTTGCTCTACCTCATCTTTTGGTTTTCGTGATAAATGTCCAAGACCATACAGGCTCACGATACTATCGCTTACTATTATCTCTACCTTGACTTGTTGCTGGCTTAAGATTTTTTCCTTTAAATAGTTATAATATGATCTTTGTGTTTCCAAAGGGACCTCACCTGTCAATAGATATAATTGAGCATGGGTAGATAAAGGTTCCCATACTAACTGAAAATTTCTTTTCCATTTAAATTCAAAATCTCTTTCAATCATATTTGAGAGCATGCGTTTTGATACTAAATATGTTAATAATGTTAAAATAAACATTCCAAACACAATTATAATTAAAGTCGTAATTATATATTTCAAACGGTACCTAAATTTTGTCCCTCTTTCAAATTCTTCTTTTAATATTTTCATCACTATGCCCCCCTTATGATTTATTTTTCTTTTTAATAAATTCGCCATATTTTTTGTCTATATGGAACACATGCGA
>Ga0081479_110368_pt1 | contig 31662 bp, 34 predicted proteins | sample MamHotmetagenome_FD_70984 | JGI IMG/M metagenome (GOLD analysis project Ga0081479, IMG submission 70984) | Hot spring cone microbial streamer communities from Mammoth Hot Spring (Liberty Cap Streamers), Yellowstone National Park, USA - T=72 v2... | ecosystem: Environmental > Aquatic > Thermal...
ATTTTTTGCCATATCGCTATTTTACCATACTTTTTCACAATTTTATCATGCTTCTTAATTTACACCTTTTTCCGCACACTTTTAACGCTCATTTTACCTACAAGTAGCACCTAAAAATGCCGAAAATCTCCACCACTCTATTAATCTATGTTATTTGGCAAAATTGAGGGGTTCAAACTATGGACAGTGATCATAAGTTGCACCCCACTTCTCTGGATCCTGAGCAGAGTTTCCGCTAACAGCATCATCTAAAGATTTATTGCTTGCATGTACTTCATAATGCAAGTGCGGTCCTGTTGAATAACCCGTATTTCCAGACAGTGCAATCTGCTGTCCTCTTGTAACTGTATCGCCACTACTAACCAGGATACTACTCAAATGGGCATATCTTGTTACATACCAATAACCAGTAGTTTTATCCTGAGAAACAATGATAACATAGTACCCATAACCACTATCGTATCCTGCAAAATACACTGTGCCCTCCATTGTTGAAAATACAGGAGTTCCTTCTGGAATACCAATGTCAATTCCAAGATGGAACTCAGGATTTCCTGTAATAGGGTCAGACCTCCAACCAAAAGGTGAAGTTATACAACCAGAACCTGTTGGATTACCCCATGGAACTCCAGGCCCTATATTGGGTGGTGGATTAACTACGTTAGTAGGAGCATTAGCCTGTCCACCTTCGCTATAACTAGCGAAACCTTCCTGACTTGTAAAGAGCATCAAAGGATCTAAATAAATAATGGAAAAGTAATAGAAAGCCTCCTCAAGGTTTGTTCCTTTTATTAAATCAGCAGCTACCAGTTCTTTTAACAGTTGCTGGTCTTGAGATATGACAACACCTTCCTTATCTTTCTGAGTATAATACTCACCCTGTCCAACAAGCGCAATTTTGCAATAGACGGGGAATTGTACAAAGTCGTGGTTCTCATGAGCATAAGCAAGTTTTGCTTCCTCTGTCGCATTATCGTTCTCAATTTCAACTGAATACTTAGTGGAAAACCCTGTATAAGTAGTGTTAGGTCCTTTTAATGTAATTTTCAGCTTACCACTTGGACTGGACGCATTAACGAAAGAGGTAGGAAAGTTACCAGAATTACCAACAACAATAGTAAAACCTACACCACCATAGAAATCATTGTTTTGACGAACACCAAGCCAAATTTCGTATTCTCCCTCCTTTTCTCCTTTGAATACCAAATCCTGATTTTCAATCTCTTTGTTGTTTACCTTCCAAACGTAACTTAAATTGGGATATAAAGAGAACGGAAGCATGGCACTCAAAGTAGTACTACTACCAACATCTACATAATTATTTCCTGAAGCTCCAATAACTACAAAAGTCGTGTTAGAAGTACTGTCCCCAATTTTTATTTTCCAATAAATATGCCCATGATGTTTTGTATCATCATAAAAATTAAGAAAAAGTGTCCCTTCGCCATTTACTTTCACTGTGACTGACGGTTGATCGTTTTTGCCAACGATAGATAACCCACCTAGAGTTGCCCAAGCATAAGATATAGGACTTGAATAGTTAGGTGTTATAAGTTTTGCTGAATAGGTAACGGTATCTCCTATCTTTACGACATTTGAACCCTGTATTCCAACTATAGGTATAGGATGTACTATTGGACTTGCTTTTACGGTTACAGGTAAAGTCGCTGTTGCTGTATCTCCTGTTGTAATGTCAGTAACAGTAACAGATACGTTTTGGTTTCCAGGAACTAACCAATTATATAAAGCAATATCACCAATGGCTCTTTCAAGTCCAGGATGACTCCAGGAAATTTTAATATTGCTTTCTTCAGGGGAATGTGTAGGGTTAGGCCCCCAAACATGGTCTTTTTGGTCCAAAGATCTCTTCCAGTCACTTTCTGTATATTCTATCTTATATCCAGTTCCAATTGGCTGGTTATTTTCATCGTGAATTGTAAAAGATTCAACATGGGGGATATCATACTTCCCCACGAAATAGTAATAACTCATTGCAGATGTAGGATGCGATGTCTCTGCTAGAAATAACGGTGTAGGATTGTTACCAACATCATTTCCTATCGGGTTAAAGAAATCACTTTTTTTATACATTTCACCATTGTAATCAGTATAAACTCTACCTTTTGCATTATTACCAACTAACTTTAAAACATTACCACTAAAAATTTTACTCAAATTAATATCAAGTCCCTTCCCTTTTTCGCCTAAATATGCATAGAAACCATCATCATCAACAAGACTTAATAAATAATCTACGTTAGATTTGTTAATTAACCCATTACTTGTAAGAGATTTCTTTTTTAAAAGATCGTTTAGCCAAAACTTTAATTTCTTCTTTGGAAAGGATTTGCCCTCTATCCTAACCAAATACATATCGTTTGTATCATAATAAGTGATTGCATCAAGTAGATTTTTCTTTTTATCTTTGGATAATTTCTTAATTTCCTCGTCAGATAAATTGTAATACCTATGAAGGAGATTATTAGGCTCATGTTCTTTTTCGTAATCAAGGTTTTCTGCACCAAGTGTCCTTAAACCTGTTAATACAACACCTACATAATAGTGATCAAAGGTATCTTTGCTTACAATTTTACCTCTTTCATAAATATGATAACCATCGTCAGGAAAGAAAAATAATCCTTCATTAACGCCAATTGCAGGATATACCTTTTCTTCGTCTTTCCCGTATTTCTTTAAACACCAGCCTTCAATAGGAGAATAAACCCAGGCAACGTTCAATTCAAATTGAGTTTCAACATAACGAATTTCTGCTTTATTCTGATAATAAACCTTATCAGTACCCAAGTATGCAGCCTGTTCAGGTGTTAACGTAATGTATTGGTCTTTTAACCAGTCTTCGTAGTCTTTCTTTGCTTGTTGCCACTTTTCTTCAAGTTGCTTATAAAACTTATCTTTTGGATCATTTGAGTTCTTTTTTGAATCCCATATAGCCTCTTCATCCTTGTCTTCAAAAGGTCCAAATGTCTGATGTGCATCAGAATTGTAAAGAATGCCGTTCATGTAATTCTTGTATTTTGGAGGAATATAATTCTTCCAATGTTTAGAAGTTTGTGCATCGTTCCACTCTTCTTCCTGAGTACCTTTAAGTCCCTCATCATATATATCGAAGACAGAATCAACACCATAGTTATTAGGCATTATCTGTCCGTTTTTACCCTTTACAAATTGTCTATCAATTTCATTATAAAAAGCAGAACCTGGTTGAAATTTATCATCCAGGAACTTATAAGCTACATTTGACAGAGATATAGGTGCACCAAGAGGAAAAGAAGTAGCACGAATAGGTTGAAAACCAAAGAGAGCTGACTTAAGACTCTTCATAAGCACGCCAAATGTAGCAACTTTACTGTAACCACCCATATCCCAAAAAGAAAGGTAAGACTCATTTTCAGGAGTTGCCTCTGCTAGATTATTCTTACCTGTCCCTAAATTAAAGTGCTTTGCAAAGAAACGCTGTACACTCTGCACAACCTGATCTACAAGATAAATTGCCTTATAAATAGGTGCAACTACCAAACTAACAAGAATAAATATGGGAGCAACTATAAGTAAAACAAAAACAACTAATGTAACAACCGCAACAAGTTTTAAAAGAGTTTTTGTGATGCCTTCCATCTCTCCAGATTCTCCTTCATCTTTTCTGGTCTTGTGTCAAACAAGACATATTCCACCTTTGAGGCAATAACAGAAAGAGGAAACTTTTCATCTCCAACCATAAGCAAGCCAGCCCCCCTTCCCATCCTTTGCAAGAGTAAAACCTGCTCTTCATTAAGCATAAATATATTTTGAACCAAAGGAAGTGTTGTCTCGTTTTGAGTTGTAATGTATTTAATGGTAGGCTCCTCAAGAACACTCTTACCTGCGGCAGATTGAGCGATATCTGTTATCTGCTGTGTAGCGAAAACAACAGACAGGTTATATTTTCTACCTGTTTTTAATGCTGTCCTTACAGACTCTGCACCAATAGAGTTTGCTAACATGCTCCAACCCTCATCTATAAACAAACGAGTTCGTTCCCTTGTATCAAAAGCACGCTTCATAATCCAGTTAAAATCAAGGAATACAAGGATAGGGCGAATATTAGGTGCAGAGTTGGAGTAGTTAAATGTGATAAACCTGCTGTTATCAACATTTATGTTTGTATGCCCATTAAAGTAAGGAGCAAATGTACCTGCATAATAAGGCATAAGTCTTACTGAAAGATTTTTACCACCTTCTAACTTCTCGAGTTCTGTAATGAAATCCGAAAATACAGGGCTCGAATTCTTCTCATAAGTAGAGAACAGTGCCTTCTCTATAAGAGAAACTTCTACTTGTGTTACCTGTGAATTTAAAAGAAGGAAAATAAAGTTTCTCACAAAAGCAATTGTGTCTCTTATATCTTCTCCTCTTTTATCAAATGGGTTAATTACAATTTTACTTGTCCTATCTATAAAAGTTCCACCAAGATAATCTGTAACGAGTTCATATTCTCCTTGCTGGTCAATAATAAAAATTTTTTCCTGTCTGAACATATAACTTCGTGTTGCAAGTGCCTTCATGAAGAAACTCTTACCAAAACCAGATGGCCCTATAATTGCAACATGAGGGTTAGGCAAATTCCACTCATTTATCTTTACAAGAGAGTGTGTATCTGGATTAATTCCGTAAACAATACCATCTTTCATCTGGAACTCTTTAATATAAACAGGTAAACTTCCTGCAAGCCCTCTTAGTGATAATAAATGTGTTTTCTCAAGGTCATCTTGTCCTATTGGCACTGTTGAAACTAAACCTTTTTTCTGCCTGAAGTTTAATGGGTGGAGGATAATAGAACCAAAACGTGCAGAAATTCCCATACCAGCATTTTCAACTTCTTTCTCAGATTTGCCAAACACTGTTGCCCTTATTCCAACCTTGAAAATAGATTCGTTAGAAGATGCAACAAGATTAAGGAAGTCATCTACGGAACGTTTTGCAACATCAACAGCAATAGAAGACATTTTTCTTCGTTCCATTTCCTCTAACTTATAAGAATCAATGGCAACTTTCTTTCGTTCAATAGTCTTTATAACCTCTCCTTCCTTTACTCTCTCTGCATGTAAAGCAATAAGAAAGTCAGAAGGGAAGGAGAGAACATTCTTCATCCAGCCTATTCTTAAATGTGTTGCAGGAAATCGTATAACATGAAACGATTTTGCAATGGAATCAGCAATGTCAATAAATTTATCCTTTATGCTTGATGGTGGGTTAATAAGCGCTTTGTCGTTTGTATCCATGTTTTCACCTCTTCTTCTGAAACTCTTTCTGCACCAGACATAACCATCTGTTTTTCCAGCTCCTCATTCGTGATACTTAATGCTTTTTCTTTTAATTTTTTCTCGAACTCTTTAACAATCTTGTCACCCTTCATAGAGAGCCCCCTCTCCTTCCTCAACCTTTTGATAATAAGATCTATGAATGTTCATAACTTCATATAGAATAGAAATTGGAGAATATATACGTCTGATCCTGAATACACCACTTTTCTCAAGTGTTTCTCTAAACGTATTGCCTCGCTTCACAGCTGTTTCTCTATCTGGTGCATTAACAACTACAAAGTATCTCATAGTCCCAATATCTTTCTCTTTTATAGTCTGAACAAGCATACTCTTATACGACTGGTAATACTCCTTGTTAGGAGAAGTGTCTTCCAGCTCTCTTATCCTCTTTAATTCTGTATTAACATCGAAACGCTTCCTTAATGCATAGAAACTAATTTTCCCCTCAACTGAATAAAGAGATTCAATAAGAGATTGTAAGACAATTGCTTTTGCACCTTCTCCCATCATATCATAAGTAATACCAGTCATTTCATATAAAACGCTATAAGTACCATTCTCTAACTCAATAATTCCGTCCTTTATATCTTTAATTGGCAAAATATTTTCCATAACATACACCTTCTTCTCATGCGAAAATGTAACCAAAAGTGTAAGATAGTCCCATAGAATAACACCATCCATTTCTATTTTTGCAAGAGCAAATCCAATAGCTGCACCAAAAAGAAGTCCTAACAACTTACCCAGATCCGATGGAAACAAAAGAAAGAAAGGACCACCAATAACTGCTGTTACAATACCAATGACTGCAATCTGCTTTTCTGTGAGAACTTTTGCAGCGGTATCAAAATTTATCTCTTGTGGGACAATAAAATTATCTCTTTCCATAGATTATAATATCTTCTTATCGGCAACGTGCTGTATTCCTGAAATTGCAGAACCAACAGCACTCTCTATGGTGTTTCCCATACCAGAGAACAATCTTTCAAGAATATTGGGAACTTTCAGAACAAGAGTCATACCAGCAAAGAAAACAAACAGCATGACATAAAACTGGCCGTTTGTACTATTAGAGGAGATGCCAATGATACCAGGTAATGCCTCAACAACTGCACCAAGGATATAAAAAATGATAGAAACAGCAGATGGGAAAAAAGTCCATGTCATAAAATGAGTAAACCATGAAGATATGGAGGGAAGTTTGCCTTTAAACGAACCTCCCATAGCAAATACAATAGGAGCTATACCAAACCAAAAAGTAACCATAATAATTCTCATAGCAAAGATAGTAGCTATAGCAATTAAAAAGACCATAGAGTAAGAAACAAGAGCTCCAACAAGAATAGACTGATATGGATCAGTTAAAGTTAGAACTTGACTTACTCCAGGAATAGAAGCAAGTGGAAGATTTAAAGCTCTGGCAAATTCCCTGGTATGAGGTGCAAGTGTCATGTATGCAACAACATTTGCGATACTCTTACCCAGTTTGAGAAGATCCTCCGGTGCTATTCCAAGTGCACTTAATGTATCGTATTGCGCTATCTCGTAAACTCTTAAATCTGGAAATGTTACCCTCTCCATCATAAAATCCTTTATAACTCCATTAAGATAGATTAATGCCTTCCCTATTGGATACGACACAAAAGCAAGTACAACTCCAGTTACAGCACGACCAAGATAGACCATAACCCCAGCACCACCACGTTCTGAACTTGTTTCTTCACCAGTTGCTTCCTGTATTACATCCTTTACAAAGTTATATCCAATAGACAACAGTACAATTGCCATTGAAATAGCAAAGAATATTTTCCAAACATTGTCTAATGCAATAAAATCTGCTAAATCCATTTTCTCAGCCGCATGTATAATAGGAAGAGTCAGAAGAGCTACATAATTCTTCAAAAATGCTTCATAACCAGTGACAAGCCACGATAATAATGAAAGTAACAAAGTAAATATCCATCCAGGACCGGGGCCTCTAACAGTGTACCAGGTAGGACCTGGCAATTCTTCCCCCTTAGAAACAGAGACAGTCGGAAGTATTGATGCTACAATTCCAATTAATGGTGGTAGAATAACAAGAGCAAGAAGAAGTTCAGCAACAACAACAAGCAAATGTCTTGCTCTCATTCTGCTTTCTGGATCGGCATGAGAATAAAGAACAATTGCTCTTATAAGAATAAAGGGCACAATGAGAACACCAATAAACATTTCGACTTTAAAAAGGCCAACAACAATATTCTTAAAATTTAACATAAAAACCTCCTAAGGTTTTATATCTCCTATCTTGAATATTATGCCTATTATCAGGCTAAACATCGCAAGTAACCCCATAGCAAGGAAAGAGGAGAAAATCGAAGTTCTTGCCTCATTAACTTCCTGTGGATTTTGCTCCATGTAACCTTTAAGCATTAGAATAAAACCAGTCCCCATAGAAGCCATTGCTATCAAATACCCGATAACTAACGCAACGGTATAAAACCGTTCCACAGTTAATTTAATATCAGTTAGTAGTTTAGTATCAGTTAGTTTAGTATCAATATCCTTAGGGAGTAACCAAGAAGGAATCTCCATCAACCACCTCACCGAGCATCAAAAACATGAAACAATGCACTACCTGCTCCCAGATTAGCAAGTATAATCCATGCAAGTTTGGGAGCAACAGAAACTCCTATTAATCCAACAAAACTAAAAGCAATAAGTGAACGCGCATGGTTAATAGCAGAGGGATCTTGCTTAATGTGTCCCATAGCTAATTGGACAAATCCAAAACCAGCAGCACCTACAGAAAGCAAAACAAAAGCATTAAAGAGAACTGTAATCAATTTACCAATTCTTTTCTTAACCTCAGAAATACCGCCAGGAAACTCTGAAGCAATACCATTTAAACTTAAATCATCTGATGGACTAGATGGGTTATCTGCTTTAACACTGGTATAAGTAAGCAACAATACAAAAATAAAAATGAGGATAGCGGCTACCTTGAAGTAGCCGTTAACCCCATAGAATAATCTCTTTCCCTCAAGTTTACGTCTTTTCATATTAGCCTTGAAAATTAAACCCAAAAGTCGCAAGAATGATACCAGCAAGTTTAGGAATAAGAGCAAGTGACGCAAGTCCTATAAAAGAATAAGTTAAAGCAGAACGTGCATGAGTTACAGCCATTGAGTTCTGCTGCAAGTGTCCACCAACTAACTGCACCATCGCCACTCCAGCCATACCAATAAAGAACACAGCAAAGATATTGAACAACATTGTAATTAACTTACCACCGTCTCGTGTAATGTCTCTAAAACTTGCATCCGTCTTAGGTAGAGTAGCCTCAATATCACCAGTATTACCAGTAGCTTTTACCACAGATGTAACCATAAATACCACCATTACCACAAGCATTACTACTGCAAATGCTTTCTTCATTTCTCACCTCCATTTAATAGAATTGGTTTTATGGAAATTTATAGAAAGTTTTCATGGTTCTGCAACTAGGAGGACAGACACAAAAGAAAAAATTTTTCTATAAATTTGATAACAAAAAATCCCCGCATATGGCGGGGTAAAAAAGGAGGCGGAAGATGAGAACCGTTATCAGAATCTACATGCTCCGGAAGGAGCACGTAGAAAAGAGAGTCCGGGAACGGCTCGGACTCTCTTATGAAGAGTTTCGTAGGGAGATGGAGATCTCTCTACGAAAAAAAGAGAGAAAAGGAAAATTAAAATTGTTCTTCGCCCCTGCAAAAGGGGCGAAAAATCCCGTGGGTGATGGTGAGATAAGCCTCACCATCAACGGGAAACACTCCTACATTGTCGGGGAAATGTCTGAGATTTTCCCCGGCATGTGGGAGTTGAAAGTAAAGACAGTTCTCGGGGAGGGAATGATCCCCCGGGAATTGTCTGAACTAAAATCAGTACCTATCCCTGTAGATAAAGTCATTATACAGGGATAGGTAACAAATCTTAGGGGGCTTTCGCCCCCTACCTTTTTTGGGAAATTAAGCGAAAGTTCTTCTGGCTATAATAAAAACAGGGCGGAAAACCCGCCCACTTTTAATCTTCAGAACCCCAGAAACGCCAAGTCACAACCTACGCAGTTTTCTTCATAAATTTCAGACCAAGCACTGCAAGATAACCTGCTAAACCAATAACAAAAAGAATAACACTACTGTACTGTCCTGAGATAAGCCAGCCGATAGCAATAAGAGCGTTAGTTGCAAGTCCGTAGTTAAAGTAAGACTTGATCCAGCTCATTGAATCATCCTGTCCCATTTCGCTCTTACCAATGAGGTAAAGGACAAAGCAAATTGCATCTACAAAGATCATCGCAATTGCGATGAGCCAACTACTTACTGAGAACATTTTCCACCTCCATTTCTCCTGTAATTATGTGCCTTCCAGCACTTATCTTTATTTGTCTAACTAACATCTCGATTCTGTAAGACTCTTTACCAGTTTCTGGGTTTTTCACATACTTTGAAATTAAAGCACCTGTTAAAAATACACTTCTTCCCGTATCCAAAAATCTGTCTTTTATACTTTCAAATCCTTCTTTGTTTTTAGGTTTGTAAATACAGAAAAACACATTTGACGGTTTAGTTCCCGCAAATGGGTTTTCACTCTCATGCGTTTTCCCAACTTCAACTGCAAATTCTACACGAACACTGTCGGGATCACTTTTACTCCCATACTTAATTTTCGTTTGTATTGCTCCGTTCTGGAATATCCTTCCAGCAAAAGTAGCTTCGTTTACCAGAACAAAGTCAGGGATAATTTCCACTGAATCAGCGTCTGTAACAAAAATATTAGTCAGGACAGGAAGATTAGAAGTAGAACCTTCCTTTGCAACTCTTGCTTGCAAAGTACCTCTTACCATTACATAAACCGTTTGTTTGTTCTTTAATAATTTTGCAATCTCCTCAAACACCTGCACTGAGTCACCAGCACCCTTTACAATGAACTCATTAATTTTTTTGCTTTCATCTTCCTCTTTTTTTCTGTAATCCCACTGTTTGATAAGCATAATACCCATCGGCCTTTTCTCAGTTCCAACAGTGACAGGGATAATTTTCACAGAATCAACCCTTCCTGATTGGATTACCCTGTTAATAGTATTAGCTTCCATTACATCACCTCCATTAATTTAAACAATATCATCAAGGCTTATGCCTTTAGTATTGCTATCTTCTTTAACAGCATTGGCTACGTATTTATTCCCAAGCATTGCGGCCCTAAAAGCTTTTTCAGCCATAAGAATAGGTTGTGCTTTCTGCAATCTATCTTTAATCTTGTCCATTACAGATTTATCACCGTTATTAGTTGCAACCATAAGTTTTGCTTTGAGGTCTCTCCATAGAAGCGGGGATGCAATACTTAATCTTGCAGAGTCGTCCTGTGTATCTTCCCACTTCTCTGGGTTCTCACTAACCTTTACATGCTTAATACCTTTCATCTTATCAAGCAAACTTCCTTTCTTGTATACCATTTCTTTTACAACGGAATCGGCATCCTTTGCTCTCTCACTCTCTATATACTCAAGGATTACTTCATCATCATCGTCAAATACCTCAGTAGAATCGGTAAAATCAACTTTCTCCAATATCGTGATTATATTGTACCAGGTATGAGCATCAGCAAAGAGGTAACCGTTAATGAGGTTTGCTCGTATTGCATCGAGAATGTTTTTGACATTAGAATCTGATGCAATATTTCGTTTATTTTCAAAAGCATCGATAACACGGGAAAGACGTGCTATTTTCTCTTCTTTTTCTTTTCGTTCTTTCTCTTTAGCAAGTTCAAGCCTCTTGTTTTCAAGTTCATTAATGTCGATATAGTATTCACCAACCTGATAATCTTCCTCTCTAATATCATCAGGTTTAATCTTATCGAAAGGAGAGGATAAAGGTTTTACCTGTATTACCATAGGACCTTCAGGTTTATTTCGTATGGAAAGAATTGCATAAGCAAGAAACGTTGGGAGTCTTGCAAAATCGGAAGGTGTAAAGAACTTTGCACCAAACTTCTCAATAATCTCATCAGGAACGCTATTGGTACCAAACTGGATAAAGTTCTTTGGAACACTTAAAAATGCTTCCTTTATTGTTTCCGTTTCTTCAGGACTATCGGTAAGGAATGAATCAACAAACTGAGTAACACCAACGATGGATATTCCTATTTGTCTACCTTCTTGAATCATGTTGGTTATCGCTTCACCTACAAAGTTATGAACCTCGTCTAAGAAAAGCCCGTATAGTCCCTTACCTGTTCTCTTTCTTTCTATAACAGTTTCCTGCAATGCCTGGTAAATAAGGGATACAAGGACGTTACCAATTACACGGGAAATATCCTTCGCTTCCTTTGTCTTCAAGTCGATGAGGAATATCTTGTTGCTTCTTACAATTTCTCTTAAATCAACAGAACTTGTTGGCGAGTTAATAGCATTCTTAATGCCTCTATTCAAGTCAAATACCCCGAGTTTATTGAGGATAGGTGATACAACATCAGTCCACTGCCTTCCCTGACGCAAGAAGTCAATTGCTTCCGAAAACTCTTTTGCAACATCTTCGAGCTCGGGGAAAAGTCCAATCTTTGCTTTGGTTTTTTCAAATTCTGACTGGTCGAGGTAGATATAGAAAATATCCCTTAAGGTATAATAACTATCGATCTCTATGTTATTACCAGTTTTTTCTGCATCTCTTTTAAGCCTGTTTAATGAGGTTGTTGCAAGTAACGCAAGGTGCATTAACCACTCAAGTCTAGGTCCCCATGATGTTCTCCATACTCTGTAAAAAGAGTTTGTTAAAAGTCCAGACAAACTCTGCGGATTAAAACTATCCCATGGGTTAAGAGGATTAAGCGTTATTACCTTGTTTTCGTTAAAAGGATTGAACCAGACAATATCCTTTTTTCTGTGAGGATACCTATTTTCTATTAAGGCAACAATTCGTTTTATGAGACGTGCATCTTGCGGATCAACAACAGCGAAACCATATCCTTTTTGCAAAAAGGCATCTGCAATGTTTTCAATAAATGTTGTTTTACCTGTACCAGTAGAACCAAGTATTGTGTAATGAGTAGCAAGATCCTCATCAGTTACTTTTACAGGGAATGTTTTACCTCTTAAATATGCATCACATATCCTTACACCTTCAGGGTTATCGGGAGGAACAGTAAGGACTTTTACAGAGGTAGTCTGCATTGTAGGAGTCCTTACTTTTGAACTCGGTAGGTGAACAACAGACGCAAGCTCCTCTTTAGTCATAAAAACGGCATTATGAATAGATTGTTCATTGATCCTATCAAGGTTCAAAAGTTCTCTCTTGCAAGCCTCTTCGTAGCCATATATGTCTTTTGGTTTAATCTTTTTAAAGTAGTTCATCGATGCAAACACAGAGAAGACACTTGCAAGGTCTTCTGCAACATTCTCATCGTCAGATGCAACAGTAAACCCGACTTTAAAAGCAAGACTATTCTTCTTTGCCTCTATGTTTGCAAGTTCTTTTTGTATTGTTGGAGGTAAGTTTGCTTTTCCCATGCTGTCGTAACCAAATGCACCAGGAAGTATGAGCCTTGCGAAACCAGCGTTATATGGATCTATTGCCTTTTTCTTTTCATACTCTTCTATAATTGTTCTCCATGATATATCTGGAATACCTTTAAAAACTATCTGTATTAAATTTTGTCGTCCAACAGGATTGAAAACGGCATTAGTGAGGTTTGCAAGAGGATCGAGTTCCTCAAAGTCCTCAAGTGTAAGGTATTGATACGCAATATTGTTAACAACAGGCTGAAGATGAATAATGTATTTGAAGTGAGAATTTTTTATAGGGTTCAAATCCTTGATTAGGTTATTATCTTTGTCAACTTCATACAAACGCCTTGTTTCCGAGTATGTATAGGATGAGAATACTGCATCATCAACATATATTATCTGATCTTTCGAAGTCATAAAGAAAATGGAAAGTTTTCCGTCAATAAATGCAACATTAAAACTGATAGGTTTTTTAAGCATATGCAATGAGGAAATAAAAATGGCGGCACTTTTTGCCGTTTCTTCTTTTGTATCAGGGAAAAGACTATTAAAAACTTCGATGCACCTTAAATCGTCATGGTTAACAGTATACTCTACAGTAGGGATATTTTGCCCCTGAATGTTACTCAAAATTTTCTGAAAATAATTACCGACGGAGAACTTATTCTCCGTTCCATTACCAACAACTTTAAATCCTGGCTTTTTCACATGCTCTGATTTTTCCATAGTCTATTTATAGAGAGAAATGAAAATTCTGCAACTAGGGAATTTTTTCTATAAATTGGAACGACACCTATACAACCATCCAAACGCACAGCGCTGGAACGGACAAGGAAACGGAGGCGTTTTCTTTTTCTTTTCTCTTTTGCGGAATTTTCTCTTTTCTTTTTCTTTCTGCTCATAGAGGTTGCTTGCAAAACAAAGTAAAGTGTAGAGTAACAAACTAGGTATGCTCTAATTCCAGACGTATGTTGCTAAAAGAAGTGGTTATTAGCATAACGTACTATTTTTGCGTCTATCATTCTTACAGAAACTACAACCAATTTGCTTAAAGGAGTATTTGTTGCGTGACAATCTAATTTTGCTCTTATCCTTTTATTCTTTCTCTCCTTATTCTTTAGAATTATTAAAGTTCTCTCTCTCCTATATTGAGAGAGAGATTTATAAAATATTTATAAAAGATTTATAAAATATTTATACGAATCCAGAAACCCGCATCAGGATTGGGTTTAAGGTACACATATATGGAGTAAAATACCCGAATATATGGAGTAAAATACCCGAATATATGGAGTAAAATACCCGAATATATGGAGTAAAATACCCGAATATATGGAGTAAAATACCCGAATATATGGAGTAAAGAGTTTACGGTATCCATATATGGAGTAAAATACTTCACATCTCTTGACAGTTACAAAAAACTTTATATAATACTAATTGGAGGTGAGTAAATGAAAAATAATGAAACTAAAAAAGGCTACCCTGCAAGCCCACAGGATAGCCAACAAGAAAATCAATTCGAGAATGTACCCTCTGGTACTATTATACCATATGAGGGCATTTTACCAAAGAACCGTATGTTTGGGCGTATTGAAGGGCACTTAGAGCACAATCAAATTGTAGGCTTTAATGTTTTTCTTTACTCTGCTTATCTTGACTTATTGAAAGACCCTAACCAGTATAAATTCTCAATCTCCATCAAGGACTTCTGTAACCTTGCAAAAATAGATTACGAGGTTTATCACTCCCACCTTTTCTATAGAGAAGGTGAAAAGCAAAAAAGTTTGGAAACACTCTTAAAAGGACTAGGACAAACAATTTATAGGGTTGAATGGCGCGAAAATGGAGAAGTGTATGCAGTGCTCAATGCTGCTCTCTTATCCGCATTTAAAATGGATAAAAAGACAGGTATGATATATTTTGAATTTCCATCTATCTTTAGAGATAATCTCCTAGTAAGTGGTGATTTCTACTTTCTCTACATTCCTGTATTAGGTGAATTAAAAGGCTCGTATGCCCCAATTTTATACGAGCAAATACTTCAAAAGCGCAAGTTCGGAGAATGGCGTATAAGAGCTGATGAACTGAAAAAGATTTTGGGAGTTGAAGACAACGAATATAAAAATATCGGGGATTTTCATAGATATGTACTTTATCCAGCGATCAAGATTATTAACGAAATAACTGAGATTAATCTTAAAGTATCTAAACTAAAGCAGGGGCAGGGTATTGTAGGCTATCACTTTACCTGGGATCCTGGTGCATTTGAAAAGATTTACAAGAAGTACCATATTCCTAAACCGGAGATAAGAGAGGAAACCTCAGATGAAAGTATTGTTGATGAACTTGAAGAAAAACCAGTGAATGTTGTTAATACAGATAATAAACCCAAGGTAGTATCTCAACCTGAGCAAGAAGGACAAGTAACGAACCAAAAACTTTTAGATAAATCATCGCAAATTGATGAAATTCTTAATTTATTTCCTGAAAGTGCAAGAAAACACGCAAAAAGTGCTGTTTCCAAGTGGTTATCTATGTATGCTTTCGAGGACGTAAGAGATGCAGTAAGGATATCGATTAACAAGAAGAAAGTTGACAACTTATTTGGATATATTGAGTCAATCCTGGAAGGTGCTCCTGCAAGTCTTGCATTTGAAAGAGCAAGGATAGAAGAAGAGGAACAAAAGAAGAAGGCGATAGAAGAGCGAAAACTTGAAGAACAAAAAAGGGAACAAAGAGAACAAGAAGAGAAGGAAAAGGAGATAAAGTTTTGGGAACAAAAAGCAAGAGAAATAATTGCTACAATGTCAGAAGATGAAAAGAAAAAAATATTAGATGAAATTCCCATCCCACCTGAAACTATTTCTTACAATAGAGAAGGGTTACTTATACGTATAGTTGCTAATAAACTTCGTAGAGAACAAAAACTAAAATCAAATTTGCAATAGAAGGAGGAGATAAAAATGAAAGAAGATATGGGGGTTAAGATTTTGCCACACAGTATCGAGGCGGAACAAGCGGTTATTGGTTCTATACTTATTGATGAAAATGCTATTTATAAAGTGATAGAATTAGGTTTAACGCCAGAAGACTTTTATAGGCCAGAGCACCAGGAAATAATGCGAGTCGCAATGGATATAGCTCCCGATGGTATTCCTGTTGATATTGTAGTTATTACTGAAGAGTTACAGGCAACTGGTAGGTTAGATTTTGTTGGAGGTGCTACATATTTAATGCGACTTGCAAGTTCTGTTCCTAATTCTGCTAATATCGAATATTATGCAAAAATCGTTAAGCACAAAGCAAAGTTAAGAGAGCTTATAAAGGTTGGATATGAAATTGCTGAACTTGGTTTTGACGAAGTGTCTGAGTTTGACGATATTTTAAACGAAGCATTTCAAAAACTTTTAAATGTTGCACAAATCTCTAACAAGGAAGGTTTTGTGCAGGTGAAGGATATAGTACAGTCTGAGATAATGGAATTAAAAGAAAAATATGAGAAAAGAGGTACTAGACTTCCTGGTATAGCAAGTGGTTTTCCATCGTTAGATAAAATAACAGCTGGTTTTCAAAACTCAGATCTCATAGTTATTGCAGCTAGGCCAGGTGTAGGAAAAACTGCAATTGCTCTTAATATGATAGCAAACATCTCAGTAGAGAATGGTATCCCATCTGCACTGTTTTCCCTCGAAATGTCCAAGGAACAGATTAATCAAAGACTTATATCTATTGTCTCTGGCGTTGATGTAACGAAGTTAAAGACAGGCTTCTTAAGAGTAGAAGACTGGCAAAAAGTGGTTGACGCTGCTTCATTTATTTCCGATGCACCAGTCTTTATAGATGATTCACCTAAAAATACGCTAATGGACATTAAGGTAAAATCAAAAACACTTAAAGCCGAACATAATGTGGGTATCATTTTTATAGATTACCTACAGCTTATTCACACTGGAAAGAAATTTGACAACAGGGTATTGGAAATAAGTGAAATAACTGCTGGTTTGAAGAATCTTGCAAAAGAGTTAAATGTGCCTATTGTTGTAATGTCTCAGTTGAACCGATCTATTGAAAGGCGAGAGAATAAAGTTCCCGTTCTTTCTGATTTAAGAGAATCGGGTTCTATAGAGCAGGATGCAGATATTGTTATGTTCCTGCATAATCCAGACGAAAATGATAAAGAACAGACTAATCTCATTATTGCTAAACACCGAAATGGTCCTACAGGCGAGGTGAAACTTGTATTTCATAAGGAGTACTCAAAGTTTGTTGAACTTCAAGATAACAAATGATGCTTCCAAAAACTACAATCCGAAAGTACCTCCTCTTCAGAGGATTGTGATTGAAGCAGGAAGCCCATCCCTTTTAAGGGGTTGGGAGGAAGTCACCAATGAAGAATTGATAAAAGAATAGGGGGCATATGCCCCCTATTTATTTTTCTATGATCCAGCCTAATTTTATAAGTTCTTCAACGACTTTTTCGTATTTTACGTTTTCCAATTCCTTTTTCCCAATGTTAGCAACTACGTTATCACCAAGGGACTTAAACAAAATATATGCTAATGCCTTTTCATTCTGAATTACATTGTAGTCGTAAACATTCTTTCTTCCGTTGCCGCCCTCAGTAATGAAAACTTCCTTATCACCACTTGTAAGAGGGGGATGTGTATCTTTTACGAATTGTAGTGTTATGTGTTTTTTTCTTCTTGCTTTCCATTTTTCTACAAAATCGTTTTCATCAATCTTAATAATTACTTTTTCAACTTTTTCTTGTTTTGTATTAACTCTGTGTTTTTTGATAAATGAATAGATTGAGTTTGAAGTAATTTTGTACTTTTTCGCAAGTTCCGAAACAGTCAAATAGTCTCCCATGTTCACCTCATTAAATAAAGTTTTTTATTTCACTTATATTTTACCACAAATTTTAAAAATTGTATCGACGAAATAGTGAATGAAATAAAAATGTGGCAGAGGAAAGGAGGAGGAAGAACCTCTGCCACCTTGATATAGAGGAGGGCTTAGGTGAAAGATGAGTGCACCTTAGATATATGTGCAAACTGGCTCAGATCTGCTATTAAATTCGGGGGAGGTAAAGGAAAAAGGAGGTGCGAAAACCTTTACTTCCCCCTTCTCATACCCGCGGGCTTTAAAGGACTTGCTTGTGAAGAAGGAGGCATAAGCACGTTCTTCGTTTCTCTCTTTTCTTTTTTCTTTCTCCATCTTCACAATTATATTATATATAGAATTTTCGATTTGTCAATACCCTTTTCGATAGTATATTGAGAAAATTTTGAAATTTCTTTTTTATTATTTTTAGAAAAAACTGTAAATTTTGATATAACCTAATTGGTAGTAAAATTTAAACAGGAGGTGAATATGGAAAACAAAAATGTATTAAAGAAAATAAATGCAGTTTTTCAAGAGGTTGAGTCTGTCAAAAAGGATGGACTCAACAAGGCGTTTAATTATGCATATGTATCAGAATCCCAGCTTAAACGTGTTCTACAGCCATTGCTCAAGAAAAATAATTTGTTGTTCAAGATAGATGTAGTTGATCAGAAAGTCGACTATTCAGGTAAAATACCTTTAACTTTAATTACGGTGAAATATAGTTTTATTGATCCAGAAAGCGGAGAAGTTCTTGAAGGTACATTCTGCTCGCAGGGATCTGATGCTGCTGATAAGGGAATTTTTAAAGCTATAACCGGTGCGATAAAGTACATTTTAAGTTCAGTCTTCCTCATCCCCACTGGGGGTGATCCGGAAGAGGATGAGGAAGAGAGTAAGGAAAAGTATAAACCGTACAACCGCTCTTACCAACACTCCCAACAATCACCCCAACCTCAGAATCAGCAATCACAACCTCAGCAACAGCCACAATCTCAGGACAATCATGGAGAATTAAGGAAGGTTCTTCTTGATGAAGCAAGGGATCTGGTGCTCAAAGTAAAAGATGTAGATCCTCAGTTGTACACAAAAATTGTATCGAACAGAAATCCAACTGTCGAGGAGTTAAAGTCTTATATCCAGTTAATGAAGAACACCCTAAATAAGCAGTCTATATCAGCATAAAATTTTTTGCGGGGCTTTTAAGCCCCGTTTCTTTTTTTAAAAGTTTTATATAATTTCTATAAGGAGGCGATTAAAATGGATGAATACGATAAAACGTATAATGACGAATTGCAGTTCAGAGAGCAGATGATGCAACTGATGAGACAGGAAGCCGAACGACAGATGAATGATGCGAATAAAGAAATAGAACGCAGGATACGTGAGTTAGAGGAAGATATCGCTCGTCAGCAACAAGAACAAGAGCGGGATCAAGTAATAGCTGAGGATGTTAATACGAGTTCTCAAAATTACAATTATGAGAGTAGCGGTGATGTCTCTGCTTCTGTTGATCCTTCACCATCTTCTTTAGGTAGTGTTGACTCTGCAATAGATACAGGAAGTGAAGTAACAAGTGCAGAAGCAACCACAACTGGAACTATTGGTGGCGCTGAAGCTGCTGGAGCTGCCGCTGGTGCTGAAGGTGTTGCGGAAGCTGCTGTCATAATTGTGCTTTAGATCTCTTTGCAAAATAATGTATATATGGTATAATTAATATGTGGACGAGATAAGGATTAGTTCAATCTACGATATCGGGAAAACTTATCAGTTATTTTCAAAAGATTATCCGAGCCATGCGGCTCGGATAAATAAATTTATAAAACGCGCATCAATATCAACTCCTGCTGGAAGAGTTATTCCTCTCGGAAGACTAAAAATCAACGCTGATGAACTTAAAGACCTTTCGCCAAGTGCGTATAAACGAACTGTGCTGGCTATATCAAAATTTTCTTTTTACGTTGCATGTGATATAATCGCTGATAATGTAGTTTCGAAGATTCTTTTAAGGGAGAAAGTAGAAACTTCTTTGTTAAGAGCTGGAGTAATATCTACCCTTGTACATTTCATTGGCAAACGTGCGTTTTTTACTACACTCACAACAAACATGATTAAAACAGAAGCAAGAAAAAATAATGTATTAGGACAAAATACAAAGCAACACTACCTAAGTTTAAAATATGGACGTTTTAATCTAGGACGATACTATCAATTGCTCAAAGAATACTACGAGAGAAACAAAAGAAATGAAGACAAGTATGTGATCAGGCTGTCTTATCTGTCTTACGAATCAGATGAAGTAAGAAAAATTTTCAGAGATGTGCAGAATCAAGTAATGAACTATATTACCCAAAATTGGACAAATCACGTAAGCGTAAAAAATGCAAACGAAGTATGATTAATAAATGTTTTAATTGGATTTTTAGTAAAATTACAGAATTTTGTCCACTGTTGGGAAATAAAAAATTTTACTATGTCTTACTAAACATTATTATTTCTATATTTGTTGAGGTTCGTTAGAAACATGACCGTTGCAAATTTAACATTTTTTAGTATAAAGAGTGTGGAGGTGAACGAAAAATGAAAAAATTTCAGCCTAAATTACAGGAAATTGAGTTCAACAAACTCATTTTCAGCGAAGAGTTTAACATGAGAGAGACTCTTTCTCCCCAGCGTATTGATTCCTTTACGGGACAGGCTAAGAGTAAAATAAAACCACAGGATTACGAAGACATCGAGTCGTTAATGAAATCAATCGATGATTTTGGTCTGTTACAGAACATTGTAGTTAGAGAAACTAAAGATGGGCTGTATGAGATAATTGCAGGATATAGAAGATACATGGCGTTGAGGAAAAAGAGGTATAATGGCACGATACCAGCTCTTGTATTTCCTAAAGATACGCCAAGTAGTGTTGCCTTTGGAATTGTTCTTACGGAGAACATGCAAAGGAGGGACGTAAAAAGAGATTATTTTGCTAAATTTGTTGTACGTTATGCTGTTGCATATATAAACGATAACAAGTATACAAGTACAGGTTACTCTGTTAAAGAAGGAGACGTTATAAAAGCATTATGGTTAGTGCATGACAGAATGTTCCCTGGTGTAGCGAAGAAGCCTGTTATTATACCTACCGAATTACAGGACTTTATTAACGATGTAGAAGTTGTGGTGATGAAGTTGCTTGACGATCTTGGTGTCAACTATTCCTCTTTTATTTTAGATATTTTCCCTGTTATAGCAAATCAGGAGCTGCAAGAAGAACTTGAAAAAGGTTCTATAACAGTTAGTGATATACGATTCCTGGGGAAAGTCCTTAAAGAGAAAGAAAGAGAAAGGATAGTAGCTGAAAAGAAGAGTAAACCTAAAACGGTGGAAAAAACAGAAGACAGTAAGCCCCAGGTGAAGTCGCTTAATAGGTCAGACTTAAAGGATATTGCACAAGATTTGGTAAACGAGGAATCTGCTAAACCTGTTCAATCTGTTGAGTTAGATGGCACAGAAAGGATAGATCACACAAGTACAGAAGAAGTTGCATCAGTAATCCAGGAAGAACAAGATCACAATATTCTTGATAGTGAGGTCAAAGCAGAAGAACACGTTGAAAGTATTTCTGATGCACTTGATTCTGTTTTAGCAGAACAACACTCAGAAGAGAACTTAGAAGTATTGAGAGAGGAATTTAGGCGTAAGTTTACTAGATTTGATTATGATACAAGTGAAGTTGTGAGACAAGAAGCAGAAGGGCTGGGACTCTCACGTGACGATCTTCAGGATGGTGGTATAAAGGAAATCCTTGCTAAAAAGAGTACAGAAGAGGAGAGAGTAAACCTATTAGAGTCATTCTTAGAAGAGACTTCGTCTGATTTAGATGAGTTGAGCAAGGAGATTAGCAAGGACAAAGAACTTCAGCTATTTGAAGATCTCGATACATTCCATAAAATGTCAGCTGAAAAAAAAGCAATTGTTGCAGATAACTTTGTCGAAAATGTAACAGATTTTTCAAAGGATAAGTACGCAGTAGAACTTGAAGAGATACTTAATGTTGCAAAAGCAGAGGCTTTAACCGCTCTTGTTGAAGAGATATCAGACATACTAAGTGTTACAAAGAGAGATGATGTGAAAGATCTGATAAACTCGTACGGTGAGATGGGTGTTATTAATCAGGGTGGCTTTTGGGCTCTTGCGAAATACTTTAAAAGGTTGGGCGAAGAGTTAGAAAAGAGATATATGCTTGTCCCTGATGACAAAAAAGGTACGTTGCTCGATGTGGCAGAGGCAATATGGATAAGGATTAACTTCAAGATGAATAGGGAGGTTAAGAACGAGGTACTATGAGTAAGAAAATCGCAGAAGAAGTGCTCTTCTTTATTGAAAACGATTTCGTTAAACACACAGAAAATGTTGTTTCTGTTGCATTAGCACTGGCAGATGTGTTTCATATCGAAAATAAAAAAGACCTGGTTGAGGCAGCAGTCTTCCACGATTTCGGGAAAATTGTCATGATAGATAGACTTGCTAAAAAAGGGCCACTATCAAGAGAAGATAGAATGGTTGTTAGTATGCATCCTAATTTTTCACTTGCGCTAACCAAAGATTACATAACTGCCGATGCAGGAGTACTTATTCTTTTACATCACAGTTATGCTGATGGTTCAGGTTACCCAAAAATAATTGCAGGGAAGGAGATAGCATTACAGATTTTGCAAGCATCAGACCTTTATGATGCACTTAACTCACAAAGGGTTTACAGGAGAAAAACTGTTGATGGATGGGAAAGTATCGTTGCTCAAAAGATACAGAACACAGATATAGTTAATGCGCTCATAAATATATCTCAACAAAAGATGGAATTCCCCGAGAGATATGAGGTACCTAAGGTTGTTAAAAAAAGAATTGAACACTATGTGAACGTGTTCGTTTAGAGAAGTTATTTAAGTAGAAATAAAAATGGGGGCTTGATGCCCCCTAAAATTTTTTACCATGGAACGTCTTGAGGTGGTTCTGTCTCAGGTTCGGCTTCGATGACTTCAGGTTCATCTGCTTTCTTCTTTTCAAGGAACTCGATCCGCTGTGCAACAACAATGAGTTCTGTCTTCTTGTCTTTACTGTAACTATGGAGATACCCTGAAACTGCAATCAATTTCCCCTTCGTTAAGTACGGTTCTAACTTTTCCCTGTTTGTAAATATTGGGATGAAATCTGTTACCTCTTTGCCTGTTTTATGCTTTCCCCTGTTTATAGCAAGACGGAAAACTCCGTTCTTGCTATCTCCTGTGATTCTTCCAATGAGCATCACGTTATTCATACTTACCTCCTTATATTTTAAATTCCGCCTTATCGGCGGTTAATACATTGTATAAAGAAACGTGATAGTTTTCAAAATTTAAGTTTTCCATATAAATGTGTATCAATTTTTGACAGGAGGTGTTCATGAAAAACAAAATTTTGGTGTTGATTGACATTGAAGGCGAGTATCTTGACGGTTATGTCCCGCCACGAGGATTTAAACGTATTATTCTCATTTCACGAGATCCTGAAAACAGAATTTACCTAGAAAAGGCCATTGAAGGAAACACTTTTGTAAGTTTTGTTCCGTTTAGCGAAAGTCCAGAACAGATTCTTGCAGATATTTATGCTAAAGTTGGGACTGGTGATGCAAATCCTATGTTTGAGATTATGTATTTTAGTGATGATATGAGAGAAAAAAATCTTGCATTTTATTTGACACATGAGCTAAAAGGAGATGCTGTAGCTGGATACCATGAGATATTGAAGAAGTTTTTCTAAGGGGTACAAAATGAAATTCCCCCTGGGGACTATGTTGAGTTGCCCTAGGGGGAAAAGATTTTTTTATTTTATTTTGTCGTCTCTATATTATAGAAAATTTTTTGAATTTGTACACTATTTTTCATTCCAAAAACTATAACCCGAAACCACATCCTCTTCATAGGATTGTGATTGAAGCAGGAAGCCCTCACCTGAGGGAGGAGGTCACCTGAACTTAAATAGTTTGGGGGCGGTGAGTGCGAGAAATACACCTCGTCTCTGCCGCCCCACAAGAAGTGTTTTCTAGGAGGGGGGTAGTGCGGCTACCCCCCTCCCCCCCACAGTTGCCTGTGGAGAGGGGGGCCGCACACCCCCCCGTTATTGTTAATTTATTTATAGAAAATATCTTTATCTTTGCAACTACTCTTCTATAGAAATAGTGCCTTTAATTTTTGTTAAAAAGCAAAATTTTTCATAAAACTTTTATATGAACGATATCGAAAACCTGCAAAACGGTTGGGTTGCGCTCTGGTTCTACAAATTTGCAAGAGTTGCAACCCAGGAGCAGATTGCCGCTTTCTCCAAAGCTTCTGCAAGAGAAATTCAATCTCTTGTAGAAGATGGGTTGATCGTCGAAAAGATGATAACACCTAATTACAAACCTGTGTACATTTTAAGCCCACGTGGAATTGTTATTTTGAAGACTATTGGTATCAGGGTAACGCCTGCAGATTTTAATGAAGAAGATTACCTGCGAGAAGTGGGTATAAGCGAGGTGATAGTGAGGGAAGCTAAATTTGGTTGGACTGTTCTTACTAGAGATACTTTCAGAACAGATATTGCTCCTGACATATACATAGAAAGACAACCAGGAACATCATTCTTTATCCATTATTTTGATGATAAAATAACGAGGATAGAGATTGTTGAAAGAGTTGAACTCTATGGAGAAAGCGAGTTTGTGAAAAAGAGAGATTCGTATCTCTCGGTATACTATGCAACCAAACCACAGGATGCAAGGGAAAGAAGGGAGGTGGTGCGTTCCGCATTACTTGATCCCAGAGTGCATCTTGATGTGTTTGGTGGGGGTAGGAAGGTGTTTATGACACCTGTGGATATAGAGAAAATATTGGCGGTAAAAGATAGTGCTGTTGTAAAAGGGCAAGACTTTGTTAGTGGTGTTGAGTTTGCTACGTGATTATGCTGGGAGGAGGTGATGGAAATGCAAAACGGGGGTCTTAAGCCCCCATTGAACTTTTAATTCTTTCTGAAACTAAGTATGCGATCACCTTCTCTCGTTTATCCTCAGGTATCATATTTATAATATCTACCGAAGTACTTTGTGATTTTGTCTCTGTGTAGAAATCAAATGCGTCTACGTCAGCTTTTTGAAACTTTCTGAATATGTATTCACTATCATTATAGGAATATTTACCCATATTATTCACGACTATTCTTTTTTCTAAAAGAGCATGTATTATCTGTTCTTTCAATCCGCTTAATATTTGATTTACAACCCTGTTGTCAATATCTTCTACCTCTTGTATTACTGAGACATCTCCTTTAATTAGTCTTTTGGCCCTGTCTTCTTTCACTTTTGTAGGTACAATAACATGTCCTGTATATACTTGTTCAGGAGCGCTTATCTTAAAAGCAGAATTAAATTTACCTTCGTCTGTATCTATTTCGATTGTGGCGCTATTTTTATTTCTTCTTAATTCATCAATTAAAGGCTTTTTATTTCTTCTTGATTCATCAATTAAAGGCGTTTTGAGTCTAAACGTAACTGTTATATCATCAAGCAGGAATGGTCTTCTGATGGTGATTTCTGGGATAGTGTATTGCGATAGCTCTTTTTCCTTAAAGAGTTCAATAGAACTTGAGTAGAACAATCCTTTGTAGAACATAGCAAGTACAATATTCATAAGCCCTCTGTTTTCGATTTCCTGAACTTTTTTCTGGATTTCTGTCTTTATTTTTTCCGCCATCTTCTGTACATTCCTAGAACACGGGATTATAATCTCATCACTTTGTCCTATAACTATCTCTTCATCTGTGCTATTTAATGCTATGTTGAGATAACTTGTTGATCTGGCAATGTAATTCAAAATGCGGTTAATTTCTCTTGGAGAAGTGACATTCTGTTTTATTACAAGATCGTTAAATCCCCTTTCTTTTTCTAACACAAAATCAGCCTTAAAGTCAGGAGTAATGTTTCGCATCCTTAATTGTTCTATAGCAAAATCTGGGAGTGTAAGAGTAGCGATATGTTCATGAACTTCAGGTATATCAATTGCACGCATAAGAGTTTCTGTAAGATACATAGTGATGTGTCTTGAGATTTCATTCATATACCTGGGATCAATTAACTCTCTTGGTACTTCAAGCGAAGTACGTGTTATTAAATGGTAATCATTGCTCCATTTGAAGTGGTTGTATAAGTATCTTCCGAGGGGATTAATATCTGCTATTGTTCTTATCATCTTTTTCATTTCATATTCGTCTTCTATAAACCATCGCAACAAGTCCCACTCTGCATATGACATTCTCACATCAATTTCAAAACGCACTAATTCGCCATTTTGCTCATCTTTTGCAATTAGATTTACTATTATCATTCTCTCACCTCCTTTAAAATTTTCCTTTAAATTAATTATATAAAGTTTATTAGCCAAATGGAAAATTGGGGGCCTTAAGCCCCCACTAATTGTTTTATTTCGAGTTCCTGTTGTGGCAGGAACTCTTTTTCTAGCTGGTATATCTGTAATCCTATTTCCCGTATGTACTCTGCGTCGTTGGGATTGATACGCTTAATGTGAACATTCCTCATGAGATCATACTTTTTCAGAAATATTTTGAATAAAGTATTGTAAAGTCTTATTCCGCGTTCATCGTTCCTAGAGTAGAAGTACAGTACAAGCTCGGAAAGAGTGGCAAACTCGTAGCCTAGTTTACGTCTTTGTTCCCGCTCTTCTAGTAGATGAAACCACAGAACAGGTGATGGTGGAATTTGTTCTTTTTCCACAGCAGCGTAAGTTACTACCTCTTTTGGCTCTATATTAAGTGTCCAGAGTTCATCAAAATTAACCTGAACTTCTACTACTTTCATCTTACACCTCCTTTCTTTCACTTGAAAAGTTATAGAAAGAGAAAGGAGGAAAATGAAAATAGGGCGGTTTTTCTCCGCCCTGAGGAATCGTTATGTATCCATTAGTTCTCTTTTGATTATCTCTTTTATAGCTCGTCTTTCGGCAGTCTTTTCCAGCTTCTTTATTCTCTTGCGGACAGAGGTGTACTTTGCAGCACGCCCCCATTCTCTGTGTTTGTTTCGTAATTCAAGCCCCTTTATTTTCATTCTTCACCTCCTGTTCAGATTTTTTAAATTTTTTAATATACATCAACAAACGGTTTTCCATCTTCTGTTTTTCCAAAATTGATTACTACTATTCTTTCCCCATCGCCGTCGAAGAGTGTTATTTCTGTTTTTCCTACATGCGATGGATCCACAACATGAGAGATAATTGTCTCGAAGATACCTACGTCTCCAGTGTAGGTTGTCTCTAAATTTTTATACCATCCGTTCTTATGGAACTCGTAACTGGCAAGAGCATACAAGTCGTCTCCTGTATATCTGTTTATATAGTTTAATTTCTCTGCACATGCAGTGATATCATTTTGGAACTCTCTTATTTTGGAGATATCTTTTCCTTCTGCTGCTAATTGTATTATTGCCTTAATAATTGCATCATCGCCTGTGTTGATGACACGAGTATCTTCATCAAACATCTTAAATAGAACATCAACAAAAATGTTGTACTTTTCTATTTCGTGTTTCTTAAGTCTTAAAGACTTCTTTACTTTAATGGGTAGTATTGTTTCCATACTCACCTCCTTTTGTTGTCTTTGCTGTTTTTATAGTAAAGTTCATAAAAAAGCAGAAAATTGTAGACTTGTGAAAAGGCATAAACAAACAAAATAAGGGGCATAATGCCCCTTTGAATGTTAGTACTCCTGTTCAACTTCATCGAGTTCATCTAAAATTTCTTCAAATGTTGTTTCTGCGTACTCGGGAGACGGAGACTTATCAACCATTCTCTTTATAATGTATTGGAACTCTTCTTCAGTTATTGTTCTTCCGAGCATGTATTCGACGTCAGACTTGCTGTATACAATAACCGGTACAACCTCTTCCATCGTATCGAGAAGAGGTTTGTCTTCATCATCAAACTCTAACATAACTACTTTCGTTCTCATACTTTCACCTCCTTGTTAGACTTCAAAAAGTTATAGAAAGAAATTTGTAAAGTTATAGAAAGAAGAAGATGAATAATAAAAAAATGGGCGTATTGCACGCCCATAACCGTTTTTTATATTTCTATCCCATTTTCCAATATGGCATCCTTAACTTCTTCTGGTATATCTTTGTCAGAGAAGAAATCAAGAACATACTGAACTTTTGCATATGTTTTAAACAAGAAAACTTCTCCTGATGTCATTCTCCCAAATACATAGCCCCAACCGCCAGTACTGCTCAGATAGTCGGTTCTTCCACTGTGTCCTGACTTCATCGCATGAGCTAATACGAGTTCGAATATACCAGATTCTGGATACATGGATTCCCCACTAGCATCGAGTATCTCAAAGTAGTTTTTTCCCGTCTTCATGGTTCTGTATTCAATTGCTTTCAAAAGTATATCTTCTTCTATTTCATTCTCTTTTGCAATCTTCAATATTTCCATAACATCATCTATGTAGTACTTTGCTTTTTCTCCATATTTTGCTGTAGCTCTAATAATTGTTTTTATTATGCTATCATCGTCTATTGTCTCTTCTTTAATAGCATCTAATATTATTTCTTTAAGTGCCAGATATTTTTCACTTTCTTCTTCATCCAGTGCAACTTTTGTTATCTTGGTTGCACCAATTTCGTCATACGCATAGTTAGTTGCTTCTTCTAATATTTCTTCATCTATTATCATGTTTGCACCTCCCTTTGGTTAGTTTATTTGATTGTAGAAAAAGAAATGGAATAATGTAAAATTGGGGCATTTTATCCCAACGAGGAGCTATTGCAGACTCAATTGCCTTCCCATATTGTAAGTATTGCTTCTGTTGTGAAAGATGAAAAAAGCAAAAACGGGTGCATATGCACCCATAAAATGTCATGTTATCTTGATAAGTCCTATTTTTATTAACTCTTTTACTTCTTGGGGGATGAGATTACCGATGCTGTAAACGTATGCTTCTTCTGCTTCTACTCCATACTCATATTCCAGTCCCTCAGGGACTAGAAGTCGTAGATGACTGTTAATCTTAATGAGTGTTGGCTCTCCGTTTAAAGTTTTTCCAAGTATTAGTCCTACGCAACCAAAGACGTTTTCATATCGGACAACACCAAAATGTCCTGGTTCGAATGAATGTGCTAATATAAGTTCAAAAATACCTCTATCTTCGTAGTACCTGTATATGTCTTCTGCATTAACAATATGGTAGGTATTATTATCTATGTGTTCTATTCCATCGTCTGCAGTCATACTGAAGTAAAATTCACCTTCTCTTAATACTTTAATGATTTTAACTAAATCTTCTGCGTACTCAGGACCTTTTTTGCCATACTTTGCTGTAATCTTTATGCTTAACTCTATCAGCAAATCCTCCTCGCTTTTATCAAGATTGTATAATAGTCCACTCCTTTCGATGTGTGATATTTCTTTTCTGAGTATTGTGTACTTATCCTTTTCTTTTTCAGTTAGGATGAATCTTAATCGTCTCAATCCCCTTTCAATGTCTCTGACATCTTTTATTGCATCTATATCTATCATTTTTCACCTCCTTTGGATTTGCATCTCTATTTAGTTATAGAAAAATTCGTTTAAAAGCATAGAAATAAGGGGCCGTTTCGCCCCTCAAAATTGTTAGTATTCAATCTGCTCCATTATCTCTCTAACTATCTTTGCCCAACGTGGATTTGTTGGGCAATACTTTTGCCCTATTTGCTCAAGAGTCCAGTTATTGCTCAGGTAGTCTCTTTTGATTATCTGGATGCTTTCAAGTATTGCATCCTCAATTGGTTCTTTTGAGAAGTCTAAAGCAGAACCTGACGGGTCCCAGTCATAGCAACTCAAACCAAAATAATTTTTCTTTTCTTTTGCTATTCTCGATGTCCCCCATCCAGATTCAAGAATTGCAATAGCGGTAATTAACTTTACATCCACTTGTTCTTTTTTGCATGCCCTTACAATGTAAGGGGCAATTTTCCGCATTTCTTCGTGTGTTTCGAAGTAGCTAGCCAGTCTCTCTTCATCTGGATCTCTATTTTTTTGCATCTGTCTTGCCTCTACTTGTACAGGCTGTACTAACATTCGATGCTTCTGAAAATGTGGAACAATTGAAATTAAAAATACAGCTAAAATTATAATCGCTTTTTTCATCCTTTCACCTCCTAATTTAGTTTTGAAAGATTTATATGAAAAAAGAGGTGATTTTTGTATTTTTATTGTTGTAATGTGTCAATTTTTTTCTATAATTATATTACAAGTAGTGAATAGCCTAAGGTGTAAAAGTTTTACCATTATAATAGTACAAAATTATAACAGAAAGGAGTGATTAAAATGGTAGAAAAAGTGGCAACTGACGATGTTAAGCAAGAAACCGAGGGTGTTGCGACGAATAACTGTGTATCGAGTGAGGGAGAGCAGAAAAAGTTAAGAAAGCCATTTCTTGCACCCTGTCAAGCAGTTCTTGATGTTCTGCGTGTTCATGCTATTACTGAACACAGACGTTTTGAGGAGTACTTCTACGACCTGATTAGAGATGGTTTCAAGTTAAGGTACGGTGTCTATCCCGAAGAAGAAGCAAATGGTCTCAAAAGGAAATAAGAACTTTCTTGACACAAACCTTGCTGTTCTCAGATCCAAACTTCTACTGTTTGGTGTTGCTCTGCTATTATCTGTTGCAAGTGTTGTTGTATCTATCGTTGTAATTAGCAAGATACGGTACCTTGCAGTTACTTTTGTAGTATCTTCCCTCGTCTCAATAACATCTATAATCGTTGCTATTCATGATACCTATAACTCATATAACATACTTGAAAGGCAGAAAAAAGCAGAAGACACAGTTTATAACTTACTTGCAAAAAGACTTCCGCCTAAGTATACAATATATAGGAGTCTCTCGCTTGGTTTTGGCGATGTTGACCTCATTGTTGTAGGACCAAAAGGAATATTTGTAATAGAGGTAAAGAGTAACAGAGGGACAATTTACCTTAATGAAAGCGGAAGGATAGTTGTAAAAGATGGAGATACTGCAACGATGCAGTATAGAAGACAAGTTATCAGCGAAAGTAATAGGCTCAAAAGATTTCTTGATGCTGAAACAGGAAGCAAAAACTTTGTATTTCCTGTTCTTGCCTTCCCTTTTGCAACTGTTATGCGGGATACCTACCTTACAAATCCCCACGATAGATACAAAGTGCCTATCTTAGGACTTAATGGATTAGTAGACTACATAGTTTCGCAGGAAATAACAGAGATGAAAGACAAAGAATTAACGGCAATAAATGAAGCAATGAAGAGGATAGCTGAAGGCAAGGTGACCTTTGATGAGCAAGAAAAGTGATGTATTAACAACAGAAGACAAAAACATAGATTGGAACGCAACACCGAAAGATGTATTCGGTAAAGACGCAGTTGAGTCTGGTAAAGTAGTATGCTTCATTGATATTGCTGACTTTTATCCAAATGTGAAGATACTTGTTGTAAAAGTTGGGCAGGTTTCATACGAAGTTGTTGGTGTAATTTCTGATGTACCCACTGAGATGATAGAAGGTGCATTGTTAAGAGAATTACAACTACCTCCTAAAGAAAGAAAAAGTTGGAGCGGTTGGTTTCCGATAACAGAGGAGATAAAGGAGTACATTGAGAAAAAGGTAAAGAGGATTGTGAATAAAAGGAGTAAATAATGGGAGAAACGAAAAAAGCAGGAGAAATATTAGCTGAATCTTACTTAGATGCCTATACTAAGGCAAACGACATCAGCACAAATCCGCAAAGACTTCCGATGGTATCATATGTGAACGTTGGAACAGGTTTAGGAAAAACTAAAGGAATAGTAATTTTTGCATTAGAAATGCTCAAGAAACATAAGAATCTGGTTATTGTTCAA
>Ga0081479_111399_pt1 | contig 31646 bp, 27 predicted proteins | sample MamHotmetagenome_FD_70984 | JGI IMG/M metagenome (GOLD analysis project Ga0081479, IMG submission 70984) | Hot spring cone microbial streamer communities from Mammoth Hot Spring (Liberty Cap Streamers), Yellowstone National Park, USA - T=72 v2... | ecosystem: Environmental > Aquatic > Thermal...
CAATCAAAAGAAATTCAAAATCTAATATCAAACTTTGGTGTATGTGCATCACCAACATTTTCTCCTGATGGAAAAGAAGTTGCTTTTATAAGTGATAGGCCAGGAAATCCTCAACTCTATATTTATAATCTTGAAACAAAAACATACAGGAAACTTACAAATTTTTATTGGGCTGATTCTCCAAACTGGTCAAACTCAGGTAAATGGATTGTTTTTTCAGGAAGAGAAACAAAAAATGAAAAACTAAATATTTTTATAACTGATCCAACAACTTCAAGAATCATACGTCTTACAAGAAACGAAGGAGACAATGAAGATCCAAGTTTCTCTCCTGACTCTAGATTTATAACATTTATATCAACAAGAAATGGGAAAAGAGGTATTTATATAATGGATATAGATGGTTCAGCTCCTCATCTTCTATCACAAGAAATAAAAGGAAACTCATATACTCCAATGTGGAGTAGATAAGAAGTAAAATGTGAGAAATGTAAGAATCGTGAAAAATGTTGGATTATGAATGATGAATTATGAAGTAGGGATTTAGGATGGAGATTGAAAATTAGGGGTATGAATTAATTTTTGATGTTGAATTATGAATTCTATGGCAAACCTTTAGGTTTGCAAATAAAGTATAAATCCCTCTGCCATACAAAAAATCTCTCTTTCTCCTTCTTTTGTAACCCAAACTCACTAACTTTTATAGGATAACTATAAAATTTTTAAAAAGTAATTTTAAAAAAAATTTATTTTAACGCTTATACCCTATTGGGGTATAAGTAAAAATGTGTGTAATCTAACTTATTTTTAGTAAAAAAATCAAGATTTTTAAAATCCCCCTCTTCGTTTCCCCCGACGTTACGTCGGGGAGATATAGGGGGATTTTAATTTGTTTTATGTAAAAAACAAAGAACTCATTCCCTAAAGAATTGCAAAGTTAGGGTTATGAAAGGGGGATTTAATAAGTGAGAGATGGTAAAAAAGTGAGTGAGAAGCAAGAAATCTTTGTTATTTTGTTTTAACTGATTTTTTGGATACGGCAAGATTTGGATTAAAACACTTTCTGCATCTTGCCTCATACTTATCTAATGCTCCAACCTCTATTCTTGAATTTCCTTCTATAAGTTTTTGAGAATAATGAGCAGGATTTCCACAAACCATGCATATAGCAAGATTTTTTGTTACATACTCTGCAATTGCCATAAGTTTTGCCATATTCATAAATGGCTCTCCTCTCCAGTCCATATCAAGCCCTGCAACTATTACCCTTTTCCCCATATTTGCAAGTTTATTACAAACCTCAACAATTTTTTCATCAAAAAAATGTGCTTCATCTATTCCAACAACTTCAGTATCATCCTCAACCTTTTCAAGTATTTCTTTTGCATTTTTAACTGGCGTTGCTTTAAGCATATTTTTATCATGAGATACTATATGCTCTTTTAGATATCTTGTATCAAGATAAGAATTAAAAACTTGAACCTTTTGTTTTGCTATAAGACAAAGTTTAAGTCTTCTTATGAGTTCCTGTGTTTTTCCTGAAAACATACTTCCTGTTATAACTTCAATACATCCCCTCACATTTATATTATTTGCATATATCATAACCTCCCCCTATTATTTTTAAACCATTCAAGTGTTTTAAGCAATCCTTCCTCAAAACCTACCTTTGGCCTGTAACCTAAATCCTTTCTTATAAGCGATATATCAGCATATGTCTTTCTCACATCTCCAGCTCTTTTTGGCATAAACTTTCTTTCAAGTTTATAACCAAGAAACTTTTCAAGTAATTTTGCTATTTCAAGAAGAGAAATACTTGATCCACAACCAACATTATAAACTTTACCATTTGCTTTATTAGAAAGAGCAGCTTTAATATTTGCATCAACAACATTTGAAACATATGTAAAATCTCTTGATTGTTTACCATCCCAGTGAATTTCAAGCGGTTTTTTTGAAAGAGAAAGTTCTATAAATTTAGGAATCACTACAGAATACATTGATTCTGCTGGTTGTCTTGGACCAAAAACATTAAAATATCTTAAAGAAACTGTCGGAAGTCCATATGTTTTTGAAAACATAACACAGTAATACTCTGCTGCAAGTTTTGATACAGCATAAGGAGAAATTGGTGCTGGAGTAAATGTCTCTTTTTGCGGAAATTTTTTACAATCACCATAAACAGAACTTGATGAAGCATAAACAACTTTTTTAACACCTTCCTCTTTTGAAGCTATAAGAATATTAAGAGTTCCATTTATGTTATTATCATTCGCACTTCTTGGATCATCCACAGATTTTGGAACAGATCGCATTGCAGCCTGATGAATTACATAATCTACACCTTTAACACTTTTTTTAACAGTTTCAAAATCTTTTATATCTCCTTCTATTATCTCAATTTTATCTTTAACATCTTTCAAATTTTCTATACTTCCTGCTGAAAAATTATCAAGAACCCTTACTCTTTCCCCCATTTTTACAAGTTCATCAACTATATGTGAACCAATAAAACCAGCTCCACCAGTAACAAGCCATAAATTTTTCATATTATCTCCTTAAAATTTTACTCCACTTTCTTTTCAAGAGCACTCTTTACATTCTCAAGAAGTTCATCTGCACTAAATGGTTTAGTGAGAAATGCAGCAACCTGATTAAATTTTGTAAATAAACTTCTTGATGGTTCAAGTGCTGATAAAACTATTATTGGTATCTTTGACATTTCCTTATCATCACTGAGAGTAGTTGTTATTGAATATCCATCAATACCAGGAAGCATAACATCAAGAATCATAAGATCTGGTTTAAACTCCTTAATTACATCAATAACATCTCTTCCATTATCACATATTCTAATGGTATGTCCCATACTCTCAAGTGTTAATTGCAAAAGACTAGATATTTCAGGATCATCATCTACAACAAGTATCTTTGCCATAAGAATTCTCCTTTAAATATAATTTTACAAAATTAAGGGAAATAAATTGAAAAAGGAGAATACTTTTCAGTTTTCTCATCAATCTTTTTCTCATCAGTTTTATCTATATTAGGAGTTTCCTTTTTCTCTTCAGTTTTTAGATCTTTTGATTGTATTTTCTCTTTTTGTTTTTTTATTATCTCATCCAATTTTTTTATTTGTTCATCATCTAAATATGATTTTATTATCAAAGTTACATTTTTATTATACTCAATTAGTTTTTTTCTAAGTTCCTCAATCTCTATCTCAAGTTCTTTTTTTTGAGAGAGTTTTTTTTCATATTTCTTATTTACTGAGTCAAATTCTTTCAAGTTTTTTTTAAGATCTTTTGTTATTTTTTCAATTTGTTCTTGAGTAAGATTTAGTGTTTCAACAGATTTTAAAACTTTTTCTGGTTCTGGACGTTGTATCTTATCCTCAGAGTAGAGAAAACTAACTAAAAGTAGAATAAAAAACATAAAACCTCCATTTATTTGCTTTCAATACTATTAATAACATCAAAAATTGTATACTTACTTGTGTGCTCTGTTTTGTCCCATTTTTTCTTATCTTTTACAATTCCTAACAAAAAAATTGGCATTCGTAGAAAGCCAAGAACAGGCTGCATAAAGTACCCTAAAAAAATAGCAAAATCAATCTTTCTCATAACCAAAATGCTAAAAGGAAAGACAAAAAAAGGAAATGTAATTATAATAAATTTCAAAATCCAATATAATGGAATATGATAAAAAATTTCAAGAAGTATATTAAATCTATCACTTGTAAAATACATCATCACTCCACAAAAACTTATCAAAGCAACCCTATATACACCAACACAATATATAAAAGATTCAAACATTCTCAAATCAAGTGTTTTCATAAAACCCTTTAAAAGATTTAATGCATGCTTTCTAGCGTTATCAAGTGATCCTCTTGTCCATCTTATAGATCTCTTTACATATTGCGAAATATGAACAGGTTGTTCATCGTATACAATTGCATTTTCACACCAGTTTATATGAACACCATTTAATATTAATCTCATTTGCATCTCAAGATCTTCTGTAAGGCATTCTTCATCCCATTTAAATTTTTTAACCACATCTATTGAAAAGCATATCCCTTTTCCATGAAGTGTTGCTGAAAGCCCCAAGTATTCTTTTGGTTTTTGAAAAAAATAGTTTGTTATAAATTGACCACTTGATACAATAAGAGAAACTATTGATTCTCTTATATTTTTAGGAACTTGCTGAGCCTGAATAGCAATATCGCCATTTTTTAATCTTACACACATTGCTTTTAAAAATTTAGGATGGACAAGAGAATCAGCATCAAAATAACAAAATGCATCATACTCTTTTAATGAAAGTATTTTTTCCGTTGCACGATTTAGTGCTTTTGCTTTATTTGATTGTGCATCTCCTTTGAATATCAAAAGTTCACATTTCAATGGATGCTTGCGAACAACATACTCTGTATCATCAGTACAATTATCACATATTATGTAAATATCGTAAAGTTCTTTAGGGTAATCAAGGTATAGAAAACTATCAAGTAAATTTTTAATAACATCTCTTTCATTATGTGCAGGCACAAGTATTGCAAATTTTTTATTATAATAATTTTCGATATAGTCAATTTGATTTTGATCTTTTTGTCTAATTAGGAAAAAACCAACAAAAGAAATAAAGAGGTAAAAAAAGATATTTACTAAAAAGTAAAACTGAATAATATTGCTTAAAATTAAAAATAATAAAATCAACACTTCCATATTGAAATTCCTATAAATAAAATACTATAATTTATTTTACCAAATAATTTATGGAAAACAACTCAAAAAAATCAAGATTTTGGATTTATCTTATCCCAATATATATACTTGTTGCTATTCCAATTATAAAGTGGAGTATAAAATTATCATCGCCAGATATTCAACTCTCTCAAGAAGATCTAAAAGCGTTTTCCACAGATAAAAAGCTTAAAAACGAAGATTTTAAATTTTATGAGCCAAACCTTGAAGATGTGTCATACGCTGTAAGATATAGAAATATTGAAGATAATAAAAACTCATCCCAAACATTTAAATTAAAAGAAGATAAACAAGATAAAGCAGAAGAAAACAACAAGAAAAATACTAATGCAAAAACTGATCTACCAAAACCTGTCAAAGAAAATGAAGGGAAAATTCCTAAGGCAGATGACTTAAAAGCTAAAGAAATGACATCAATAGGGTATAAAAAAGGATTTTTAACAGATGTGGTTGGCAAATTAATAAATAATCCTAAAGCTCTTAAATCCCTTTTTGATAATGAGTATGTAGTTAAAGGATTTCTTTCAAGAGATATAGTAAAAAGAAACTTGCAAGATCCAAATGCATTAAAATCGTATCTTACCAATACAAATGCTGTATCTAATTTTTTAAATAACCAAATTGTAAAACAAGTCTTAAATAACCCAACTCTTTTAAATACAATGGCACAATCAAAACTCGTTCAAGAAATAATGAAATCGCAAGCAGTAAACAATATTTTAACTGATCCACAAGCAAGAAACGAGATTTTAACAAAAAATCCTCAGATAAATGAACTTCTCTCAAATCCAAATATAATTCAAGCACTTTCTCAAAATTCAAATGCATCAAAGTTTTTAATGGGAAATAAATAGAGTGAGAGGTGAGAAGTTAAGAAGTGAGTTTTTATTTTAGGTATTTAAGTTTTTTTATTTTGGTTTTTGGAAAGTAAAAATCAAGAATTTCACGGTAATTTTTATTTTTTCTTAAAGCAAGTCCAACAGCCCCAGACTGACACATTCCTATTGAATGCCCCCATCCACCACCATAAAACCATACATTTCTGATTTTTCCATTACTAAAACGATTTATCTCTATATTAAAAAGCGTTGATTTAAGAGATGTCAATCCAAAATTACTTCTTATTATATGTTCTTTATCAATAATAACACTCTTTTTGCTTCCTATCACTTTTACCGAATTCACATTACCACTTCTACTTCTTTTAAGAACAACAATGTTTTTCAACTCACCTATGGAATATTTTTTGTCAAGTATGAAGTTTATATCAGATCTTTTTATTATTCTCAACCATCTAAAATGGCTGTCTGGAATCATTCCGGGATAATTACAATAAGCATCCGGATTTGTTTTTATCCATACATTAAATTCCCAAGGAGAAAGCCCTTCATTTTTGGAATCAGAATCTGGATGAGCGCAAAGATATGGGACATTTCCCCATCCTTTAACCTCACTTGATGCTTGAATAAATCCCCCACAATTTGAATGATAGAAAGCATAAGCAAGTTTATTATCATATGTTAGAACCTCACCCTCTGTTTCAAATACACTTTTTGTTGTTGAATTTGCTTCAGCACCAACTCCACCATATACTTGACAGTGTTGTGTATCACATAAATGATAACCATTTTTCTTATGCGGACCTTCTTTAAATCTCCTTACTGCTTCAGTTCTTGCTATAACAGCCTGTGCCTTAAGAGCTTCAATAGGCCATTTTGCCTCCATTTCCCTTGGAACAACTCCAAGAAGATAATATTCTAATTCTACCTTGTTTATTATTCCAAAATATCCTGCATAAGGAACTATTATAATCTCTCCTCTATATTCTCTATCAGAATATCTAAAATATGGATTTGTATTTTTAAGATCTCCTTCTATTATTACCGTACCATTTCTTTGATCATAAGGTCTTAAAACAAAAGACTTTGAAAAAAAATTAAGAAGCTTTCCATAATTATCATATAAAGAAACACCATTTTTTTCATATTTTATAATTATGCTTTCATTTTTATCTATCTCCCTGTAAAATTTATTACTATCATGCCCATATACCATAAGTCTATCAAAGCTTCTTACCTTTATTCTTTTGTTTCTTCTATGATTTCCCATATTATCAGTACCAATAGCAACTTTAATTTTTAAGCTTTTATCCAACATACTTATATTATAGTTTTCAGATATTATTGTTGGATGAATTATCCTGAAAGGGGTTCTCATATCCTCAGGCTGTCTTGTAACTTTTCCTTCTATGACTTTTACCATTTTTTTAGCAACTGGATGATCTGGAATATAATCAAGAATTCGATAATACTGATTATACGCATTATTATAATCATCCTCTTTTAAATATATCTGAGCCAAAGGTATCCTTGCTTCAACAAAGGAAGGGTCCTTTCTTAATGTTTCTATTAGATACTCTTTTGCTTTATCATACATCTCAAAATTTACATAATTCCATGCAAAAAGATAATCCACACCAGCATAATCACCTCTTATTTTTTTATAAATATTAAGATAATCAATACTTTTAACAAGATCTTTTCGCTCTGAATAAATCATTGAAAGCCCAAGAATACTTAAATAATTTGAATTATCAAGAGAAAAAGAATCATTAAAATATTTTTCTGCAAGTTCAAACTCTGATCTATGAAAATAAAGCCATCCAATTTCTGAAAGAACATAACTATCTTTTTTAATCTCAGTATATTTTTTAAAATATTCAATTGCTTTTAAATAATCATCCATATATTTAAAAATTGCTCCTATATCAAGAAGAACCGAAGGATCTCTTTCATTTTCATAAACTTTTTTATAATATTCTACTGCTTTTCGATAATCGCCAGAAAGATAACTTTCGTAAGCAATGTCCTTTAAACCAGAATAAAGAAAAAAGGAAATGAAATATACAAAAAACAGCATAAAATAATTTTATAATATTTAGATATTTAGTTTGTCTTAACGCATTGGATCATAATTTTTGTCCCTGAAAATAAAATGGATAAATCAAAATTATCTCCATAAAGAAATATAAAATACTTCAATCGTTTAAAAATCCCCCTCTAATTCCCCATTTATCAAAGGGGGATTAAGGGGGATTTTATTTCCGCAGAGGGGATTTTGATTTGTTTTTATTTTTATCTGCAAAAATTTTATAGAAAAACTTATGAGAGTAAAAGAAAATATTAAAATTGATAAGAGTTTATGTATAAATTTTGGATACATTTTTTTGATCTAACGATTATTACTTTAGGGACATCTAACTTTGATCTAACACCCTTAAAAAGATATTATTTTGTGCTTGTTGATAATTTAAGAGAATTTATATCCTGTGGCATTTTTTTCATCAATTTTAAAACCCTTGGGTCAGATGCTGCTTTCATCATTGTTTTTAACATAGATGGATTTGAGATTATCATCTTCATATACTTATTCATAAACTTTGGATCCTGCATTTTTTTATATAATTTCAGCGGTTTTTCTTCATCACTTGCCTCAAAAATTTCTTTAAAATCTTTATCTTCTTTTAATTTTTGCATAAACTTTTTTACTTCCTCATTTTCACTATACTCCTTTACAATCTCTTCTATTTCTTCTTTGTTTTTTTCATCGCTTAATTCTTTTGCAATCTCTGTTGAAAAATTTATCATAGAGAGAGAAGAAGCAGTTGAAACTGAATAAGAATAATAAGAATATACCTGAGAACTATTATGAATATCTTCCATCATTTTATTTAAATTATCTGCATCAAAATTAGTATTATCTTTGGAAAAAGAAATAAAACTTTTTTCTACATTCTTATAGTTTTTATAAAAAATAAATGTTACCACAACTATAACAATAACAAAGATAGATAAAAAAACTGTTAAAACTTTTAATATTCTTTGCCTTTTTTTTATAGCCTCTATCTCTTTTAAAAGAGCACTACAATCTGAATTATTATTAGAAGAGTTTTCATTTTTGTTTTCTTCACTCATAACCCCTCCACAAATTGACATTATACAAAATAATTTAATAAGATATAATAATATAAGGTGTTCTTTGCTTTATTAATGCCCTCATCGTCTAGAGGCCTAGGACGCCGCCCTTTCAAGGCGGAAATCACGGGTTCGAATCCCGTTGAGGGCGTTTTTTTATTTTCGTCCCGCAAAATTTAAATAATAATATATCTGTCCAAGTGAAATACAACCATCATTTGAAGGTGTTTTTGAGTTTAGAAAAACTTGATAATTAGTAAGAGTTTTTTGAACCATATTAACAATATATCTGTTTTGGAAAACACCACCAGAAAAACAAACATTTTTTATTTTATATTCTTTTGAAAGAATATCAATCATTTTTTTTATGATAAAAACAATAGTATTATGAAATTTTGAAGGAATAATTTTTTTATTTCCTTTTTCAAAATCATTTCTAATCTCAAAAATCATCTTGTATAAATCAATGATATAAACACCATTTTCAAGATAAATATCAAAATCATAAAAATCATCAGTAGGATTTTTATGTGCAAGATGCTCAAGTTTCATTGCAATCTCACCTTCAAAAAAAGATTTGGTCTCACCAAGTATAAGCGAACCAACAGCATCAAATATCCTTCCAACGCTCGATGTATAAAAAGTATTTATATTTTTTTTAATCATTAAAAAATTAGCATCAATTTTTTTTCTATCAATCTTTCTATAAAGCACATCATATACAAAATCTTTTTCATTAGCAAAAAAAGATATAAAACATCTATAAACCTCTTTTATAGAATAATCACCACCAACAAGTGGGAAGTATTTAAAATGAGAAACCCTCTTTACTTCTCCATTTTTAACTACAAAAAACTCCCCACCCCATATCTTTCCATCGTCACCAAAACCAGTACCATCAAACGCAATTCCAATAACATTATCTTTGAGATTATTTTCAGCCATAACGGAAAATATGTGAGCAATATGATGTTGAATTGAAATAGTCTTTTTAAAAAGTTTTTTTCCTATCTCTGATGAAAAATAGCCTGGATGCTTATCAATAAGACAAACTTCTGGACTAAACTTAAAAAGTTTTCTCATACTTTTATATGACTCTATAAAAAACTCTCTATTTTGCGAATTTTCAAGATCTCCTATATATTGTGATAAAAAAACAAGCCCATCTCTATAAAACGAAAAATGATTTTTTACATCTCCCCCACAGGCAAATATTGTTTTATTAATTTTTATATCCACTTCAATAGGTGATGGGACATAACCACGAGATCTTCTTATAAATCTCAAATTTTCATAATCATCAACAAAAACAACACTATCATCAACTCTATTATAAATATCTCTATTGTGAAGAAGTATATCAAAGTTTTTAAATACTTTTAAGGCAACATCATTATCTTTTACTATTGGTTCATCTTTTAAATTCCCTGATGTCATTACAACTGGATTTTTAAAACCATATTTTTTTAGAAAATAAAAAAGTATTTTATGAAGTGGGGTATATGCAATCATAACACCAACATTATCAAGCATTGGAGATACATATTCAAAAACATCCTCATTCTTTTTTCTAAGCATAACAATAGGTGATGAAAAACCATATAAAAGATCTATTTCTTTTTTACTTATATAAACATAATCCTTTATATCATCTATTTCATCAACCATAATTGCAAATGGTTTAAAATCCCTTTTTTTAAATTCTCTCAATTTTTTAACAGAACTCAAATTAAACGCATCACAAGCAAGATGAAATCCACCAAGCCCTTTGATAGCAACAATGTTTCCAGAAATCAATTTTTTTGCAATATACTCAAAACAATCTTTTTCTTTTATATTTCCATTGGAAGTAATAACCCAAACCTTAGGTCCACATTTAATGCATGCGTTTGGCTGTGCATGAAATCTTCTGTCAAGTGGATTCTCATATTCTTTTTTACAATCAACACACATTTTAAATTTTTTCATCGTAGTGTATTTTCTATCATACGGAATTTTTTTAATTATCGAAAACCTTGGTCCGCAATTAGTACAGTTTGTAAAAGGATATAGGAATCTTCTTCCTTTAAAATCAAATATATCTTTGATGCAATCATCGCATATTTTTAAATCTACCGGAATAAGAGCATCATTTGATTTTCCTTCTAAACTTTTTTCTATAATAAAATCATTAAACTCTTTTTGCTCTACATACTCAATCTTTATAGATTTTATAATTGAATTTGATGGTTTTTCAGATTTAATAATATTTATGAAATCATTAAGTTTTTTTTCATCAGCATTAATATATATAATTACCCCTTCCGATGTATTTGAAACACTTCCATTAAGATTTAATTTTTTTGCAACTCTATATACAAAGGGTCTAAAACCAACACCTTGAACAACACCAGAAATTTTTATTTTTATAGTTTTTAAATTCATCTATTTAAATTTATACTCACTTCCATACATACTATGAGGGATAAGATAAACAATAGTTGTAAGAATATATGCTATATTAAAATTCGTTTTTATATTTTTATTTTTAATCATTGAACGTAATGGTAGAAAATATATTAACAAGGTTAAAAGTGTTTTATTATCAGTAAGGTCATATCCAAATGGAAAACCACTCCAAAAAACATCAAAAGCATAATACTGAACAAAAGGTCCAAATATAAAACCTCCAAAAATAAGAAAAGAAAGAGAAATATAAAATAATTTCTTATCAATCTGATTAGTCAAATTAATTCTTAAAAAAATGTATGTTGTTACAAAGAAAAAAAGATACATAAAAATTATATGAGGAATAAGTATATATGCTGGGACATAACCTTTAAACCTAAGAACAATAGGCTTATCATTTATTTTGATATAATCGTTTAGTTTTTTAACAAAAACATCATACTCAATCTTCGATGCTTTTGGAAGATTTAATTTTAAATTTACATAACTTATTTTACCATCAAAACTAAAATCAATCTTTCTATATTCTTCATCAACTTTGTATTTCTTATAAAGAATATATCCATCAATCTTTCCATTAAAAATTATTTTACAATCTTCGCCAAGTGTACAACTTCTAAGAAATTTAAATTTTATTAAACTATCTTTTGTATTAATACTTCCTCTAACAGGGTATGTTGGACCAGTTATTCTTTGAAAAAATAAAAATATTGTTGAAATTAAAAAAGAAGCTAAAACATATAAAAATTTATTTTTCAACATATTCTTGGCAATTGATCTCCAGAAAGAGATGGAGCAACTCTTTTTACTCCAATTCCTGTAACAACACTTACATAATCATCATTATTAAATCTTCCAACAATTGCTGATTTTTTTCCATATTTATTCTTCTTCATTATTTCAAGAACCTTATCTGCTGATTTTTCTGAAACAATAACAACAATCTTTCCTTCATTTGCTACATAAAATGGATCTATACCTAATATTTCACAAGCAGATCTAACAGCATCTGAAACAGGGACATCATCCTCATATATCTCTGCTCCAAAACCACAAGAAGATGAAATTTCATTAATTGCAGTTACCAAACCACCCCTTGTTAAATCTTTAATACATCTTATCCCCTCAATTTCTCGTATTTCCTTTATAAGACCATTTAAAGGAGAAACATCACTTTCAATTTTCCCTTTTATCCCAAGATTATTTCTCTCATTTAATATACAAATTCCATGCATTCCAATCTCTCCATTTACAATTATAATATCGCCATTTTTAACATTTTTATATGAAAAATTTAAATTTTTTTCAAAAATCCCTATACCACTTGTATTTATAAATATCTTATCTGCTTTTCCTTTTTCAACAACTTTTGTATCACCACAAACTATTTTAACACCACTTTCAAGTGATGCTTTTTTCATTGAACTTACTATTTTTTTAAGTTCGTCAATTTCAAAACCTTCTTCAATTATAAATCCACAGCTTATATAAAGAGGCGTTGCTCCAGATACAGAAATATCATTTACAGTACCACATACCGCAAGTTTCCCAATATCTCCTCCAGCAAAAAAAATGGGATTGACAACATAAGAATCAGTTGTATATGCAATTTTCAAAGAACCAAGTTTTATAATTGCACTATCTTCAAGAGAATTTAAATAAGGATTTGAAAAATTCTTAAGAAAAATTTCTTTTATCAACTCATCTGTTTGCTTTCCACCGCTTCCATGAGAAAGTTGAATAGTTTTCATACATTTACTCCTTCAATACTAACCTTTTATTTTTTATAGAAAGAATGAAGTTAATAAAAATTTGAAGTTCTTTTGCAAATTTTCTTCTTTTGTTATATATCATATATATTGGTCTTGAAAATGGCTCATCAAATTTTATAATTTTAACTCTATTTTTTTGTGCATCATCAACAATAGTGTTGTATGGAAGTATTGAGAAACCAACTCCTGATGAGATTGCTGCTTTTATCGTTTCTATATTATTTAATTCCATAGTAACATTTATTTGTGATTTTTTTTCTTTAAGAACTTTTTCTATGTATTTTCTTGAAGGAGTATTTTTTTCAAAAAATATAAGATTTAGAGATGAAAGATCTTTAAAACTTATTTTTTCTTTTTCATACTTAAAATTAGGTGGTGCCACAAGAACCATCTCTTCATCTGCAACATAAACTGAAGTTATATTCATATCCTTAATCTTAAAAGAAGAAATAAAACCAAAATCATATAATCCATCAATAACCTTTTTAATAACATCTTCCCATTGAAAATAATCAAGTTTTATTTTTAAACATTTATGTTGTGAGATAAAATTCCTAATATATCCATTTAGAAAATATATTCCAACACTATATGTAGATGCAATCCTTATCTCACTCCTTTTGGAAGAATCAAACATACAATTAATCATTCCAATTGTCTCATCATAGATTCTTGTTATCTCAACAGAAGCATTATAAACGATTTTTCCTATTTCAGTAAGTTCAAATTTATTCTCTTTTTTAAGAAAAAGTTTTGATTTAAAAACAAGTTCAAGTTTTTTTATCTGCTGACTTACAGCAGATTGAGATATATAATTCATTTCAGCAGTTTTTGTAAAACTTCCAGTATCAACAAGATCCTTAAAAACCTTAAGTGTCTCTATATTCATTTTCTAACCCCATACTTATACCATGCTGCACATGCTCCCTCTGTTGAAACCATACAAGGTCCTACAGCATCATTAGGAGTGCATTTTTTACCAAAAAGCGGACAATCAGTTGGTTTGTTAATACCTAAAAGTATCTTTCCGCAAAGACATCCCTTAGGCTCTGGTGCTTCAACATATTTTATTGAATACTTATCAAAAGCATTATATATCTTGTACTCTTTAGATAAAGTATATCCAGAGTTTTTTATAATTCCAACTGCTCTCCAATAAGCATCACATACTTCAAAAACCTCATTCATTATTTCCTTTGCTATCTTGTTACCTTCTTTTGTAACTGCCCTTGTATACTCCACATCAAGCATCTTTTTATTAGATAAAAAATAATCAAGTATCATATCTATCGCTCTTAAAATATCAAGGGGTTCAAATCCAGCTATAACAGAAACAACACCTTCTTTAGTTAAAAAATTATACGCATCACTTCCAATTATAACACTAACATGTCCCGGCAAAAGAAATGCATCTATTTTTGAAATCTTTGTATCAATTAAAAATTTTAAAGCAGGTGGAACAAGTTTAAAAAGAGGAGCAACAAGAAAATTATCAATCTTATTTTCTTTTGCGTATTTTAAAGCAGCAGCAATAGTTGGAGCAGTTGTCTCAAATCCAACACCAACAAAAACAACATCTTTATCAGGATTTTTTAATGCTATATCAATGCAATCCATCGGAGAATAAACAACTTTAACATCAACTCCATTTATTCTTAAAAAACTTAAATCATAACCCTTTGATCCTTTAACCTTAATCATATCACCAAATGTAGCAATAATAACATTTTTAAACTTAGAAAATTCAAGGACCCTATCTATATCCCCTTGAGATGTAACACAAACAGGACACCCAGGCCCACTTATTAAATTTATGTAATCAGAAAGAAGATCTCTTATTCCACTTTTTGCTATTGAAACAGTATGAGTTCCACAAACTTCCATTATATTTGGCAATCTTTTATAAATAGAATAAAAATTTTTTGACTTTATTTTTATTTCACTTACTATTAAAGATGAAATTTTTCTATCAGACCAAATGGAAGTTGAAAAATAATTTTTATTCATTGTATATTTCTTTAAAAGCCTCTAAGGTTTTTTTTGCATCATCTGGTTGTAAAATTTGAATAGCAAATCCTGCATGAACAAGGACATAATCACCAATTTTTGCTCCTGGGACAAGCATAATTGAAACATCTCTTCTACTTCCTCCAAAATCAACTACTGCATTTATTCCATTTATACTTACTATTTTTCCTGGAATGGAAAGACACATAACAGCTCCTTTATTAAATCATATTAAAATTTAAAATAAAGGTCAATATATTAGCATTTTAATGCTAATTTTATTATTTATTGATTTCTTTTTATAAAATTAGAAGCCAAACGCTTTAAAGAAATCCTCATCGCTTGGAGTTTTCTTTTTTTCTTTCTTTTCCTCTTTCTTTGGATTTACTTCTTCAGGTTTTGGTTGAGGTGGTTTTTGACCAGGAAGGGCTTTCATTTTTCCAAACCCTTCACCAATAGGAGCAACTATTATAGCCCTAACACCTTCTGCAAATGCAAGAAAACCTGTTTTTAAATTATAATAAAGCCTAAAAGGAGATTCTTTTATCTAAGGCTCATATGCCTTAACTTATCACCTTTAAAAGCGGAAAATTTACAAGAAGAGCACAAAATGTTCCACCCATAACAACAAGAAGAGCTTCTATATTCATAAATGGTTTAAAACCAGCAAGCCCTTCTTGTAGATAAACTGCTCCAACCACAAAACCTGCAAAAACTATTATTCCAGTAAGTGTTGCTATATCCATAGACTACCTCATTTTTTTTCAAAACCTTCAATTGGATTTATAACTTTTCTTTCAGAATAAACCTTTTTTTTATAATCAATAAACTTAAGCATTATCTCTTCTTTAGATTCTTTTACTATAAACCTGTTTCCCGTAACAAGATTTACTACAGTATTTCCACAAATCTCAACACTTTCAATCAACTCAGCATTTATGATTATTTCAGTATCATTTAACTTGTGAAGTATTATCATCTATAATTATTATACAAAAACTTTTAAATATTTTTATTTTTTAAATCTTCTATTGTTTTTTCAAGTTTTTTAATATAATCTTCCTTTTCATTAAGCATTCTTACATATATATCAAGTTGTGCAAGTATTTCATTATAATCCGCCGTAAGTGAGTTAAGATTTGAGGAAAGTTCTTTTATCTTATCTTCATTTTCATCATTTTTTGCTTTTATAACTAAGTAAGAAGATTTTAACTCTTCATAATCTTTTTTGTATTTTTCCATAATCTCTTTTAACTTGCTTATCTCGCTATCTTTTTCTTCAATTTTTTTTGAAAATTCTTTAATCTGATCATTATATTTTTTTTCAATCTCAGAAAGTTCTAATTGATATTTTTCCTCTAAAGTTTTGTTAGAACGTAATGTTTCAATTTCTTCTTTAAGTTTCAATATTAAACTCTCTTTTTCATTTATAAAAGATTCTTTTTCTTGGATTAGATTTTTTAGAATATCTATTTCTTTTTTAAAATTATCTAACTCTTCTTCTTTTTGTCTCATCATATCAATTTCTTTAATAAAACTTGAGATCCTCTCTTCATATTCATCAATCTTTCTTTTATAGTTTTCTTCAATTTCTCTAAAATCATTAGTATCTTTTAATTTTTCATAATTTTTGATTTCATTTTCATAGTTTTTTATAATATCGTCTTTTTCAAAAATTTCTTTTTCTAATTCTTCAATCGTCTTTTTATAATTTCCTATTTCTTTTTCAAAAAATTCTTTTTCTTTTGAAAGTTTTTCAACTTGCTTTTTTAAAGTATTTAGTTCTGAAAGCAATTTGAGCCTTTCTGATTCATAATTTTTTATCTTTGTTTCAAAAAATATTTTCGTTGCTGAAAACTTTTTTACTGTTTCTAATATTTTTGAAAATCTCTCATTGTATGTCTTTTTTATATTTGTAATTATATCATCCTTTCGCTTCAACTCTCTTTCAAGAGATTCTATCTTTTCCTTAAGTGAAAGATTATCTAAAGAAAGAGAGCGATTCTTATTTTCAAGTTCTGAAATTTTATTTGAAAGAAAATTAATTTTTTCTTTAAGAAGATTGTTTTCTTCAAGAATCTTATTATAAGATATCTCAAGATTATTTTTTAATTCTTCAAGTTTTTTTATTTCAGTTTTTAAATTTTTAACTTCCTCGCTATATTTATCTCTTTCAAGTTCATAATTTCTCTCCATCTCTCTAATTTCATCATAAAGTTTTTCATTTTCACTTTCAATCTTTCTTATTTTTTCAATATATTTAACTTCAAGATTTTTAATTTCATTTTCAAAATTATCTTTAAGTGCTTTATTTTCAGACTCAAGTTTTAAATTTAATTCGCTTATATGTTTTAATCTTTCCTCAAGACCTCTTTTTTCATTTTCAAGTTTTTTAATTAAACCTTTGATATTTAAGATATTTTTCTCAGTATTTTCAGAATAAGATTTTAACTTAAAATTTTCTTGAATTAATTGAAGTTTTGATGCATTTATATCAGAAATTGCAAGTTCTTTTTCTTTTAATATCTTTTCATATTCAAATTTTATCTTTTCTATTTCTTTCTGTCTTTCAATTAAATTTGTTTCATTTATCTGTGAAAGTTTATTTTTAAGATCCATTATTTCTCTATTAAACAATGACTCTTTTTCTTCATAAAGTTTTATCTTTGATTCATATTCTTTTTTTAGATTTTCAATCTCATTTTTTAGAATGATTATTTCTTTCTCTTTTTCAGGAATTTGTTTTATATATGAATCAAGTGAAATCCTTTCTTTTTCAAGTTCATTAATTTTTTCTTTTAAACTATCTATTAGTTTTTTATCAAATTCTTTTTCAAGAATAATTTTCTTATACTCCTCTTCAATTTTTATTTTTTCTTCAAGAAGTGCTTTTAGTTTTTTAATTTCTTCATCCTTATTATTTATAAGTTTTTGCCATTCTGCTTTTTCATCAAGGTATCTTCTTTCAAATTCCTTAAACCTTAAAATAAAATGTTCTTCAATCTCTTTTGAAACCCCTTCTTTTTCTTTTATTTGAGTTTTTAATGTTTGCATCCATGCTTCTCTTTCTTGTATTAGTTTTGCTTCAAGTTCCTTTATCTTTGCTTTTAATTCTTCTTTTTCTGCTTCAAGTTGTTTTTCTCTTTGTTGGATTTTAAATTTTTCCTCAACCTCTCTTATAGAGTTTTCAAGCTTTTGAGCAAGTATCTGTTCTTCTTGATTCTTCATTGTTAAAGCAAGAACTTTTTCTCTCTCTTCAGAAAGCATTTTTTCAAGCTGTTCAATTTTTTTCTCAAGTTTCTCCTTTTCTTCTTTGTATTTTAAATCGTCTTGAGATGGAATATTTTGTGGTCTTTGAATTTGCGGAATAGGATTTATAAGAGGTGGCGGAAGTGGATTTGGTTTTAAAGGCGGAATTGGAGCAGATTGCTGTGGTTGAATTTTTGATGGTTTTTGACCAAATGGTGGAAGAGGTGGTATTTTCCTATTTTCTGCCATACAATATTATTTTAAAAAACACTCATTTCAATAAAATTAAAAAAATGTTACACTCCAAGACTCTTTTTAAACTCATTAAGCCAGTTTGCAAACTCAGCATCACCACTTAATTTCACATATTTTTCATAAGCACTTACACTCGAGTTATAATCTCCAAGTGCATAGTATGTAGATCCAAGATACTGCCATGCTGTCATATTTGATGGATCCTTTTCAACAACATATTTTAAATATTCTAATGCTTGCTCAAAGTTTTGTGAATTATAAAATTCAATTGCATTTGATAGATATGAGTTTATATCATCTGTATCAGAAGGTGACACAGAAACCTTTTCCATCTTTTTTTCTCTCTGCATAGAGACATCAGTAGGTTCTATTATGTATATTGCCCCTGATTCATTTCTTCTGTAACTTGAAATCTTTCCCTCCGCTTCAAGAGTTTTAACAATTCCAAGAATTTTTAATTGTGCTTCTTCTGATTGTTGTGGAGTAACATCACCCATATACTCCATTATTTCCCTTATAGTATTTTTGGCACCTGCTGACATATTATTAAAAAATTTTTCAACCACATCAGGAGGAGCTCCTTTTAAAGCTTTTGCAAGATCCTCATTAGGTGTATTTCTTATTATGGTTTGTACATCCTTATCAGAAAAAGAAACAAGATCCTCAAAAGTAAGGATTATAGATTTTATCTTTTCATAAATTTCAGGCTTTTGATTTTTTAAATATTCCAAAACATTCTTTCTTGTTTGAGCATCTGCTTCCTCAAGTATTTTTATAAGTTGCTCAACTCCACCCATAACAAACTCTACATTTTCTTTTATATCCTTATCTATAGCCTCTATCTGTTCTCTGGTTGCTTGCTTAACTTTCAAAGCTTCAAGAGCCACCTTTGATTGAAGTTCAACTGGAAGCATAGCAAATGCCTGTTTTGAAAGCTCAGGTTTTAAATAACTCAATACTATAGCAATTACCCAAGGATCTTCTTTTCTCAAAAGAAAAAGATAAACTAATCTTTTTAGGTTTTCTTCATTTATATATGAAAAAGGTTCAAACTTCTTCATAGATTCCTCCTCCTCTGGCGGCGGTGGTGGTTCTTCTTCTTTTTGGATGAAATTCATATCTATTTCTTGATGTGATTCCTGCTTTTGCTCTTCTTCACCTTCTCCTTTCCCTTTTCCCTCTTCAGGTTTTTCTTCAATCTTTACTTCAGCAGCAGGTTTTGCCATAATCGCTTTTATATATTTTCTTAAAAATGACCACAATGGACCAAAAAGATAAGTAAGTAAAAGTAGAAAAAGAAGAGCATATAAAAGAGGTAAATAAACAGATGGTTTCTTTAAATCTTCCCAAATATCAACTTTTTTAAATTTTGTTGGTTTAAATATAACAAGCGGTGGATCCTTACCATTTATCTTATAGGGGAGAAGCATCTCTTCTATTCTTTGTCTTGCAAGCATTAAAGGATCTTGACTTAAATTTTCATCATGAATTACATTAACTTGAAATCTTGTAATTTCTGGTATAATTGAAAATTTATATGCCTCTATACTTTGTGCTTGCTGTTTCTGAACCCCGTGAGCAGACTCTGGTCTTTTTTTATCACCAAGAATTGATTTAGGTTTTGGAATTCCTGGAAGTAAGAAATCAGTATCCTCATAATCTTGACCAGCACCCTTTTCTTTATACTCTTGGAGAACTCCGATACCTTCTTTGCTTTGATTCTGTTTTTTTGTTACAACATCAAAAACAACATCTGCAAAAACATAAGATCTTCCCTTTCCAAGAACCGGATCAAGGATATTGTTTTGTATTTTATTTTCTATTTCTCTTCGAAATTCATTTTGTTTTTCAAGAAGAAAAAGAGTAATATCTTTATCAGGTGTTTTGTCTTGGCAAAATGCCAAAGAAGCAATTAAAACCAAAAGATATACCATAATGTAATTTTATATTATTATCAATTACAAAATAATTGCATAAATGTTATTTAATTTGTTCAAGGAATTGTTTTACCATCTTATTATTTGGATTTATCTCAAGAACTTTTTCCCAAACAGTCTTTGCTTTTGCTTTTTGATCCATAAGATAGAATGCACTCCCCATAATCTCAAGAGCAGTTTCATTATTTGGCTCAAGATCAAGTATATCCTGTGCTCTTCTTAATGCAACATCATATTTACCTTCATATATTGCTTGTCTTGCATCATAAATCTTTTGATCGATAAGAGTAAACATTTCAGGTCCTTCAGGTCTTCTTGTGAGTTCACTTACACCAGCTTCTTTCTCAATCATATTAAGTAATGAAAGTAGTTTATCATCCTTTGGATTTTTATTATAAGCATGTCTCAAGAGATTTACTGCAGATCTTAAATCCTTGCCATCAACATAAGCAACAATACCTCTTCTTATAAGTGTCTGTATCTCATCATTTCCTGTAGCATTTGGAACATAAGTTATTGCATTGGTAAGTTTATCAAGCATATTTCTTATTTCAGTATTTCCGGGATCTGCATCAAGAGCTGCTTTTAGTTTTTCAACTGCCTTTGAGAAATAACCTGATTTGAAATACTGCATTGCTTGTCTTATTATGTTTCTTATCTCTGTGTCTTGTCGTGCTTTAGTTGATTCCCCAAATCTAAAGCCTACTGAAAATTTAGTTGTATTTCCAAGTGTATGTATACCTTGAGCTATATCAAGATTTAGTCCTTTATACTTAAGCCCTATTCCAAAACTTGTCTCTTGAATTTGTGGTGTTGCAAGTATTCCAAATCTAAAACTTGCCCAATAAAGTGGCCAATACTCTCCACCAAATCTTATATTCTGCCCACCACCCTGCGTTTTTGTAAGATCAAGATTAAATATCAAACTTCCTTTAATAAACTAAATGATTGTCCTAATTTAAAAATAATAGGAAACTCATCATCCGTATCACCACTTTTCATTGAAAAAAATATTTTGAACATCAAAAGCAAGTCTATAAACCTTTGATACATTAAAAATTCATTGCAAGATCAATTGTCTTAAAAGAGTCCTGTGATACATCAACCATCCTTGTAATATTTCTTATGCCAACTCCAAAAGCAAGCTTTTGTGATACCATTCTACCCCAAGAAAGTCCTATCCCTCTCTCACTAACATTAAAACTTCCAATAGATTTTAGGTTTATAATTTCATTGGTATTTGGATCAACTTCTATTGAAACTTTTTCAAAACCAGAACTTGTCATCTGATTCATAAAAATTCCAAATGTGCCTCTCGATGCTGTTGGAAGAGCAATTCCTATAAAATTTAGAGATGTTTGCTCAAACATCTGAGCCTGCATAAAAGAAAGTTCTTTTCTTTCAATAAGCGTAAGTCCTGCTGGGTTCCAGTAACTTGCTGTTGCATCATCACTTATCGCAAAAAATGCCCCACCCATACCAAGCGCTCTTGCTCCAACACCATAACTCATAAAAGCTCCAGGCTGTCCTCCTGCTTGAGAAAAAGAATTTCCATAAAATGAAAAAACCGTTATACATACACCTAATAGATGTATATATAACGGTCTTAATATATATAAAAATAATTTCTTCATAGTTTCGGCAGCCTAACCCTCCGACGTATCGTCGGAGTCTTTTGGCTTTGCGCCCCCCGATTTACATCGGGGTTTGCTATTATCGTACCATATTCAAATTAAAAACACATTAAATTTGCCTTACAAATATGTTACAATTATATTATAGCAGATAATATTTATTTGTCAAGACCATATACTTGACTTGTCAATGATTATTTTGTGTCCCCTAAAACAACTTTAACAAAATAAGTTAGATGAGCAGAAAATACTATTTTTTGCTCAAATAGTTTTTTAAATAACACTTATTTATTAAATATTTTTTTGAGTTTTTCTTGGATATTATCCATAATAATATATGTTACTGGAGTCATTAAAAGAGTAATTAAAAGGGATAAAACCTGACCGCCTATTATAACGCTTGCAAGATCCCTTCTCATAGCAGAGCCAGGCGCATTTCCAATAGCGGTCGGTATCATTGCAAAAACAAGTGTTATAGTCGTCATAAGTATAGGTCTCAATCTTGTTCTATTTGCCTGAAGTATCGCTTCGAATTTTTCCATTCCTCTTTCCCTCAATGTATTGGTATAATCGACTTGAAGTATAGAGTTTTTCTTAACTATACCAAATAACATAAACATGCCCATAAGACTGAATATATTAAGTTTTGTCCCTGTTAAATGAAGTGAAATCAATGCAAATGGAAGGGTTAAAGGAAGTATTATTATAATTGAAATTGGATATACAAAACTCTCAAACTGCGCGGCAAGAACTATATAAACAAAAAGGAAGGCGAATATAAAAGACATCAAGAAACTTTTTAACATTCTCCCAAATTCTTTTGCCTTTCCAACAGGCGATGCAGAATATTGTGGCAGAGAATTTATATTTTTAAATGTACTATCGCAGATATTTAAAAGTTTTGACAATGATGCTTTACCTTCTATATTGGAATATATAGATATCTTTCTCTGTCTATTATATCTGTCTATCTGAGTTGGGCCAAAAGATTCCACTATATTTGCTACACTATCAAGCCTTACTACTCCGCCGTTTTGGCCTCTTGGAACTGGCATTGCCTTTATAACCTCAGGATTATTTCTCCATTTTTCATCAGCTCTTACCCTTACCTCATACAACTCATCTCCCTCTTTATACTTGGTTATTGAGTCCTTTCCGGAAACAAGTGTTCTTAAACTCATAGCTATATCTTCGACCTTAACGCCTAATTGATGAGCTTTGTCTCTATCAATAATAACTCTATACTCCGGCTTTGCATTAGTAAAACTTGTATCAAGGTCAACAGCACCCGGAATCTTTTTTAACTCAGCAATAATTTTTGAAGCGTAATCATTTAAAACATTAAGATCTGGTCCAGTTATAACATACTCCATATCATAGTTTTTCATTCCACCAACGCTTCCTTGACCTCCAACCACCACAGAAGTTTTTAATCCATCATATTTAGATAGCATTTTCCTTACCTTCATCATTATCTCTGGTAATTTCATATCTCTTTTTTCTGCAGGAACAATTTCAAAAAATATATATGACTCATTTTTACTTGAAACACCGGTTTGAGAAACGCCAATGCTTTTTAAAGTTTTTGTTACATAAGGGATCTCAGTCTTTATTTCTTCCTCTATCTGAGATGTTATTTTTTTCATCATTTCAAGATTTGTTCCTTCTTTTGCTTTTATATTAACCTGAAACATAGAAGTATCGTCAATAGGCAAAAAGTCCTTGCCTATAAACTTAATTAAAGGAATTGTAGAAATCATAAGCAAAATAGCCGAGATTACCATAAGTTTAATATGTGTTATGGCAAATTTTAAAATTTTTATATAATAATCGGCTATAAAATTATTGAGTTTATCCACAAATTTCAAGAATTTTGTATCTTTTAATTTCCTTAAAAAAACTCCAGAATAAGAAGGCGTTATAGTTAATGCTACAAAAGTACTTATAGCAACAGAATAAGCAAGCGTAAGTCCAAATTGCTTCATAAATCTTCCAACCATACCTGACATATAAGCAAGTGGAACAAAGATCGCAAGTAAAGATATTGATATAGCAAGAACAGCAAAACCAATTTCCCTTGATCCGGTTATAGCGGCTGTAATAGATGTAGTATTTTCATGTTCTAAATGTCTGTGTATATTTTCAATTATAACTATGGCGTCATCTATAACAAGCCCAACCCCAACTACAAGAGCAAGTAGTGATATATTGTTTAAAGTAAAACCGCTTGCTTCCATGAGAGAAAAACTTCCTATTACAGATATAGGTATGGCTATAGCGGATATTATGGTGCTTCTCAAATCTCCTATAAACAATAATATAACGATAGAAGCAAGTATAGCGCCAAGTATTAGATGTTCCTCAACGGCATGAACCGATCCTTTAATAAATATACTTTGATCTCCAACAATATCTACAACTATATCATTATCAAGGGTTTTCTTTATCTCATTTAATTTTTCTTTTACTTTATCTATCACCTCAACCGTATTTGTCCCGGATTGTTTTTTGACTACAAGAGTAACAGCTGGTTTTCCGTTAAAATAGGATATACTTTCAACATCTTGTCCTGTATCTTCAACTCTTGCTACATCAGATATCCTTATAAGTTTTCCATTATAATTTGTTATAACTATATCGTTAAAATCTTTAACCTTTGAAATTCTTCCCATTGTTCTTAAAACATAATCGACATCTTTCTGTTCTACATTACCACTTGGTATTTCTATATTCTGTTGTTTTAAAGCGTCAGTTAATTGCCTTGTAGAAATATTATATGCCTGCATCTTTAAAGGATTTACAACTATATGAATTTCTCTTTCCCTTCCGCCTATAATATCGACAGATCCAACTCCGTTTACCGTCTCTATGACCTCTTTTATCTTTTTCTTTGTAATTTCTGTAAGAGAAACTATATCTCTATCGCTTGCTACCGCAATAGACATAACGGGCATAGCGCCAAAATCTACCTTGCTTACTATCGGTGGATCTGTTCCTTGTGGAAGCTTACTAAGTATGGTATTTACTTTGTCTCTTACTTCCTGAGCGGCAATATCGATATTTTTTTCTAAAGCGAATTTAATCATAACAACGCTTAAACCTTCATAACTCGTAGAGGTAAGATCTTCTATACCGCTTACTGAATTAACTGCTTCTTCTATAACTTTTGTAACTGATGATTCAATTTCTTCAGGGCTTGCGCCTTTTAATGTTGTCTGAACTGTTACAAAAGGAAATTCCACATTCGGGTAAAGGTCAACTCCAAGACGAATGAAAGAAAATATACCCAAAACTAAGATAGCAGTTGATATCATTGTAGTAAAAACAGGTCTTTTGATTGAAAATTCTGAAAGTTTCATAACTTCTCCTTTAATATAAGTGAAAAATGAAAGGTGAGATGTAAGACGTTTCTCACTTCCTCATCTTACTCCTCACTTTTTACTGCTCACCTTTTTACCTCTTACATCTCACTATTTACTATTTTTATCTTGGCTTTATCTTTTATTCCATACAAGCCAACTGTAATAATTTCAATTCCTTCTTTTAAATTCTTTACTTCTATCCAATCGTTACTTTTAAGTCCTAAAGTAACCTGTTTTTCAATAGCTATATTATTTTCTCTATCAGCAATATAGACATATGGTTTATTATCCCTGTAAACAACTGCCGATATCGGTATGCTGAGAGCGTTTTTAGCTTCACTTAAAATTATATGTGTCTCAGCAGTCATTCCTGATTTTAAAATATTTTCCTTATTATCAAAAACCGCTTCTACTAAAAAAGTCCTCGAAACTTTATCCACAACAGGGCTTATTTTATCTATTTTGCCCCAGAAAATTTTATCTGGATATGCCTCAACTTTAACATATATTTTCTGTCCAAGAGTTATATTTCCTAAATATTTTTCAGGTATATCCGCCTGAAGTCTTAAATAATCCTGATTTACTATAAGAGCAATAGGTGTTTGCGGGTTTACATCAGCGCCGACATCCTGATAAACTCTTCCAACATAACCATCAAGAGTAGAGGGAACTGGAGCTGGTTCATAAACAACGCCAACTTCGTCTTTTTTAATTAAAGCGACCGTTTCATCTTTTTTTATTTTATCGCCTTCTCTTACAAGATTTTTTATTAGTTTACCGTTTGTCCTTGGATATATAACCGCTTCATCCATTGCCTTAAGAGTCGCAGCAATTATAATCTCATTCTTTAAATCCTTCCTTTTAATTTTCTGAGTCTGAACATAAAAAACATCCTCGCTAACTGTCTCTTTTTTGCTGTGGCATCCATAAACCAAAATTCCTGAAAGAGTTATTATTAAAATCCTTTTCATTTTTCTCCTCCTATTACATACTCTAAATTGACATTTGCAACGCAAAAATCATATAGCGCCTGAGCATAGTTTAATCTTGCAGAATTATAAGCAAGAGTTGCATCATTTAATTCTAGTTGAGAACTCAAACCTTCTTTAAACCTAACTTCAGTTGTTTCAAGCATTTTCTTAGCATTTTCAACTGATGTCTTTTGACTCTCAATTCTTTTTGATGCCTCTTCTATATCAAAAAGAGATTGTTGTAATTCTATTTTAATTTTTCTCGATATATCATCAATATTTCTTTCAGCAATTTCAAGATTGTATTTTGCTTGTTTGACTCTGGAGACAACAGAAAATCCATTAAAAATAGGCATTGAGAACTTAACTCCTGCTAAAAAACTCCATCCTCTCCATTTTTCATCCGGAAATCCAGAATCACTTACGCCAAAAAATTGTTTTGTTGCAAATGCTGAAATAGTTGGCCAGTGTGCTGATGATTCTAGTTGAACTTGTTTTTCACTCATCTTTTTGTTTAAAATAGAAAGTCGATAATCAGGTCTATTAAGAAGTGCTTTTTTATAAAGTTCATCAAAATTATAATTATTACTCCCACAATTAAAATCTCCAATAATTTTCATATCATCATCAAGATTCAAACCTAAAAGATTTTTAAGATTCAAAAGACCAGTTCTATAGAGATTTTCTGCTTTTATTAATCGTGGTTCTGAATTTGAGACCTCAACTTTTTCTCTCAAAACATCAAGATCGCTTGAAAGACCTTCTTTATATCTCTCCTGGGTTGTTTGTAGGTGTTTTTTCGCAAGATCAACTACTTCTTTATTTATGTTTACAAGTTCCTTAGTATAAAGTATAGAATAAAACAATGATTTAACAGATTTTTTTATAAGATTTTTTGTAAGTTTTGTGTTTTCCTCTGAAACATCCTTGTATATTTTTGCCATTTGGATTCCAGTATCAACTTTACCTCCAGCCCAAAGTATTTGATACATATCTATACTCATTGAATATGAATTATCCTTACCCATTTCTACCTTTCCCTGTCCAAAAAAAGCAAGCGGCTTATCTATGTTTCTTGTGTATCCTACAGAAAGTGAAATTTGTGGATATACTCCGCCATAATACTCATTTATCTTTTCACGATAAATTTTTTCAGAGGTATAGGCGTTTAAAACAGATATATTTTTATTAAAAGCGATATTTATAGAATCTTGGATGGAAATAACCATACCTGAGCCAAAAACCATAACTGAAAACAATAAAACTCCTGTTATTCCTTTCAAAAAAACATCCACCATTTTGTTTAAAACATTTTTGTTTATTTCTCTCTTCATTTTTCTCTCCATTATAATATATGAAATCATCGCCGAAAGAAAATTTGAGACAAGCTCTGTGTCAAGATTTTTAAATTTGGAATTATTTCTTTTTATCTCTTCAATTTGCTTTTTAATAAAACTTCTGTTTTTATCCACCATCTCATTCGCCATTTTAAGCAAATATTTTCTCTGGTCTGAATCCACTATTTTAAAAAAACACTTTATATTGGATTCGTTTTTACTAAAAAATTCATAATGCCTTTCCATTATCGCTTTAATAAAATCTCCTATATTTTTTATTTCTTTTATATCATCCAATATATCAGACATTTCCTTTGCCCTTAAAGAAAAAGCGTAATTTATCATATCGTCTTTATCTTTGAAATAATAGTATAAAACCGGCTTTGTAATATTTAAAGAGGCGGCGATTTTATTCATAGAAACACCATCAATTCCCTTTTTGGAGAAAAGCTCTATCGCTTTTTGAACTATAAGTTCTTTTGTAATTTTAGATTTCTTCATAATCTACCTACCGGTAAGTAAATTATATAAATTTTTAAAATTACAAGTCAAGCATTGTGTGGATAGGGAAAATCCTAACCCGAACAAGTCGGAACTAAAAAGTTTGTAAAGTTGAAACTCGCGATTTCTATTGAGAAAAAATTATTTTATGCCATAAAAAGCAACAATTTTATGAATAAGAGACTAACTGCTTGCGCTTGTGTATTTTTCAAGCATTTTATAAAAAATTAATCTTGATAAAAAGAATAAGAAAATTGAATAAAAAAATGAATAGAGAAGTAAAACTTCTTTGTTTTCCAAAAGTTTTAAAACAAATGAAGCAGGCAAATTGGCTATTAAAATAACAGGAATAATAAAAGTAAAGATTTTTTCTTTAACTCCTCTAAAAATTGATGCGGGATAGCCAGCATATTTTAAAAACTCATTTTGTAAGGCATTTAGTGCATAAATTCTGGTAAACAAAAAAGCAAAACTTCCTATTATAAACCCAATAGAATAGCGAATTATAATTGCCATAATAATAGCAACAATAGAAAGAATAAAATCCATAAAAGAAAAATTATATCCATTAGTTTTAATTATGTACATCATAATAAAAAGCGGTAAAGGAAGCATAAATAAAGGTCTTAAATCAATATAGCGAAATGAAATTAAAAATTGAAGATCAATAGGTTTTATAATGTAATTATCAAGCGTTCCCATTCTGACTATCTCAGATAACTGATTGATGTTCCTGGCAAAAAACATCTGATAAATATAAATTATAAATTGATTTAGATTAACAAGAAAAAAAGTTTGATGTATACTCCATCCATTTATTGAATTCGTATGCTGATAAACTATATAGAAAAACAAAAGTGAAAATAAAAGCCATAAAATATTGCCAATAAACTGCAAAACAAAATTAAAATTAAACTGTAATTCTCTTGAAATTGAATTTTGAAACAAAACATAAAATACAGAAAAATAATATCTCACCTATCCTCCACATGCCTGATACTTTTTTAAACCATAACTCCAAAGAATTTTTCCAGCCAGATAAAAAATAACCAACCACATAATCTGAATTAAAAAACCAAATAGGATTTCTTTAACACCTATCTTTCCTAAATATACATCTATAGGGAAGTTTAAGATATAAGGAAACGGAGAAAGATAAATAATTCTTGAAAATGTTTTTGGGAAAAATGATACTGGAATAAGAGCACCTGTTGCAACTGGCACAATTATATCTATCAAAACATTAAGCCATGTAATCTCTTCCGTCCAGAAAGAGATGAGACTCAAAGTAAATGAGATTATATAACTTAAAATAAAAGCAATAAAAACAGATAAAAAGAAAAAAATCAATCCCCAGAAAGATGGAAAATAAAATGAATCTATAAAAAGTATTATAAATATAAATGTCAAAAATAATGAAGAAATAAAATACATCAAATTAATACCTGCTCGAAGCGCAAAATTATAAAAAAGATAATTCATCGGTTTTATAAGAAAATTTGAAAGTTTACCATCTTTAATATCGGATGAAATGTTATAATTTAAACCAGGATATAAAATATCAAACAGAAGTATGGAAAGAATATAATAAGTAATTAAAGAAAATTTTGAGTAACCATTTATAATATTTTTCCCTGCAAAAACAGAGTCCCAAAGTGTCAAAACAAAGATAAGAGGCAAAAGTATCACTAAAAAACTAAGTAAATGATTTACACGATAAGTGGATGATTCTTTTATACTGTTTAGAATAACTCTAAAAAATACTGTCTCTTTTAAAATATTCTTTAATTGCATACTCAAGTGGAACCTCATCAACAAAAATTTCAATTATATTATCATTCTGATATAAGTGTTTTATAACTTCTCTAAGATCTTTAGCCAATATTTTTAACTTGCACTCATTTTTATTTTCTAAAATAAGCATACCAAATCTGGACACTTCTAAAGGAACTTCTGTTTTAAATTTTAATCTAAGAACACGCTCTTTTGAAAATTTATCAATAATACCACTCTTATCTCCATCATAAACAATAGAACCCTGATTTATAATTATTATTCGCTTTGCCATTTTTTCAATATCATGGATATAGTGACTTGTAAGAATTATGGTCGCTTTATATTCTTTATTGTAATTTATAAAGAATTCTCTTATTGATTCCTGAGAAAACATATCAAGTCCAAGAGTTGGTTCATCTAAAAATAATATCTTAGGCGAGTGAAGCAGGGCTGCAATAATCTCCATCTTCATTCTTTCTCCAAGAGAAAGTTTTCTCACAGGAATTTCAAGCAAATCAGATACATTTAAAAGATTTGCAAGTTCATCAACGCGTTTTTTGAAAAGATTATCCGGTATTTTATAAATCGCTTTATTAAGTTTAAATGTTTCTATTGCTGCAATATCCCACCATAACTGAGTTTTCTGTCCCATAAGGAATGAAATGTTTTTTAAGAAATCAGTTTCTCTCTTATACGGAATATAACCCATAACACGAACATCTCCATGGGTAGGATAAAGTATTCCTGAAAGTATTTTAAGCGTTGTGGTTTTGCCTGCCCCGTTAGGTCCAATATATCCCACAAATTCTCCTTCATTTATGGAAAATGAAATATCTTTGATAGCAACCACTTCTTTATACTCTGGAAATATCAATCGTCTTACTACTTCTATAGTATTATTCCCCTGTATATTTACCTTAAAAATTTTAGTTAAGTTTTTTACATGTATCATAGTATTTAAGAACAAATAGTATCTACTGATGAATTAAAATTTTTAGGAAATAAAATATTTGAATCATACTTAATCTTTATTGCTTCGGGAAGATATCTATCAAAGTATGATTTGCCACAAAGGATATTGTTATAAGTTCCTTTTTTTAAAAGAACTTGTTGATGGCAACCACCAAAACATAAAGGAAGATATGTAGAGACGCGGCACTTTTTTTTACGCTGCCAAGATTCCATATATATAAATTATATATAAATTGAGCAGACCTTCGCATAATTAAGTTTATAGGCTCTGATATATTTCCAACAAATGCTTCTTTATTTCCATCCATGGTTATACATTTATATAAATTACCCTCAACATCTATAATGTAGCTACACATACGTCTGAATGAACATACCCCCCATCAATTGGATCCGCGATTCTAATTTTTTTGTTTAAGGCGTATCTGCAAAGTTTAAGAAAAGCATTCATTTGTCCTGAATTTAAGAAAACATTTTTTTAAAATAGCAAGGATTAGAAGCATAAAGTAGTCATAATCCTATTGATTTTATTATTTTTTAGTATTTTGATAAAATTATCCGAATTAGACAAGTATGTTGTCACGTAACCATATTGGGATCAGATTTAACTACTAAAACAACATCTCTCAGATCTTTGTTAAAATCTAAAGGTTCTAATTGTTTTATATTTTCATTCTGTTTT
>Ga0081479_113971_pt1 | contig 31470 bp, 28 predicted proteins | sample MamHotmetagenome_FD_70984 | JGI IMG/M metagenome (GOLD analysis project Ga0081479, IMG submission 70984) | Hot spring cone microbial streamer communities from Mammoth Hot Spring (Liberty Cap Streamers), Yellowstone National Park, USA - T=72 v2... | ecosystem: Environmental > Aquatic > Thermal...
AAATTTAGTAAAAAATCAATAAATATCTCTAACCCAATTTACACACAAATTTTGACATGACACCAACATTTTTACATTATTCTTAATTCTTAAAAAAACTTATTTTATTTTTTGTTTATTTGGATTTATTTTCTTTACTTATTGATTTACAATCCAAAAATTTACATAAAAAAGCCGATCGGCTAAATTTTGTTAATTTTTAAAAATTTATAGAATTAGAACTTTTATTTAGTTTTTTTGCTCACTATTTAAGTTTTTGCTTTCTTTATTTGCTCCGACGCTACGTTGGATCCCTACATCACTATTTTTTAAATGTATGGCAATGCTTTAGCATTGCTTTTTCAAATCCCTATTCTTTTCTATTTCTTTTACTGCTTTTGTAAAGGGGAAGGATTAGGAAATTTATTTGTTTTGACGTTACGCCGGAGTTCTACAATTCATAAATCATAATTCAAAATCCAACATTTCTCACATTTCTTACCTTTTACCTCTTACATTTTTACGATTCTCACCTTTCACTTTTTTAATTGACCAATTTAAATATATCTCCTGTGATGTTTCCTGTCTTTATATCAACCTTCCAGGCACTTTCAAGAGATGCAATGCTTGTGTATGGTTTCCCATATGATTCAAGAAGTGCTCTTGAGACAGTATGCCCTTCTTTTATTTTTTTACAAAATTGATAAAATGTATCACCACGTTGAATACTTAAAAGAAAATATACTATTGAAAAACTTTGAGCATACCATAGTTTTACACTTTTTTCATCAGCATCATCAAGAGTTTTTATTTTCATTAAATCGCTTAATTGATAATATGATCCTTCTTTTAATTTTCCAATATATTCTTTAAGCCAGTTTGGATATTTTTGGCCTGCTTTAACTTGAATATATACTGCCATTCCTTCGCTAAGCCAAAGAGGACTTTTATCATATCCACCAAAAAAACTATCAAAATAAATATGCGTAAGTTCATGGGCAAGTATTGAATACCACTCATCACTTTCATAAAGATATATCTTTCTTTCTTTTAAATTTGCTGCACCACCTGACCATATAGGTCTTTTTGAAATTTCTTGATATCTTAATGCAGTTTTTGCAAGATAAACTGAAACCTTTTCATCTCTTGTCCAGGGAGAAAATGATATAAGATCAAGCATTATTTCACCATGTAATATTTCAATTTTTTTTGCAATTTCTTCTATGTTTATTCCTTCTTCTACAAAGATATAAAAGTGTTTTGTTTCAAGAAAATTAAATCCTTTTGGAATCTCAGGTTTTTTTTCCTTTTTTTCCTCTTCGATTTTTTCTTCAATATTTTTGTTTAAACTTTCTTCATATTTATAATGTTCCTCAGGAATAAATACATCATTTATTTTAGTTTCTGATGAGATTAAAACTCTTGTTTTTAATTCTTCTATATTAGTTGTTTCTTTTATTTTGGGTTGTTGTTGAGTAAAATCTTCTTGATTTTTTTTTTGTAGTTTTATTGTTATTTTTCTTTTTTCTGATTGGTTTAAAATTATCTTTGTTGATTTTTCTTTTTCTATATCCTCAGATATATATTGATAAAGATATATTCCCCATATTATTAAAACAAACGTCCAGAAAAGTATTCTTAACTTATAAATTATATCCATTTATTTTGTTGTTCTTAATTTTATCATTCTTTGTGAAATGTTATTAACAAATACTGCTGTTGCAATTATAAAAAGTGCTTGCGTAATAATTATTGCAACAAAATTTATTGAAAGTTCAGAATCAAGTATTATATATGCTCTAAACCAATACACAAAACTCATCATAAATGATGAAACAATAGAAACAAGAAGTGTTTTTTTAAAATCAAGAAATGTCGCTCCAAATAATGCTGGCATTGTAAAGAGAAGCCAACTACTTGCCCAGTATGCTGTAATAAAATAAAATACAACTGAAGTAGTTAAAATATTAAAAAATATCAAAAGAAATCTTATTTTAGGAGGGTTTTTAAAATGATATAAGTTTTTAAAAAAATAGTAATTTATTGAAAACTGGCTAAGTAAAGTAATAATACTTATTATGGTGTCTTTTTGTGGAAGGCTTGAAAATATAACTGCAAATAAAACAAGTATTATTCCAAAAGGTGTAAAAATATAATTAAAGAAATGCACTTATTTCCTCCATACACAAATAGATCTTTTTACTCCATCTTCCAAATAATAATTATATATAAAATTTGGTTGGTTTTGATAACCTTTAAGATCATCTTCACTCATCCAAGAGATGAATTTTCCATCTTCTTTTAATAATTTCATTGCAAGTGGATGTATGTAATCTATTTTACCGCTTGCTCTTTGTGTAATTATATCAAAAAAAAGATTTTCATTAGCGTTTATTTCTTTTCCTATTATATCAACATTTTTGAGTTTTAATTTTTCTTTTATCCATAGAAGAAACATATATTTTCTCATTCTCTTTTCAGAGAGTGTTATTTTAAGGTTTTCATCTATAATAGCAATTACAACTCCTGGAAATCCTCCTCCACTTCCTATATCTAAAAGAGTTTGATTTTTACCTTTTATAAAATCAAGTTTAAAAAAAATAAGGGAATCAATTATATGCCTTTCAATTATTCTATTTTCATCTTTAGATGATATTAGGTTTACTTTTTTATTTTTATCAATTATTTCCCAAGCAAAATCAATAAGCTTATCTATTTTCTCATCAGTTATAGATAATGAGTATTTATTTATCAGAGTTTTCAACTTTTCTTTCATATTTTCTTTTTTCAATTAAAATCCATATCAACTGTACATCAGATATAGTTATCCCGCTTATTCTATATGCCTGTGCAAGAGTTTTAGGTTTTACTCTTGAAAGTTTTTGCCTTGCCTCAATTGAAAGTTCGTTTATTTGATTATAATCAATATCATCTGGAATTTTTATCTCTTCGAATTTTTTTATTTTTTCTGCTTCTTTTTTGTATCTATCAATATATACCGAATAAAATCTTTGATTTTTAGCACTTTGTCTTGCCATATCAATAGACCATGGATATATATCATAATTTTTAACTTCTTTATCTGGATTTTCAAGTAATTCATTATATATTTCTTTGTATCTTTCAAATTTTTCTTTAAGTTCTTGTGGAAGTGTTTTTAGTTTAAATGCATAATCTGTTAACCGTAAATCTGCATTATCATATCTTAAAAGTATTCTAAACTCGGCTCTTGAAGTAAATATTCTATAAGGTTCATCAACACCTTTTGTTATAAGGTCATCAATCATAACACCAATATATGACTCTTCTCTTTTTAAAATAAAAGGCTCTTTTCCATCAAGTTTAAGTGCTGCATTTATCCCGGCAACAAGTCCTTGACCTGCTGCTTCCTCATAGCCAGTAGTTCCATTTATCTGACCTGCAAGAAAAAGCCCTGGAACAATTTTTGATTCAAGTGTATAGTTTATATCAAGTGGGTCTGATAAGTCATATTCTATCGCATAGCCAGGTCTAATTATAGGAGCATTTTTTATTGAATCTATTGACTTAACTATTTCTATTTGAACATCTTCGCTTAAACTTGTTGAAAGTCCATTTACATAATACTCAAGTGTGTTAAATCCCTCCGGCTCTAAAAAAATATGATGGGTTTTGTGATGCGGGAATTTGTAGATTTTATCCTCTATCGAAGGGCAGTATCTTGGTCCTATGGTTTTAATCCTTCCAGAATAAAGCGCGCTTTTATTTAGATTTGAATTTATTATATCAAATGTTTTTTCTGTGGTTCTTGTAATCCAGCAATCAAGGTATTTTCTTTTCAATAATTCATTTCTGTCAGTAAAGATTGAAAATGTAAAAGGCGGGTTATCTGATGGTTGCTTTGCGCAGAGTTCAAAATTTATGTATTTTCCATTTAATCGCATTGGTGTTCCTGTTTTAAGTCTTTTTATTTTAAGTCCAAGTTTTCTAAGTGAGTCGGAAAGATATTTTGCAGGTGGATCATTGTATCTTCCACCTTCCCTTGAAAACTCTCCAATATGTATTACTCCATTTAAAAAGGTTCCTGTTGTAAGTATTATTATTTTTGACTTATAGAAAATATTTCTTATGCTTATCAAGCCTTCAATAGAATTATCCGATGTAATTATTTCTCTTGCTTCATCTTGGATTATATAAAGATTTGGGGTTTCTTCAAGGATTTTTTTTGCATATGTATGATATAATTTTTTATCGCATTGTGCTCGTGGAGAATGAACTGCAGGACCTCGTGATGTGTTTAGCATATGATAATGAAGTGCTGTACTATCAGTAATTATTCCCATCGCTCCACCGAGAGCATCAATCTCTCTTACAATTTGCCCTTTTCCAACGCCACCTATTGAAGGATTACAACTCATCTGTCCTATTGTATCTAATGATTGAGTTATCAAAAGTGTTTTTTTTCCCATAATAGCGGAAATTCTTGATGCTTCAATTCCAGCATGTCCTCCACCCACAACTATCACATCAAATTTTTCTGGGTATTCAAATACTGCCATAGATTTTTATTGATATATAATTAACTTTGAAATATTTGATGAAAAGAATTCTATTTTTGTAAATAAAAATGAGATTATAAAATAAATTGTGCTTGGAAATAACGAGTAGATAAGAATTCTTGGAATTGATAAATCAAATCTTGATTTTATCATTTTTATGTAATAGATAAAATAAAAGGCAGCTGATATCAAATTTGTGATTATATATATCGTTTCATTTTCAGAGATTTCTCCTATGTATAATAATGGAGCAAAAATGGCAGTTATTATGTGAAGTGAGATTGAGATTTTTAAGAGATATAGATATTCATCTTTAATCTTTTTCAATGAAAATATTATAAATAAAAATGGAATACTTAATATTAAAAGAATAGAAATGGTCTTTATTTTTACTACAAATGGCAAAAGAATTATCAAACCAAAAAAAGTATTAGTTATAAAAATTTTTAGAAATGATAATCCTTTTTTTATGTTAAATGCTAAAATGGTAAGCAGTATAGAAAAATAAAGATAAATAGAAAAAACCCCTGCTATAATGTATTCCCATAATGATGGTGATATTATTCCTGCTTTTTCAAATGATAATTCTTCTGGAAAGTTGTGTGGTGAGATATATAGAAAAAAGATTTTAATAGTAAAAGTAAAGAGAAGTAGTTTTATAAAAAATGATGGTTTTTCTTCCATCATTAGTTTTGAGTATTTTTGATTATCTATAAGAAAAGTTTTTATCGCAGATGAAATTTTCATAAATTTTCCTCCATATTATTTTCCAACACAGAAGTTTGAAAATATTGTTTTAAGAATATCTTCTGGTGTTGTTTTGCCAAGTATTTCTTCAAGTGCAAGAAGTGCTCCTCTTAAATACTCTGCAACTGTTTCATACTCATTGATATTTAGTTTTTTTATTTCACTTAGTTCTTTTATACATTCATCAAGGGATTTATAATGTCTTTCAGATACTATTATTTCATCATAGATATCATCAGAAATTTTCTCTTTTATTTCAGAAAGCATCTGTATTAGTTTATCTATGTTTTCTCCTGTCTTTGATGATATTTTTAGAGTTTTTTCATCTATTTTTCTTGCTGGTTTTAGATCTGATTTTGAATAAACTTCTATAAGTTTTGAATCAGTTTTTTTGTTTTCAATTATTTTTTTATATATCAACTCTTCATCTGGATTTTCAGCAATAGAGATATCTTTTAAAAATATAATTATATCTGCTTTTTTAATTGAGTTTATTGTTCTTTTTATACCTTCTTCTTCAAGTTTATCACCTGTTTTTTCTCTTATTCCAGCGGTATCTATAAAGATGAATTTAATACCGTCAATAATTATGGTTTCCTCTATTGTGTCTCTTGTTGTGCCTGGTATTTCAGATGTTATTGCCCTTTCATATCCGAGAATAGAATTTAGAAGTGATGATTTTCCACTATTTGGAGTACCAACTATTGAAACATTTATTCCATTTTTAATAAATCTTGCATTGTGATAAGTATCTTTTAATTTTTCAATTTCTTTTATAAGGTTATCAATTTTATCAATATATTTTTTTTCATCAAGTTCTTCCATCTCTTCATATGAGTCATCTATTCTTACTTCTATCTCAGAAAGGATATCAATAATTTTTTGTTTTATTGAATTTAGTTTTGAAGAAAGTTTCCCTTCAAGTTGATTTATTGCTATTAGGTGTTGTTTTTCTGTTTCTGCTTTTATAAGTTCATTTATTGCTTCTGCTTGAACAAGATCAATTTTCCCATTTATGTATGCTCTAAAAGAAAACTCACCTTTTGTAGCAATTCTTGCCCCATTTTTTAAGAAAAGTTGAATTATTTTCTTAATTATGAATGGTGAGTTATGAGCAAATATCTCAACCATATTTTCACCAGTAAAACTTTTTGGAGCAAGATATAGTAAAACAATAACTCGATCTATTGTTATATTGTTTTCATCAAGTATTTTTAAAAAATAAGCATTGTTTGGAGTAGGATTTTCAAATGCCTTAGATGGAATAAATATTTTTTTACAAATTTCAAAAACATTACTTCCACTTGCCCTTATGATGCCAATTGCACCATCAGGACCTGTTGCAGGAGCTACTATTGTGTCATTAGGATTGTACATCCTGTTTTGTTTCCTCAGATTTGCTTTTAGCTTCTATATCTTTATGATCTTCTTGTTTTTCTTTTGTTGTTGAGTTTGGTTCATTAGTAGTATTGTTTAGATTTTTCTTTATTACTATTCTTCTCATCTTTCCTTGGCCAATTGAAAAAGTTGTATGATTAGGATATTGATTTTTAACTATATCATGAACTATTTTTCTCATCACAGCTGGCATTGGCTTCATCTTATATGGTTTTTTAGTTCTGTTTATAAATTCTATTGCATGCTCAACATCTTTTTTTAATCTGTTTTCTGTTTTATCCCAAAACTCTTCTGTGTCAATCTTTACAACTATCTTTTTGTCACTTAATCTATTTATTATAACGCTTATAATATGTTGCAATGCAAGAAGTCCTTTTGCGTTATTATATAAAAGTAATCCAGCATCTTTGCTTTGAAAGTTTATATAAACAGTCGATGATGCCTCATCCCATACTTCATTTAATATTTTAAAATCAATCTTTGATAATTGAAGTATTTCTGAAAATATTTTCTTAGTTGTTTCAAGTGGGTTTTCATATTTTATTTGATTATTTTCAAGACTGATTTCAAATGATTTTATCTGTGGTTTTGTCTCTTGGATTGTGTTCCATGATTTTTCTCTTATTATGACGCAAGCAGGTTCACTTCCTATTCCTAAAATTCCTTTTTTTTCTTCTCTAATTACTTCAACTTCAACTTGTTCTCTTGTTAAATTTAATTCTCTAAGTCCCTTTTCTATTGCTTCTTTTACTGTTTTTGCTTCAACTTTTAATTCCTTCATTTCGATCCTCCCGTTATTAGAGAATTCTTTTTTAGGTAGTAATTTTGGAGTATTGAAAACACGCTATTTACAATCCAGTATAAAACAAGTCCACTTGGGAATGTTAAAAATAGAAATGTAAATATCAAAGGCATCCATTTCATAATTACTGTTTGTGATGGATCTGTTGATGTTTGTGGTGTTAAGTAATTTTGAAGATACATTAAAGCCCCCATAATTATTGGAAGAACATAATATGGATCTTTTGCAGAGAGATCTTTTATCCAGAATATAAATTTTGCACCATGAAGATCCCAAGAGTTTCTAAGCGTTGTAAATAAAGCAAAAAATATTGGAATTTGCAAAAGGATTGGCCAACATCCTGAAAAAGGATTTGCTCCATACTCTTTATAAAGTTTCATCATTTCTATATTCATTCTTTGAGGATCTTTTTTATATCTTTCTTGTATTTCTTTCATTCTTGGCTGCATCTCTTTCATTATTGCCATTGCTTTATACGATTTTAAGGAAAGTGGAAGCATTACAACTTGAACTATTATACTTAACAAGATTATTGCAAAACCATAATTGTGTGTGTATTTGTAAAGCGTTTTTAAAAGTGAGTTTGCAATCTTTGCAAGTGGTGCAAAAAAACCAAAATCTATACTTAAATGAAGCCCGTTTTTAAAACTCTTTAAAAGTTCATAATCTTTAGGCCCAGAGTAAAATTTTATATTCATCTTTATAGTTTCACCTGGCTTTATAGTTATTTCCTTTGTGGTTGGAGAGATAAAAGGTGCTTTTTCGTCATTTATTTTTTCTTCATGGTATTTTATAGAATCAAAATAGTTATTTTCATTCATTACAGCAAAAAGAAAATATCTATTGTCAATTGCTGCCCATAAAAAGTCTGGAAATGAGTAATCATTTTTTATGTTTTCAATTACAGGATTTTTTCTTCCCTCTTTTCTATAAGAGTACATTGCTCTCCATACTTTTGGGTTTTCATTTTCTTCACTTTTAACAGTTCCAAGTCCAGGTCCAAGGGTTAATTCAAGTTTTGGAATCTTAACTGGGTTTTTTGTTGGATTTTTAAACTCAAGGATAAGTTCATTCATATGATTTTTTTCTGAGATTTTTATAGTTTTTGTTATCTCTATTTCTTTTTTTGCTGCTACTGTTACTGCGTATTTATCTAAAGATACCTTTTTCCATTTTAGATCGGAAAGAATTGATAAAAGTGGTTTTGATTTATCAATTACAAGACTTACATCCTGAACTGGCCCTCTATATATTACATCAATTATAGAAAGATCTTCTGAAAGAATATATTTTGCTTTTTCATTTTCAATCATATATTCTGGTTTTATTTTATTTTCTGTTTGTTTAGTGAAAGATATTTCTTTAGTTTCTTCTTTTATTGGTTGTGTTTGTGTAGTTTGTTGGTTTTGTGTTTGTAGATTGTTAGGTGTATTTTTTGGAGGAGGTGCTACCCAAGTAAACCATACTATATATATTAACGATGACAGAACAACTGCAATTAAAATATTTCTTTGCATTTTACCTCCGTCTATTTAAGTGGATCATATCCACCTTTTGAAAATGGATTACATCTAATTATTCTTGAAATGGATAATAATGATGCCTTTAATGGATTATATTTTTTAAATGCATCTCTTGTATACTCAGAGCAACTTGGATAATATCTGCAGTTAGCAGGTCCTATTATTATTCTTACTGATTTCCAAAGATACCATAAAAAATCAAGTACCTTTAAATAGATTTTCTCTTTTAAAAAATTCTTCAAATTCATTTTTCACATCCATATAATTTTGAACACTACATTTTGTTTTAGCTTTAAAAATATATATTGCCTCTTTAATAATATTTCGATGCAATCTAAAAAATTCTCTAACCAGGCGTTTTATTCTATTTCGCCTAATGGATTTTCCACATTCTCGTGGAACAATTACAGCAAATTTCAAATCTTTATTCAAAAGAACATATATATAAAAATTAAAAGTTTCAAACCTTTTTCCTTTTCTCAATGTTTGAAGAAAAAAGACGCGGCTTTTTAATTTAAGGTCTGAAAAACCAAACCTTTTCACAAATTAATCCGGTATAAGATTCCATCGTCCTTTTTTTCTTCTGTTTTTAAGAACCTTTCTACCGGCTTTAGTTTTCATTCTTGCTCTAAAGCCGATGGTCTTTTTTCTTCTTCTTACATTTGGTCTATATGTTGGTAGCATAGTAAATATATTATAGCAAAAAAATTTTAGATTTATATTTTTTCGAATTGAATAAAAACTTTTGTCACTTAAGAACCAGAAATTAAACAAAATATTAATAGATCAAAATTATCTCCTTAAAAATATTTAAATATTTAAAATATTCAAAATACTACTAAATCCACCTTAAATTTTTCCCCTCCGAGTGACGTCGGAGGGGAGTTAGAGAGGGATTTTAATTTGTTTTTGTGCTTTCTTTAATCCATATTTTTAGGGATGAGATTGTTATTATAAAAGCGAGTATTAGAATTATTACAGTTAAAAACACATTTATATATCCCGTTGCATTTCTCATCGGTAGATAATTATCCTTTATGTTCATTATCCCTGCTGTTGTGGTTGTGGTAATCATAAATATAAATGGAACAAGCGTTACGAGCGAGTATATCTTTTTTGTTCTTTTAATTATATATGTCGTTGCAATAGCAAGAGCAATTGCACTTAAAAGTTGATTTGCAGTTCCAAACATAGGCCAAATAGTTCTAACATTTCCAGCAATAAGCATCCATCCCCATAAGAAACTCACCAAAAAACTTGTAAATATCACAGCACCAAAATTATTTATATCGCCAAGTGGTTTATATATTTTTCCAAGTGTTTCTTGTGTAAGATATCTTGCAACCCTTGTTCCTGCATCAATGGTTGTTAGTATAAAGAGTGCCTCAAACATTATTGCAAAATGATACCAGTATGAAAGAATATTTTTCATAAATGGAATTTGCGAAAATATCTGTGCCATACCAACAGCAAGAGAGACCGCTCCACCAGTTCTTCCTTCAAGTTTTTCACCAATTTCTGCTGAAAGTTGTGGTAAATTTGTTACTGAAACTCCAAGTTTTTTAAAAACTTCTGGTGGTGTATTTATTGCAAAATAATCACCATAACTTAAAACCGTTGCTGCTATAAGTGCCATTAAAGCGACAAATCCTTCTGTAAGCATTGCTCCATAAGCAATTGTCCTTATTTCTTTTTCATTCATTATCATTTTTGGGGTTGTTCCAGAACTTATTAAACTATGAAATCCAGATATTGCTCCACAAGCAATTGTTATACATACATAGGGCCAAATCTTTCCTGGTATTATTGGACCACCTCCATTTATAAATTCTGTAAATGCAGGAAAATTTATTGTTGGATTTACAAAAATTATTCCAATTGCAAGAAGTGCTACCGTTCCTATCTTTAGATAGGAACTTAAGTAATCCCTTGGTGCAAGAAGCAACCATACCGGAAGAATAGATGCAAGCATTCCATATAAAGCAAGTGAAACTGATATTGTATCTTTTGAGTATATAAAATATTTCGCAAGATCACTTTTTGCTATTTTTTCACCATATATAACTGCTAATAAGACAAGAATAACTCCTATTATTGATGCTTCTGTAATTTTTTGCGGTCTTATTTTTTCCATATATATTCCAACAAACATCGCAATTGGTATTGTTGCTGCTATTGTAAATGTTCCCCAGGCGCTTTCACTTAAGGCATTTACTACTACCATTGCAAGCCCTGCAAGAGCAGTTATTATTATAAAGAAAACTGCAATTCCAGTTGATGTTCCAACAAGTTTTCCTGCTTCATTCTTTGCAATCTCTGTAAGAGAACTTCCATCATATCTTACTGATATAAAAAGTATAACCATATCATGAACAGCACCTGCAAGAACCGCTCCAATGAGTATCCATAAAAATCCAGGAAGATATCCAAATTGCGCTGCAAGAACTGGTCCAACAAGTGGTCCTGCTCCTGCTATTGCCGCAAAATGATGTCCAAATAAAACCCATTTATTCGTTGGTTTATAATCATAATCATTTCTAAGTTTAAAAGCTGGTGTTTGTCTTTTTGGATCCATAACAAGTATTTTTGAGATTATAAAAGAAGCGTAAAATTTATAGAAAAGGGCATAGACACATAAAAGAATGATAATCAATGTGATTGCCTTCATTTTACCTCCTAAAATAAATTTACATCTTTTGTTTTTTTAAATCAAATCTTATTAAAGTATAATAATTTTAATGAACGGGGAAGTTTTGTTTTTATATCTTGGTATTTTTTCATATATTATTCAAATTATCCTTGTAAGAGAGTTTATAAATCTTTTTTATGGAAATGAGTTTTTTATTGCAATAACTCTTTTTTTGTGGCTTTTTTCAACTGGACTTGGAAGTTTTCTATATCAAAAATTAAAAGAGAAAATTAAGATTGATTTTGATATCTATTTTTATTTAGGCATTTATTTCGTTTTGCTAATCATTTTAAACAGATTTTTTGTTGGCTTTATTAAAAAGCCAGGTGAAGGTATTGATATATTTTTTTCATTTATTTTGATGTTTTTTGAAATATTTCCATTATGTTTTTTAATAGGATATATATTCCCATTTTTTGCTGAAAAATATAATTACAAGTTTTCACACTTTTATATGAGTGAAAATATTGGTTTTATAGTAGGCGGTTTTTTGTTTTATTTTTTTCTCATAAAAAAAGGTTTTTCAATATCTGCTTCATTTTTATTTTTATTATCAGGTCTTCTTTTTTATAAAAAAAGATTTCTTTCTATTATAAGTTTTATTTTGTTTTTAGTTTTTGTAATTAGCGATAAAAATTTTGAAAAAATAACACTTAAAAATACTCTTAAAAACGAGGATATAATTTTTAACTCTTATACACCAAAAGGAAAGATTACAATAACAAAGCGTTTTGATCAGTTTAATTTCTATTACAACAATTTTCTTTTATCATCTAATAAAGAGGTATTTAAAAATGAGTTAAAAATTCATCTTCCATTTCTTTTTTCTAGGAAACTTGAAAAAATTCTCTATATTGGAACTCCTTTTAGTGGGATTTTAAATGAGATTTATAAGTATAAACCGCAAAAATTAGTTTATCTTGATATAGATGAATATTCTGTAAGTTATATAACTGAATTTTTGAGCGATGATTTGAAAGAGAATGTTTATAAAAGTTTCATAAAAATGGATATAGATGAATTTATAAATAAATGCGATTATGAATTTGATGTTATTATTCTTGATATTCCCCCTCCATCATCACTTGAGATAAACAAGTTTTATTCATTTGAATTTTTTAAAAAACTTAAAAAAATTACTAATGAAAATTCTATAGTTGTAAACTTTTTTAAATACTCATCAGGATATCTAACACCGGAGGTTAAAAAAGAAAATATTATTTTATATAAAACATTAAAAAGTGTTTTTGATGATGTTATTTTTTTCCCAGATGAGGAGAATATATTTATTTCATTTAATAAGAAATTAGATAAACCTCTTGATTTTTATCTTGAGAAATTTAAGAATTTGAAAATTGAGTTTAAAGCATTAAGTTATAATTATTTAGAATATCGTTTTAAAAATGACAAAATTGATGAGTTTAAAAATTTTATAGAGACAGATAAAGATTCAAATATCAATTCTTTTTTAAAACCAGAGATTTATGTTTATAATATTTTAAATCAAATAAGAATTTTTTATCCTTCTTTTTCTAATTTTTATCTTTATTTGATGAATAATAAATTTGTTTTTGGAATTTCTTTTCTTTTTGTTTTGTTGGGATCAATTTATCTTTTTAAACACAAACTTGAAGGGATTTTTTTAAAGATTTCTGGTTTAAGTTTTTTAGTAATCTCACTTGAGATTATATCAATATATCTTTTTGAGATTAATTTTGGAAGACCAGTTGAAGGAACTGCAATTATAATCACACTTGTTATGTCTGGAATTGCTTTTGGGAGTTCTTTAAAAAACAAAAATGATTCTATATACAATATGATACTTCCTTTAAGCATTATTTGTATTTTTGGCTATTTTCTTTTCTTAAAGTTTAGTTATAAAATCTTACTCTTTTTATTAACATTTTTTGTAGGTTTTATTTTAGGAGTTTCTTTTAATATATTTTCCAAAAAAATCCTCCCTCAAAAAGGAAATTTTCTTTATGCTTTTGACCTTCTTGGCTCTGTGTTTGGCATCTTATTTACCTCAATTTTTCTTATTCCCTTATTTGGAATTAAAACCACGCTTTGGATAACTATTTTCTTTATTTTTATTGTATGGTTAATTTAAGACTTAAAAATTTACAAAAAAGAATGCCTGGCAAAATTTTGTCAATTCTTAGAAATTTATAATTCAAAATCCATAATCTAACATTTTTAATCTTTCTCACCTCTTATCTTTCACTTCTTACTCAGATTTCTCCTTTTACTTTTTTATTTTTCTTCAAATTACCAACTCTAATTAACTAATAATCAATCACTCGCTTCTAAATTTATCAGGTTATTTCTTTGAATGTTTTAATTAAGTAATCTTTTATGTAATCAAAGATTTTTTCAAGGTTATTTCTTGTGTTATAAAGACAAAAGGTCTTAAATCTTTTACAAATTCTTTTTTATCAAAATTTGATATATGATTTATTATTTCATTAAAATCTATTTTCTTTTTATAGAAACTGATTTTCTTAATGATTAAATCTTGATTGATTTGTGTCCCCTTATTTAATAAGAACCATAAATCATATAAATCTCTTCCTTTTTTTCTTGTAAGTAGTGCCTTTATCTTTTCTGCAAAAATTTCTTCTTTTGAAAGATGATTTACGAAAGAAGTAAAAATAACAGGATAATCGGTTTTAATTATTGAACTTTCTGGATAAAATATTTTTTCTCTAAAGGAAAAATCAAGATCTATAAAAACCCTATTTTCAAGCACTTTATCGTTTACGATTAAAACAAATTTTTTACCTGAAATACTTCTTTTTTCTTTGAAATCAATGTTCTCAATTTTTGAAAGTTTTTTTAGAAAATCTGTAATGTTTTTATTAAACTTTACAATTTCTCCATTTACTCTAAAATCAAGGTCCTCTGAAAATCTGTCCATTCCAAAGATGATATGAATAGCAGTTCCACCTTTAAAAAAAATATTTTCTGAGAATTTTTCCTTATAAAGTTCGCTTAACAACCATAATTGAATGTATTCTCTTAAAATAGTATATTCATTGATTTTTTCTTTTTAGAGATTTCTTTTAATTGTTCTTTTGTAATCATAGGTTTAAAATTTTTCTTATTTTATATGTTTATTTCGTTAATGGGTATCTGGATATAAATCTTTTAATTTTTTCCTTATTTAATCCTTTTAAGTTTAATTCGTCTATGTTTATCTTTTTTAATCCTTTTGCACCAGAATAGAGATAATCGCATACTGCCTTTTCTGGAAGCGCTATTAAAAAATCGTTTATTTTTTGATATCCCCAGAATAATTCTTTTTTTATGTGAAAATATGAAAATATTTTATCATCAAATTTTTTAATTTTTGTTTTTTTAGTTGTAGATGCTGTAATTTCATAACTGAACTGAGGTAAAATTCTATAGTAATTTAATGCGGACTCAAAAGATATGTATGAAGGCGAATATAGAAAATTAGAAAGTGTTAAATCATTGATTTTGGAATTTTCTAAGAGATACTTATTTTTTTCAATTTTTATCAAAATTTTTTGAGATATTAGTTGTCTTAGAACAAAATAAAAAGTTGAGTGTTTTTTTATTTTAAGTATATGATTTAATGATTTTATATCAAAAAAACAAATACCTGACTCATAAATTTTCTTAACTGCCAATGCTAAATTATATCTTTCCATATACTTCAATTACATTAAACTTTGTGGAAACATATCAAACATAATTTTTGTCCTTGAATTAAAGATAAATAGGTCAAAATTATGGCCACAAAGAAATTAAAAGATTTCAATTATTAAAAATCCCCCTCTTTCTCTTTTATTTCTCCCCCTTTCATAAAGGGGGATTAAGGGGGATTTATTGTAGTTGCAAATCTTGCTTTGCATTATAGTTTTAGTAGTTATAAAGTTTTATAGCATTGCTTTTCGCAACCCTAAAGGGTTGCCCTACAATTAAACATTCAAAATTAATAATTTATCATTCATAATTTATAATCCAACATCCCCAGTCCCTAGTCCCTAACCCCAACCCACTAATTTATAATCCAAAATTCAAAATCCAAAATCCATAATTTATAATTCAACATTTCTAACGATTCTCACCTCTCACCTTTTACTTTCTTGCTCCGACGTTACATCGGAGCCCTACATATCATTTCCAAATTCCGGGGATTTTTGAACCATCGGGGCAGGTTCCATCTTCTTTGATGTTATTTTTTATTACAAAAAATCCATTTCTAATTATTGCTGGTTGTTTTGATTTGGGACAGTAAGTTGTTGAACCTTCTATATCATCAATATTTCCAGTATAGACATATTTTAATCCTACTTCCATTGCAATTTTTCTTGCTTTTTTTAGTGTTTCTGGTGGTGTTGGTGAAAGGTTTAAGAGTTTATAATTTGGATAAAATCTTGTAAAGTGCAGTGGAACATCATCACCTAAATTTTCTTTTATCCATTGTGCCATTCTTTTTATATCTTTTTCATCATCATTATATCCTGGAATTAGTAAATTTACTATCTCAAGCCATACACCTGATTTTTTTATTATTTTCATTGTTTCAAGAACTGGCTGGAGTTTTCCTGATGTAACCTCATCATAAAATTTATCTGTAAATCCTTTGAGGTCTATTTTATATGCATCTATATAGGGAAGAAGTTTTTTTAATGGCTGGGGGTTTATATATCCAGAACTTACAACTGCAGTTTTTATTCTATTTTTCTTTGCAAGCTTTGCTATATCAAGCATATACTCATAAAATATTGATGGCTCTCCATATGTAAAGGCAATTGCTTTAATATGCTTTGATTTTATATCTTTTATTAAATCTTCGGGTGAAAAGAATTTTGTCTCAATTTCATCAGGATAGACCTGCGAGATTTCCCAGTTTTGGCAAAACTTGCATCTCATATTACATCCAGTAGTAGATATTGAGTATATTAAACTTCCAGGCAAAAAATGAAAAAATGGTTTTTTTTCAATAGGATCTATATGCATTGCAGCAATTTTTCCATATACCATTGAATAGAGTTTCCCATCAATATTTTTTCTTGCTTTGCATTTTCCATATTCATTTTCTTTTATGATACAGAAATTAGGACATAGGTTGCATTTAACTTTTTTGTCTTTAAGTTTTTCATAAAACAATGCTTCATAGAAGTTTTCTGATTTTGAAAAAAGATAAATTCCTTTTAAAACAAAAAAAGATAGAAGAAGAATTGCTAAAATAATTTTAAGATTAATCTTCTTCTTCATTATCTATATCTATTTTGTAAGTTCTTTTGAAAACTTTTCATATACTTTTAAAGCCCAGTTTTCTGCTTGTGGTTTTAGTGTAGTTGTAGAGTAGTGAATTCCATCTCCCCCTTCATCTGGATAATGTGTTATTTTGGATGAGTCAAAAAATAGACATCTATTGTTATTTGCTTTAATTGTTATTTGGTTTATTTTTTCTATTTTATCTCTTAATTTTCTTGAATCTGGCTGGCTTACAAAAAGACATTTTGAATTTGAAGAAATAAATGTGATAAACCCATCTATATCTTTTAGCGTGGCAGTATCTTCATAATAATAATAATAATTTGCACCAAATTCTGCTATAACAAAATCTGGTTTTAATCTTTCATAAATTTTTTTTATATCTGGTGTTTTTGCTTTAAGTCCTTTTTCAGATTTGCCGTTGCGGTATTTAAAAAAATAACCACATTTTGTCTCTTTTTCATTAAAAAACCATCCTGCAACCGAACCACAAACGCCATATGTTTCAGTATCGAAATTTTTTCTTATAAGTTCATCAAGTTTTTGTCCAAAAGGACCTACAAGATGAGAATCACCAACGATTAAGACCTTTTTTTTATCTGAATTAGTATTATTTAGGTCCGTTGAGTAAAGTGAGTTTAAAAAAAGAATAAACACAAAAAAGTATTTCATAATTTAATTATACATTAAAATGTAGGACTTAGGGTACTTGATGAGTTAAGTTTTTTTATTTAAAATAATTGTATGATAAATATGTTTTTAAGTCTTTTTGTCTTGGTTTCTTTATGGAGTTTTGATATAAAAGAGGATAAAAAAATTCCAGATGCCTATCCTGTTTTTGATAGAACATCATCTTGTCCTAAAGGTTATAATTATGAAAAAGAAATTGAGTATATAGATATTGAAAATCCTATTAAGGATGTTAATTTGGTTGATTCAAGCATTATTTCAAGGATAGATGATGACCTTTCAAGAGAAACGCTTCTTGATGTTATAAAAACAAATATAGATTACTGGAACTCAAAACCATCATCATTTTCGATAAAAATTGGTAAGGATTCCTATTCACGAGATCAGATGCTTAAAGCAAATAAAAGATTTTATGAGATATTTTCTTCAACAATGAGTTATTCTGAGATTTTAAATATCATAAAAAAAGAGTTTAAAATTTATAAGGCTGTTAGTGATGATACAAAAAAAGTTACTATAACTGGTTATTATGAAAGCGAGATATTTGTAAAAAAGGAAAAGGATGAAGAATTTAAGTATCCTCTTCATTTTAGACCACCTGATCTTGTGAAAACAAACAATCCTGATTTTGATTATGGAAGATATGATGAAAATGGAAATCTTGTTAAATATTATTCAACCCAAGAGATAAGAAAAGGTGCTATAGATAAATTCCATATTGAAATTGCATACTCAAATCATCCATCACATATAATGCTTGCTCAGATACAGGGTTCATCAATACTTAGATATCCAGATGGCTCCTATGATAGAGTTGGATTTGATGGTGCAAATGGTTGGAAGTTTGTAAGTGTCCAAAAAATTCTTATGGATTGTGGTGAAATCCCATCTATGAATTCTAAAGATTTTATTAAATATTTATCATCGCAGCCACAGGATAGAGAAGAACGGCTTGTAAATCTAAATCCAAGATATATATTTTTCTTTAAAAAAGATCCGCTTGAAGGTGCTATTGGTGCAATATCACAAAAACTAATTCCTCAAAGATCAATTGCAATAGATCCAACCTATATTCCATACGGGCTTGTTGCATATATTGTTTCAACAAAACCGGTAAGTGATGAAAATGGAGAAAAGATTATTGAATTTAAGAGATTTTCAAGGTTTGTTGCAACTCATGATACAGGAAGTGCAATAAGAGGAGCAGGAAGAATTGACATCTTTTGGGGAAATGGGAAGAAGGCAGAACTTGAAGCATCATCTATGAAGGCAGATGGTGAGTTTTACCTTTTTGCTCCAAAAAATTGATATCCTTTTGTATCTTTTCAATATCAATATCTTTGTTTAAATATATCTGCTTTATAGTGTTAAGTCTGTTTTCAATCTCTCCTATCAGAAAGTTTATATTTTCATCAATGCTGTTTTTTAAGGATTGTGAAATTTCCATTGCAGTTCTTGTAAGATTTTTTTCAACCTCAAAATCAATATTATTGATAATTCTTTTTATGATGTATTTTTTAAACTGCTTTATAAATGTTGGTATAATGAACCATAGAAGTTCTATATGAATATCAAATGCTGAAAATATTTTGAGTTTTGGAATATCAAGTTTTACTTCCGGTTTTTCAAGCAGGATAAAAGGTATCTTTGTATTTAAGATTCTATTTGCCTCATTTATTGTCTCGCTAACAAAGTCTCCACACATATCATATATTTTTGAGTTTTCCTTTTCAAGTATTTTTATTATCCTAAATCTTTCAATCTCAATTATATCACTTATTCTTTTGGAAAGAATTATCTTAAATGTTTTTTCATAATTTTGACTCATATTAAGAAGATTTGATGAAGAATAGAGTTTATTGTAAATCTCTTCATTAAACTCTCTGTGAATATGAGTATAGCTTAGAAAAATATTTAGAATTGTTTCTCTAAGTTGTATATAATCATTTGATGCAATAACTCTAATATCTTTTTTGAAACTTTCAAATCTTGAAAGAAGTTTTGAAAATGATTCTTTAAATTTTTCTATTTCATTTTTCTCTTTTGTTTTTATTTCAATTAGGGTTTTTAAACAGGAGATAAGATAATTTTCTATTGAATCAACCTTGTGTAATATTACATTATTCTTTAATTCATCTTTTTGCCTTACAATAGGCAGTAGAAGATTTTCAATTAAACTTTGTCTTATTGTATCATCTTTTGTTGAGTACTCAAATATAGAGATATCGTTGAGTTTATTTTTTATAAAATTGATAACTTTTTTTCTATCATCTAAGTTTATCAGGTCCACTTTTGTTATTACAACTGATATGCTTGGTGTGTATTTTTTCAACTGGTTTATTAGTTTTATATCATTTTCTGAAAGAGGTGAGTCAAAACTTATACATACAATTGCAAGTTCAACCTCTGATATAAGTGATGATGTTATTTGGGAATGAACACTTGAATACTCAAAACCAGGAGTATCTATAAATAAGATATCTTTGAGGGATTTGTCAAATGGTATTTTTATCTCAACATATTCTACATTTTTTGTATTTGATGGATTTTTCTCTTCAGTTATATACTCAAAAAGGTTGTTTCTCTCGACTTTTATAAATTTTCCATCATAAAAATGAACAATAAACTCTTCATTAGAAGAGTATGAGAGAGTTGTTATTACCCCTGTAACAGGTATCACTCCTGTTGGAAGTATATCTGTTTTCAAAATGGAGTTTATGAAACTACTTTTTCCTGATTTAAATCTTCCGCATACAAAGATACTTATTTGCGATTTTTTATCATAATTTTTCAAAGCAGATTCAGCAAGCTTTTTTATGTCATCAAAAGCATATGCACTGGATATTTTTATAATATCTTCAAGTTTTCTTTTTAATAAATCCATTTTTTGTAAAAATTTATTAAAAATTCAGGAGTTATTAGCCTCCAGAATTTTAAGGAAGGCGGTTTAAGGAGAACTCCATCTCCTAAAAATATTATACAACAAAATTAAGTAAAATATAGTTGTATGCTTGAAGATCTTTTGAAAGAAAGAAAAAGTATAAGGAAATTTAAAGAAATACCTATTGAAAAAGACAAAATTATAAAGATTCTTGAATGTGGGCTTTTATCCCCATCAGCCTGCAATGTTCAGCCATATAGATTTATAGTTCTTTTAGGACAAAAAAAGAATGAATTTTCAAAGGAAGTTTTTGATGGAATTTTTTCTTTTTCTTCTTTTGTTTCAAAAGCGCCTGTCTTAATTGTGATTGTTAGAATAAAAGCTAATGTTAAAATGAAGATAGGGAATTTTGTTTGTGATACAGATTTTTCACTTATTGATATAGGAATTGCCGGCGAGCATATGGTTTTAAAAGCAACAGAACTTGGGCTTGGGTCATTATGGGTTGGATGGTTTGATAGAAAAAAGGCAAAAAAATTTCTTAAACTTTCAAAAAATGAATCACCAGAAATAATAATTGCTATTGGCGAAAAAGATGAGAATCCACAATTTAGAAAAAAGAAAAAATTTGAGGAAGCAACTACATTTATGGAATAAAATAAAAGGAGGTAGAGATGCACCAAGTACATATAGATCATAGTGAGAGTATAATAAAGGAAAGGATGTCAAAGATAAAGAATAAAATTATTGTTATGAGCAATAAAGGAGGAGTTGGAAAAAGCAGCGTTTCGGTTTTACTTTCTGTTGCTCTTTCTAAAAAAGGTTTTAAGGTTGGAATACTTGATTCAGATATACATGGACCATCAATTGCAAAGATGATGGGTGTTGAAGGAGTTGGTCACAAGCCAAAAGATGAAAATACTGTTGAACCAATAATAAAAGAAGATATAAAAATTGTTTCAATGGGAAGCATACTTCCTGAGACAGATAAAGCACTTATTTGGAGAGGACCAATAAAAATAAGTGTGATAAAGCAGTTTTTATCTGATTTTGAATGGGGAGAACTTGATTATCTAATAATAGATCTTCCACCCGGCACTGGTGATGAACCACTTTCTATATGTCAGTATATAAAAGATATAAACGGTGCTGTTGTTGTGACTACTGGACAAAAGGTTTCAATGCTTGATGTGTCAAAAGCAATAGATTTTCTAAATAAACTTAATATAAAAATTTATTCAATTGTTGAAAATATGTCTGAGTTTATTTGTCCTCATTGTGGAAAATCATCAAAGCTTTTTTATTCAAAGGATGATATTTATTCTAACTTCAAAGATATTAAGATTGTAAAAATACCTTTCTATATAGACATTATGGAAAAGCTTGACAATGGAGATCCATTTTTTGTTTTTTATAATAGAAAGGACCTATTTGAGAAATTTTTATCAATTATCAGCTAATTTTTTTAGTAATCAATGATTAATGCAAAGATTAAAATTAAAATGTGGTAGTAATTTTGTATAATAATATATAATATTTAAATAATCAATGGAGGAAAAATGAAAATTACAAAAGTTGTTTGCTTGGTTGGTTTAGTTTCTTTTTTTGCATCATGTACAACTCAATATAAAATAGTAAAGTTTAATAAAACCCCAGAAAATACTGCTGCATTTAGAGATTGTCAGAGAACATTTGCAACAGCTGTAGGTTATACCGCTGATGGTTTTGATGAACTAAAAAATAAGTGTCTTTCAACTCTTAACATAACGACATATTATTATCAGATGGATTTCCCTCAAAGCAATATTGATGGATGTGAGATGGTTGAGAGTGCCGGGACAACAAGATATTATATGTGTCCAATTGAAAACAAATAGGATATAACATATTTTTTAGATCAAAGTATATTCTAATCCTATTTTAGGCTTAACATTACTTTTTTTATAAAATATCATTATATGTATTATCTTGATTCAGGAGTAGTTTTAAGATACAGGGATATAAATGAGAATGATAGAATTGTTACCGCATTTACAAAAAATTATGGCAGGGTTGAGATACTTTTTAAAGGTGTAAAAAAAACTGAAGCAAAACTTAGAGGAATATCTGAGTTCTTTACATATTCTGCATTTAGATTATATATGAAAAAATATGGAGCAATACCGCTTTGTATAGGTGGAAGCATAATTGATTCATATCCAGAGATAAGAGGTGATTTCAAAAAGATATATACAATGATGCTTCTTTCTTCAGTTGTTATAAGTTTAACACCTTTGTTTCAAAAATCTGAAGAAAAATTTGAACTTCTTTTATCTTCTCTAAATTATTTAAGAAATAATTCAAGTATATCAGATTGGTTTGTTGTTGTTTTTATAGCAAATCTTTTGAATTATTGTGGAATCGGATTTAAAGAAACAAATATTGGATATGACTCTAATTTTTGGAGTATTTTACACAGTAGTGATTTTTTAGGAATTGATGAACTTAAAAAATATGATAATATAAAATATGAGGTTCTTGAGATTTTTATTAATAAAATAAATGAGAATTTTAATCAAAATTATCGAATTGATAACTTTATAAAAATTTTGGAGGTTGTATGAATTTTCAGGATATTATAAATAAACTTAATGAATACTGGATAAAAGAGGGATGCATAATGGTTCAACCATATGATATAGAAAAAGGAGCAGGAACATTTAATCCTGCAACATTTTTTGGAGTTCTTGGAACTAACAAATGGGCATGTTGCTATGTAGAGCCATCAAGGAGACCTTCTGATGCAAGATTTGCTTCAAATCCAAACAGGCTTGGTAAGTATTATCAATATCAAGTTATTATAAAACCCCCACCTAAGGAGATTCAAAAAATTTATCTAAAATCTCTTGAAGTTATAGGGATAAAGATATTTGAGCATGATATAAAGTGGGTTGAGGATGACTGGGAATCTCCCACACTTGGAGCAAGTGGTGTTGGTTGGGAGGTTTGGCTTGATGGAATGGAAATAACACAATTTACATACTTTCAACAAATGGCTTCATATGAACTTTTTCCAATAACAGTTGAAATAACATATGGGCTTGAAAGGCTTGCAATGTTTTCCCAAAAAAAAGAAAATGTTTTTGATATAAAATGGAATGATAAAATCAAATATGGAGATATTCATCTTGATATGGAAAAGCAGTTTTCAATATACAATTTTGAGATCTCTGATGTAGATAGATTGAAAAATGATTTTGAGTATTTAGAAAAAGAAGTAAAAAGATTAATAGAAAGAAATCTTTATTATCCGGCATATGATATGGTTATGAAAGCATCACATAGTTTTAATCTTCTTATGGCAAGAGGAGTTTTATCACCAACCGAAAGAGCAAATTATGTAAAAAGGGTAAGAGACATGGCAAGACTTTGTGCAAAAGCATATCTCCAAGACAAAGCTTTTATAAATAAGGAGCAGATATGAAGAAAAATAATGTGATATTTGAACTTACTGTTGAAAATATTCCAGCAAGATTTATATTAGATGCAAAAAAACAATTGTATGAAAAAATCTCAGAATTTCTTAAAAACTCAAGGCTTGAATATGGTGAGATAAAAATTTATTCTACATATAGAAGATTTGTTGTATTTATTAAAGATGTTCCACCAAAGACAGAAAAAATTGTGGAAAAAATTTATGGGCCATCTGCAAAAATGCTTAAAGATGAAAATGGAAATTACACAAAAACTGCAATTGGTTTTGCAAAAGCACATGGTGTTGATGTCAAAGACCTAAAAGTTGAAACTATTGATAAAAAAGGTGAGATTATATGTATTGATAAAGTTATTCCAAGTGTTTCCGCAATAAAAATTTTATCTGATGTTTTTATAAACGCTATTAAATCACTTGTATTTCCTAAAAATATGATATGGGAAGATAGCAAATTTGTTTTTGCAAGGCCTATAAGAAATATTCTTTCTTTATATGGATCAAAACTAATTCCTATTGAAATTGCAGGTGTTAAAAGTTCAAAAAATACTTTTTCATCTTATTTTACTGGTTTTAAGAAAATAAAAATAAAAAATGCTGATGAGTATTTTAAAGTTATGGGAAAAAATTATGTTATTGTAGATGATGAAAAAAGAAAAAAAATGATATCAAATATTTTTGATGGTGTTGAATCATATATTAATTGTAAAGTTAGAAAAGATGATGATACACTTAATGAAAATCTTTACCTTGTTGAATATCCGAGTGGCGTTGTGGTAAAGTATCCAGTTGAGTTTTTAAAATTACCACCTGAACTTATAAATTTAGTAATGAAAAAGCAATTAAAGTTTTTTAGTTGTATGAATGAAAAAGGTGAACTCATACCTGTATTTGTTGGAATAAGAGATGGACTTTCAAAAGGAAATCATAATGTTGAGGCAGGATATCTTAATGTATTTAAAGCAAGATGCTCTGATGCTTTATTTTTTTATGATATGGATTTAAAAACAAAACCAGAAGTTTTTGAAGAAAAAATAAAGAATTTAATATTTCATAGAGAACTTGGAAGTGTCTATGATAAGAAAATAAGAGTTAAAAATCTTATTTCCAAAATCTTTAAAGATATAAGAATTGACTATGAAAAATTTATTTTTGCAGCAGATTATTTATATCTTGATCTTGGATCAAATGTTGTAAGTGAGTTTGTTGAACTTGAAGGAACAATGAATTATTATTATGCAAAAAATTATGGGATTAATGATGAGGCATTGAAAAAAGCGATTTCACAGATATATCTTCCATCGCCAAATAATGAAAACCTTCCAGATGGAACTATCCCATCAGTTTTTGCTATTGCTCATAAAATTGATAGTATAGTTGGCTTCTTTCTTTTAGGTCAAATACCAAGTGGAAGTGCAGACCCTTATGGACTTAGAAGAAATGCAAATGGAATCTTTAGAATAATAAATGAAAACAATCTAAACATAAACTTAAAAAATCTAATAAGATATTCTTATGAAACATACCCTTCAAATATAAAAGATAAAAAGAAAATTGAAACTCTTGAGAAAGAAATTCTTGAGTTTATTTATCAAAGAGTTGAAAGTTATTATACTTCAAAATCAATTACATCAGATATACTTAACTCAGTTAAATCTATATTTATGAGAGAAGGAGATCTTATAAAAATAAGAGAAAGAATACAAACATTGTCCAACGCAAAAAATAGAGATGATTTTAGAAACATATCATTTTTATACAAAAGATTAAAAAATATAACTGCTAATTTTTCTGACATTGAGGTAGATGAAAGTTTGTTTGAAAAAGATGAAGAAAAAAACCTTTATAAGAAGTATCTTGAAATAGAAAAAGATGTTAAAAAGTATATTGAGGAAAATAAATTTTCAAATACATTGGAACTTCTTTTAGGAATATCTCAAAATCTTGAGAATTTTTTTAAAAATGTTTTTGTTATGGTTGATGATGAAAAATTGAAAAACAACAGATTAGCACTTCTTAAAAAAATATACAATCTTTTTGATGGTATAGGTGATATAAGCCAGATATCATATTAAAAAAGTAAAGTGAGAAGTGAGTAATAAGAATCATTAGAAATGTTGGATTACAAATTATGAATTTTGAATTATAAATTATGGATGAGGGATTATCAATAACGAATTGTTTTCGACGCAAAATAGATATTTAAAATGGATAATTTATCTTTACTATTGAATTAAATCCTTCAGATCCAAAGGCAAGATCTGCGGTTCCAACTATCTGGGGTCTTAAAACTATTCTAAAAGCAATTCCGGGACCATACTTTAAATTTCCTGTTGATATTTTTGAAACTTTTGGAGAAACTGTTGCAATATCAAGAAAAGGTGTTATCTCAAGTTCTGTTAGAAATTTCATAACAGGTGCCTTTACAACGGTAAATCTTTGTTCTATATTAAAAACCATTTTTGCTCTATCTACAAATCTTCCATCACCAGCCATTCTAAGTCCTGTGGATTCTCCTACTGTTGGCATCTGATAAAAAGGAATATCTTCACCTGTTTGCCACTGAAGCATAAATCTTACAGCAGTTATACTTCTGTCTAAAAGTTTGTAGTTATAATAATCTTTTATCTCAAATGTGTAGAGTGAATAGTTATAATCTGATCCAAGGTTTTTTCTTGAAAATCCCATTGAAAAGATTATATAACTTCCTATTTTGGGAATAAATGGATGATCAGTGTTATCAAAAAGAAAAGATATTCTATTGACAAAAAAATCTTTCTCTTTTACATATAATGAGTACTCATAAGGATATTTTAATGAAAATCTATTTTCTCCAACTATTCCATCTCTTATCATATTTTTATAATATGATGGGGTCCAATCAAAGTATATATTTTCAAGAACTGGAAGGCTTAAACTCATCTCCCCACCTTTTAAATAAAATATATAATTTCCCCTATCATCTTTTGATGAGTTTATCCCATAACCATAAAATGAGGACTTTGGGTTATGCCAGTTTCTAAATTCAAGATTTAATCTTGCTTTTGTATTAAATATTTCTGGATTAAAATAATGCAGAAAAATTTCTTTTTGTGCCTCATCAGAAATAGATCCTCTAAAAACAAAAAGAGATTTTTCTGTTGGAAATATATAATGCCTCCAACTATAAGTATACCCAAGATATTTATTATGAGTTACTGATGGCGCTAATACAGAGGAAATCTCACCATTTTCTTTATTGTTTCTTAATGCTAAAACAGGCATAAAACCAAAATTTACACCAAGGTCTTTGCTTGAGTCAAGTATTGGAAGAATAAAAAGAGGATTTCCTGCTACATCAAGGATAAGTTTATTTGCAAGTTTATTTAAAATACCTTCATTAGTAGATGCGGTCGAGGTAACAATGTTTACAATCTCTTTTTTATCTTTTTCTTTAAGAAATTCTTTTTTGTCATTTTCCTGTAAAACTTTTATATTTTTCTCATATGAATATCCAAATATTTGATCTAAAAAAATAATAAAAGAAATTAAAAGAATTTTTCTCATAAATTTTTTTTATAAAACTCATTAAATTTTACAATTGGCATGATTCTTCCAGTTCCAAATGTTTTTTTGCTTACCTTTATTATTAATGGAAATTGTTTTCTCTTATACTCATTTGCTTCAATTCTTTTTATTATCTGATTAACAATTAAAGGATCGATTTCCTTTTCTATTTCTTTTAAATCTTTTTGTTCTTCAATATATAATTTTATTACTTTATCAAGAATTTTATATGGTGGCAAATCATCTTCATCTTTTTGATTGGGTTTTAGTTCGGCAGTAGGTGCTCTATTGATTATTGAAAGTGGTATTATTTCTTTCTCTGAATTTATAAGTTTACTAAGTCGATAAACATCAGTCTTTAAAACATCACCTATAGGAGATATCGCACCGCAGGAGTCCCCATATATTGTTGAATATCCCATAGCAATTTCTGATTTGTTTGATGTGTTTATTACAATATATCCATATTTGTTTGAATATGCCATAAGTATATTTGCTCTTATTCTTGCTTGAATATTTTGAATGGTTATATCTATTTCCTTTTCATCAAGTTTTAATGTTTTTAAATACGAAGTATAAATATCATTTATTGAAACTATCTCATATTTTATTTTGAGATTGTTTAAAAGTTTTACTGCATCACTTATACTATTGTTTGATGTAAATTTTGAAGGCATTATGAGACCAAAAACATTTTCATTACCAAGCGCTTTTGACAATAGACAAGATACAACAGCAGAATCAATTCCCCCACTCACCCCAAGTATTGCTTTTTTTAAAGTCTGTTTTTCAAAGTAATCCTTTATTCCTGTAATTATTGCTTTTTCAAGTGATGAGATATCTTCTTCAAATTCTTGATTTTTAAAATTATTGATATCAATTGTCTCTATTTTTTCGGTAAATGATTGGAGTTGATATATTTTATTTCCATCTATAATCATTGATGAACCATCAAAGACAAGTGAATCCTGTGCTCCATAATAATTAACATAAATTATAGTTGCTTTTTTATTTAGAGAAATCTCTTTTAAAATTTTTTTTCTTTCTGTAATTTTTCCATAATAATATGGCGATGCTGAAATGTTTATTATAAGATCTGGATTAAATTTTTTTATTATGTTTGTTTTGTAAAGATTTACATCTGGAAGAAGTTCTGTATCAGCCCAGATATCTTCGCATACTGTTAAAAGAATTTTTTTTCCTTTGAAATTAAAAACCTCATAATCATTTCCTTCTTCAAAGTATCTCTTTTCGTCAAATACATCATATGTTGGAAGTAGGTTTTTATAAAATATATGTTTTATTTTACCGTTTTCTATAAAAGCGATGGAGTTTAAAAGTTTTTTTCCTTTTTTGTTATTTATATCCACAAAACCAACAACTGCTGCCGTTTTTTTTACATAATTTTTAAATATATCTAATGCTTTAATATTATCTTCTATTAAATTTCTATTTTCAAGGATATCCATAGGAGGATAGCCAGTTATAGTGAGTTCTGGAAATACTATTATGTCGGAATTTTCTTTTTCTGCTTTTTTATAAGCATCAATTATTTTTTCAAGGTTTTTTTTTATATCACCTATTTTTAAATTTATTTGCGCAAGTGTTATTTTCATATAAATTAAATTATACAAATTTAGCATAAGTTTTTTGTTGAATTCAAATGGAATTTCCACAAAGCAAAACAGATTTTGCTTAAATCATTTTTAGCAAGATGATATATATCATGGTTAGATTATATATGATTTAAGGCGCTAATTTTGATTTTGCGCAAAAATTTGGTATACTTATTATGATCCCACTAGAGGGATTATTTTTAATTTAATGGAGGAGATAAAAAGATGTTTAATATCACAATGAAATCATTACTTGAGGCAGGGGTTCATTTTGGTCATCAGACATATAAATGGAACCCAAAAATGGCTAGGTATATTTTCGGGGAAAGAAATGGAATACATATTCTTGACCTTCAAAAAACAATGAAGGAATTTAAGAAAGCATATGAGTTTATGGTTCAAAGTTCAAAGGAAGGCAAGAGTATAATTTTTGTTGGTACAAAAAAGCAAGCGAAAGACATAATTAAATCAGAGGCAGAAAGAGCAGGTGTTTTTTCTGTTTATGAAAAATGGCTTGGTGGAATGCTTACCAATTTTGAAACCATAAAGATTTCAATAAGAAGACTTGATGAGCTTGAAAATATGGAGGCAAAGGGTTATTTTAAGGTTATGTCTAAAAAAGAGGTTTCAAGATTAACTAAAGAAAAAAATAGACTTCTAAAATTTTTAAGTGGAATAAGAAATATGAAAGTTATTCCAGATGTTATGTTTGTTGTGGATCCTGTTGAAGAGCATAACGCAGTAAATGAGGCAAAAAAACTTGGAATTAAAGTTGTTGCACTTTGTGATACAAATGCAGATCCGGATCTGATAGATTATGTTATACCTGGAAATGATGATGGAGCAAGATCAATAAGATTATTTACCATTGCAATGGCTGATGCTGTTCTTGAAGGAAAAAATAAAAATTCAAACACAGAAGAGCAACAATTAATGGAAGAAAATGCTGCTCAAACAGAAGAATCACAAAAGTTAGAAAAAAATTTATCAAACGATTTTGATAATGAATCGTCCCAAGAGAAGGAAAATGAAGAGATGAATATTGAAGAAGAAAAAGTTGAACAAAAAGGAGAGTAATATGGCAGAGGTTGCAGTTACAACATCACAAATAATGGATTTAAGAAAAAGAACAGGTGCCGGAATGATGGATTGTAAAAAGGCACTCATTGAAGCACAAGGGGATATGGAAAAAGCAATAGAAATACTTAGAAAAAAAGGACTTAGTGGCCTTGCAAAAAGAGCAGAAAGAGTAACAAATGAAGGGATTGTTGTTATAAAAAACAAAGAAAATCTTTATGCAATGGTTGAGCTAAACTGTGAAACAGATTTTGTTGCAAGAAATGCGGAATTTGTTGGTCTTGCAAACTCACTTGCTGAAGAAATGCTTAAAAATCCTAATTTTGATCCGGCAAAAGATGAAAAAGCAAAAGAAAGATTAAATGCAATTGCAATGAAGATTGGCGAAAATATGATTATAAGAAGAGGTGTTTTAGTTAGTGAAGAAAAAAATACAGTAGTTGGCTATTATTTGCATAGCGATAATAAAAAGGGATGTATAGTAAAGCTTGCCTATGATGGAAATCCATCAGATATAAATAAACTTAGAGAGGTGGCAAAAAATCTCTCAATGCAAGCAGTTGCAATGACTCCTAAATGGATAAAAAAAGAAGATGTCCCAAGTGATGTAATTGAAAAAGAAAAAGAAATTTATAAATCAAGTCCTCAAGCACAAGGAAAAAGTGAGATAGCTTTATCAAAAATGCTTGAAGGAAGAATAAATAAATTTTATAAAGAAGTTTGCCTTTTAGAGCAGGATTATATAAGGGATCAGAGTTTAACAGTTGCAAAATATATTGAAAATACTGCAAAAGAAATAAACTCAAATATTACTGTTTTAAGATTCGATCTTTTTATAGTTGGAATGGAATAAAAAAATTGCTTTCGTTAGTAAGGCAGTTTATATTTTATTTAAAGGAATAAATGAGAAGGGTACTTTTAAAACTTTCCGGTGAGGCGTTATCTTTAATAGGAAATAATAAGGATGTCATTTCCCCACAGGCTCTTACATTTATTGCAGAAGAGATAAAGAAAGGACATGAAAAAAATGTGCAAATTGCTATAGTTATTGGTGGTGGTAATATATGGAGAGGTGCATTTAAGAATCATAACGGAATAGATAGAGTTACCTCAGATAATATGGGGATGCTTGCCACAATAATAAATGCTCTTGCAATACAGTCTGCCTTAGAGCATGTTGGAGTTATCACAAGAGTTCAAACAGCAATAGAAATTTCAAAAATTGCGGAGCCATTTATAAGAAGAAGAGCAATAAGACATCTTGA
>Ga0081479_121848_pt1 | contig 30688 bp, 25 predicted proteins | sample MamHotmetagenome_FD_70984 | JGI IMG/M metagenome (GOLD analysis project Ga0081479, IMG submission 70984) | Hot spring cone microbial streamer communities from Mammoth Hot Spring (Liberty Cap Streamers), Yellowstone National Park, USA - T=72 v2... | ecosystem: Environmental > Aquatic > Thermal...
ATTTTATCTGATAAAAATTTATAGAAAAACTTATGAAAGTAAAAGAAAATATTAAAATTGATAAGAGTTTATGCATAGATTTTGGGGACATTTTTTTGATCTAACGATTATTACTTCATGGAAATTGAATTTTGAACTAATACCGAAAATTAAAAAATAAAAATTGTTATAATTTATCTATGATAATTGATTTTATAAAAAAATACAAAAATTTGATTTTTCTATTGATTAGTTCTTTATTTATTTTTCTCTCATATCCAAAATATTCTCTCTCACCACTTGCTTTTATTTCTCTTGTTCCATATATAATCGTTATATCTGATATAAAAAATCATAAACAAGCTTTAAAATATGGTTTTATATACGGTTTTGCTATATATACTGGCATACTTTATTGGATATATTATACAATGAGAGCAGCTGATGTAAATATTTTTTTCTCAGCAATTTCTTTAATTCTTCTTTCATTAATACTTTCAATAGAATTTATAATAATAACTTTAATTTCATATGCAACAAAAAGATGCTCATCTAAACTTTTAATTTTTGTTCTCCCATCTATATGGGTAACTATTGATTTTCTAAAAGTTACAATAACAAAGTATATTGCATATTTCCCTTGGTTTATGCTTTCATACTCCCAGTGGAACAATCTGTATATACTAAACCTTAGTGGAGTTTTTGGAAATTATTTCATAACATTTTTAATTGTATTTATAAATACAATTCTTGCTCTTATATTTCTTGAACAAGCAAAAAAGGAAAAATTAAAAAAACTAATAACTGCAATTATTATAATTTTTGCATCCATAATTTATGGAAGGGAGAGATATCTTTTTTTAGAAAAATGTATTGAAAAACCAAACAAAACCTTAAGAATTGCAACAATCCAACCATCTATAGATTTTTACAAGAAATGGAACATAAACTATGTGGAAGAAATAAAATTAAAAATTGAAAATCTTTTAAAAGAAGTATCTTTAAAGAAACCAGATATAATAATATGGCCTGAAAATGCACTTTATGGCTGGATAGATGATCCTGATGTCTTTGAGTGGCTATGTAGTAACATAAAAAAAACAAAAACATATCATATAGTTGGTTCAGTATCCAAATTTGATAGAAAATATGTCTCAGCATATTTGATTGATCCTGATTGCAAAATAGCATCACATTATAACAAAAGAGTTCTTGTTCCTTTTGGTGAGTATGTCCCAATGAGAAATCTTCTTGGAAAATTTATAAATGTTATCTCAACTCTTGGAGAGTTTGAAAGTGGAAGTTTTAATCAAGAACCATTAAAATTCAAAGATATTTACATACTTCAAACAATATGTTATGAAACAGTTTTTGATTATCTTTTTAACTCAGATAAAAAAACATCTTTTATCGTAAATATAACAAACGATGGATGGTATCTAAATACATCAGCACCATACCAACATTTTGCAATAGCAGTAATTAGAGCAGTTGAAAATCAAAAAACATTAATAAGAGCTGCAAACAATGGAATATCAGCGGTAATATATCCTAATGGAAAAATAAAATCAATTTTAAATCTTAATGAATACAATTTTATCGTTGAAGATATACCATTAAACGAATGTAAAACTAATACTCATCTCAAAAATATAGTAGTATATATCAGTTTTTTAATACTTGGTGCATTCTTTCTTGCAATGATTTTTAGAAGATAAACATAGATATTTTTAAATCTTAACACCCAATCTTTAGATAGATTTTATAATACATATCTATATCAGACAAAATTCTTTCCTTAATTTTTTGAATTGCTTCTTCCCTTTCTTTAGGATCTTTTCTCATAAGTTTTGCAATCTCATTTTCCTCAAGAATTTTTCTTTTTTCAGTATATATCTCCACCATCTTTGTAATAATGTATATATCTTCCTCCATATACCTTATTCTATCAAGAGATGATATATCACCTCCCCCCACCTCTATATATGCTTTTTTAAGGAGTCTTTCAAGTTCCTTTATGTCTCTTTTTTCAAATGCCTTATTAATCTCAGCCATTCTTATCTTAAAAAATTCTCTTTCATCTTCATCTAAATTCTTATCAGGATGATATATTCTTGCAAGTTTTCTATACAAAGCTTTTAATTTTTTTTCATCAACAAAATCTTTGTCATCATATTTTTTGTTATCCTCTTTATTTTCATTAAAATTTCTTACCCCAAGCAATTTATTTTTCAAACTTTCAAGAATTGAAATATACTCACCAAGTTTTACAAGATAATAATTTTTATAAAAATTTTTTATACTGATTTCAAATGTAACATATTCTTTAACAACATCTTCAAGCATCTTTTCTTTTTTTAAAATTTCTTTTCTAAGTTCTTTTATTCTTGCTATAAGCTCTTTTTCCTTTGATATAAGCGCTTTTGAATTATCCATAACTAAGCTTTTTTCAGAAGATAAAACTTAATAAAACTTTCAATCTTTTCCAGTTCTTGTGGTTTTATAACATAATCAAAAGCACCTTCTTTAACAGTTTTTTGAGCAAGATCAATGTTTGATAGATTTGTGGTAACTATCACAAGAACATCCTTGTTTTTATCATGTGCAAGTTTATTTATCTCAAGAGATGTTATCCCATAAACATAAACACTTGTAATGACAATATCATAATGGTTTAACAATAACTCTCTTGCTTTTTTTGCCTCAGATGCAACATCATATGAAAAATTGTATTTTTCAATCATACTTTTAATTCTTTCAATAACATATATCTCATCTTCAATAATTAAAATTTTTTTTAAAACTCCAGCCATAACCTTTCTAAATTTTCTCTTCTATAAAAATCTGGATTTTTCATTCTCATTTCTTTTAAACTCACCCAACCACCTATATGTGTTAAAGGAAATTCAAAAAGATCAATCTTATATGGTTCAATCTCTCTAAAATTCTCATCCATAATAACTTTAACAATAGCTCTTGTAGGACTTGCTGGTCTATTTAATATAACCCTTGCTATCTCTCCTGTACTAAGTTTTACAATTGATGACTCTGGATACAAACATATAAACCTTAAAAAACCCTTTATAGAATTTCTTTCAAATTTATTTGAATACTCTTTTATTATAAAAGATACTACATATGGTTCTTCATATGCATCTCTCCATGGTCTCTTATGAATCATTGCCTCATAAACATCAGCAATTGCAACTATCTGATGTCTAATATCTAGTTCATCTCCTTTTAAGCCAAAATATCCACTTCCATCATATCTTTCATGAGAATTCTTTATAACATTTCTTACAAAATTTTTAAGATCTATTTCGAAAGCAAATATTTTATCGGCATATTGAAGCCCATCGTTAATATGAGATTTAATAATTTCAAATTCTTCTTTTTGAAGTTTTCTTTCAAGTGAAAAGATATCTTTATAATTTAACATACCAAAATCAATACATAAAGAAGATATAACAAGTTTTCTTGTAGTTTCAATATCAATTCCCATTTGATTTGCTATTCCAGCCACAATAATTGAAAGATTTAATGAATGAGAAATTATATAATTTCTTGGAGTAAGATATTTAATAAAATTCAATATATATCTATTTTCAGAAACTTCTTTTAGAATAAGATCTGAAAGAATCTCAATTTCTCTAAAAGCAGTAACATACGATAAATCAGCCAAACTTTCAATTATATTTTTCATTGAAGAAATCATAATTGAATATGAACTCTCAGATCTCTTTAAATAAATCTCTTCATTAAAATCAATACTTTTTTCTTTAACTTTTCTTTGAATTGAAAACCTAACATCTCGTTTTTCATCTATGGGATTTTTCTTTATATCTTTATTTTCTTCACCTTCTTCTTTAGTTAAAGAATTAGGTTTTATGTTATTCTCTTGCTTTTTTTCATTAACCTCTTCAATTTTAGGCAAGTCATTTTCTTTCTTTTTTAAATCTTTATTAGAATTTGATATTTCTTCTTTTTTTGGAAGAATAAGTTTATTATTAATTTTTTTATTTAGATCCGAAAATCTCATATAAAAATTATATATTAAATGTGTTAAATTTTTATTTCAATTTTTTAAACCCAAATTAAAATTTTCTTTCAAAATGACAGATATATCCACCAGGATTTTTAAAAAGATATTTCTGATGATATTCTTCTGCATCCCAAAACTTTTCAAATTTTACAACCTCTGTTACGATTTTCTTTTTCCAGTTTTTTTCTGCTCTTTCTATTGCAAGATATGCCTCTCTCTTTTGCTCTTCATCAATGTAAAATATAACACTTCTATACTGTGTTCCTATATCATTCATCTGTCTATTTAAAGTAGTAGGGTCATGTATTTTAAAAAAATAATCAAGAATATCTGAGTATTTTATTTTTTCATCATCAAACTCTATCATAACAGATTCAGCATGTCCAGTTTTTCCAGATTTAACATCCTCATAAGTTGGATTTTCAAAATCTCCACCACAATATCCAACCTTTGTTGAAATAATACCATCCAGTTTTGCAATTAAATATTCAACTCCCCAAAAACATCCACCTGCTAAAACCGCTTTTTTTATCGCCATATTACAAATCCTTTCTATAAATTCTATACTTTTTATAAACCTTCCCCCCAAACTTTTCTATTGTTTTATTTATTTTTATATTATCCTCAAGTGTCCATGAAAGTTCTCCCCACTCCCAACCAAGTTTTTTGGCAATCTCTATTGTTTTAAGTATCATCATAACCTCAATTCCTCTTCCTCTATAATCTTCAACCACACCAAGCGCAAGCATCCTTCCTGATTTAATTTTTGAAAGGGAATATAAAAATGGAATAATATTAAAGATATTTATACTACCATTTAATTTTTTAAGTGCTAAATTAAAATCTGGAAGCATAAAGCAAAAAGCAACTGCCCTATCCCCATCTTTTACAAAAAAAACATACTCTTTTTTTAAAATCATTTTTATTTCTTTAGCCATATTTTCTATCTCTTCTTCACTCATCGGAACAAAACCCCAATTTTTCTCCCATGCTAAATTATAAACCTCTTTTACATAATTAAAAGCAAGATCAATCTTTTTTAGATCTATAAACTCAAAATAAAGATTTCTATTTTGTGAAACTATTCTTTCATTAAGTATCTTCATTTTTTGTATTACTTTATCATCATACTTCCATTTAAAAGCAAAAAGATCTTTTTCCTTCTTATATCCACAATTTTCAATAAGTTTAATATAGTATGGTGGATTATATGGCATCATTATCACATTTGATTCATTAAAATTTTCAACAAGAAGCCCCCAAGTATAATTGCTTGAAGGATTTGCTGGTCCTCTTATAAAATCACATCCTTTTTCTTTAGCCCATTTTTCAACAGCATCAAAAAGCATACGACTAACATCATTATTATCAATACAATCAAAAAAACCAAAAAATGCTCCATTTTCATTGTGAAACTCATTGTATTTTTTATTTATTATTCCACATATTCTTCCAATAATCCTTCCCTTATCCTCACATACAAAAAGTTTTCTCTCTGCCAAACTCCAAAAAGGATGACTCAAAGATATAAGTTTTATGGCATCTTTTTTAAGTTCACAAACCCAATATGGATTTTTTTTTGAAAGTATATATGGAAGTTCTACAAATTCCTCTTCAGTTACTGAATCCCTTATCTTCATCAAAGTGATGTTTTAGTTCTTCCCTTTATAACAGATTTATAACAATGTTCAAAAATATTTAACGCTCTATCAAGTTGTTCTTTTGTATGAGTTGCTGTTACAACAACTCTTATAAGAGTTCTTTTTGGTGGAACAGCAGGGCTTATAACAGGATTTGAAAAAACTCCATTATCAAAAAGCATTCTCCATAACATAAATGTTTTTTCATTATCACCTATTAAAACAGGTATTATTGGAGTTTGTGTTGGTCCAATATTGCAACCAATATCCTTTAATCTTTTTAAAAGATATTTTGAGTTATCCCAAAGTTGTTTTATCCTTTGTGGCTCTTCTTCTATTATATCTATTGCTTTTGAAATTGAAGCAACACAGGCTGGTGGAAGTGCAGCTGAGAAAATCATTGATCTTGATACATGTTGTATATAATCTATAATTTTTTTATCACCAACGACAAAACCACCAACGCTTGCAAAACTCTTTGAACAAGTTCCAACAACAAGATCAACCTCTCCATTTTCAAGTCCAAAATACTCACAAGTTCCCTTTCCTCTTTTTCCAAGAACACCGGTTGCATGTGCATCATCAACTATTAATCTTGCACCATATTTTCTACATATTTTTGAAATCTCTGGAAGTGGAGCAATATCTCCTTCCATTGAAAAAACACCATCAACTATAACAAGTTTTCCCTTATTTTTATCAATAGATTTTAAAACTTTTTCCAAATCTAAAAGATCATTATGTTTAAATCTTTTTATTTCAGCACCACTCATTCTACAACCATCAATTATACTTGCATGATCAAGTTTATCAACTATAACAACATCACCCGGACCTGCTAATGCCGAAACAACCCCAACATTCATCTGATAACCTGCGGCATATATTAATGCTCTTTCTCTTCCTTTAAATCTTGCAAGTTTTCTTTCAAGCTCTTCATGAAGAACTGTATTTCCATTTAAAAATCTTGAGCCAGCAACCCCTGTTCCAAATTTTTCTATTGCTTCTATTGCTGCTTTTTTCATTCTTGGGTCATTAGCAAGCCCCAAATAATTATTTGATCCAAACATTATAAATTTTTTTCCATTTATAACAACCTCAGGCGCTTGTTCTGTTTCCAATGCTTTAAAATAAGGATATATCCCCTTAGCTTTAAGTTCATCAACTATTTTAAATTCATCTATCTTTTGAAAAATGTCTTTCATAAACTTATAATATAAATTATATTATTTATCCAAAATTTTTTCAATTATTTTTGTTGTGGATCTTCCTTTAAGCATCTTTACTATTACTACTTTACCTGCAAATTCTCTTCCAACAACTTCATCTTTTTTATAATCTCCACCTTTTACAAGAAAATCTGGTTTTATCATTTTTATAATCTTATAAGGAGTAAGTTCACTAAAAATAACTACATAATCAACATATCTAATTGAATCAACAACCTCTGCTCTATCTTTTTGATTATTTATTGGTCTTTTCGGTCCTTTCAATCTTCTTACAGATGAATCTGAATTTAATCCAACTATCACTATATCACCAAGCGATCTACATTTTTTAAAAACCCTTATATGTCCGCTATGAATTATATCAAAACATCCATTAGTAAAAACAATTCTCTTTCCGTTTTCTCTAAATAACTTGATTTTCTTTAAAAGATTATTAATCTTTATTATCATTTTCTTCCTTTATAATTCTTGGTATAAAATCTTCAAGATACTTGGTCCAAACATCTGTTTTTATAAAATTTTCATCTTCAACAATTTTTTTATGTAGATCAACAGTTGTCTTTGGCCCTTTTATTTCAAACTCAGACAAGGCTCTTCTTGATATTGAAAGAGCTTCTTCTCTTGTTGATCCAAAAACTATTAACTTTGCTATCATACTATCATAATAAGGTGGTATCTGATAACCAGGATATATGTGCGTATCAATTCTAACTCCTCTTCCAAGTGGAAAATTTATCTCTTCTATAACTGATATAGATGGCACAAAATTATTTTTCCAGTCCTCAGCATTTATTCTATGTTCTATTGAATGTCCTTTAAATGAACTAACATAATCTTGCGTTATATCCATTTCATAACCTTGAGCTATAAGAATCTGCTCTCTTACAAGATCAACTCCACAAATAGATTCAGTTACTGGATGCTCAACTTGAAGTCTTGTATTTACTTCCATAAAATAAAAATTTTTATCCTCATCCATAAGAAATTCTACCGTTCCAACCCCATGATAATCAGCACTATCTGCAAGTCTTCTTGTAACATCCCAAAGTTTTTTTCTTATCTCCCAATTAACTACTGGGGATGGGGTTTCTTCAACAAGTTTCTGATGCCTTCTTTGAAGTGTGCAATCCCTCTCAGGGAATGTTATAACATTTCCATAATAATCTCTTGCAAACTGAATCTCAACATGTCTTGGCTTTTCAATATATTTTTCAAAAAAAACATCATCATCCTTAAACGCTGCAAGTGCTTCTTTTTTTGCAAGTTCAACCTCTTTTAAAAGATCCTCTTCCTTAAAAACAACTCTCATTCCCTTTCCACCACCTCCACTTGCTGCTTTAATAAGTATAGGGAAACCTATTTTTTTTGCAATGTTTAAATAATCTTTTTTAACACATCCGTTGCTTCCTGGAACTATCGGAACACCTGATTTTTTTGCAAGATCTCTTGCAGTCGCTTTATGCCCTAAAAGTTTTATTGAATCTGGAGATGGACCTATAAAAACTATATCATTTTTTGCACACAATTTTGAAAACTCAGCATTTTCTGATAAAAACCCATATCCAGGATGTATCGCATCACTTTTTGTAAGTAGAGCTGCATCAATTATTCTCTGCATATTAAGATAACTTTCATATGATCTTGAATCACCTATACAAATTGCCTCATCAGCAAGTCTTACATGAAGGCTTTCTTTATCTGCTTGAGAATAAACAGCAACACTTTTAATTCCCATCTCTTTAAGTGTTCTTATAACTCTTACTGCTATCTCACCCCTATTTGCTATTAGAACTTTTTTAAATTTCTTTTTCACCTTTGACCTCCTCTATATTTATTGTTTTATTCCAGAGATCAATATTTGAAGAATATTTGGAAACAATCTTTTTCTTCTTCTTTAAAATGACCCTAACCTCATAAACAGGTCCCTCTATATGTTTACATAAATAGTTGGGATTTGGATCAATTTGATTAACAAAATCATTAAATTTTAAATTGTTGTATTTATAATTTTTTAAAAAATCTATTGCCCCTTGGCAATCAATTCCTTTTAACATTGAAATTCTTTTATTTACATCATTTACAACAGAAACATCTCTACATATGCTAAGTGCAATATTTAAATCAGCAAGTGCTTTTTCATAATCTTTTTTGTGTACAAATATATCCGATCTTGCACTATAAACTCCACATTTACTGGCAAGTGAAACCTCATTATATTCAGCAAGTTCATTAAAATTTTTAAGAGCCTCATCATCTCTATTTAAAAATCTTAAACTATCTGCATAATTAAACTTATACCAAAAAAGATCCTCATTGTTATAATACTTTACAGGATAAAGAGACGAAATTTCAATGACCCTTTTACAACTATCAACACTCTTATCAAAAAGCATATTCATATACTCACTCCAACAAAGATAACCAGAAGATCTTGGATCTAAGGGATCTATAAGATAAAGAAGTTGTGAATAATATAATGCCTTTGAAAAATCTTTATTAGAAAAAGAATAATCTATTTTTTCAAAAAGATTCCATACATATGGTCTTCTCCACAATCCATATTCCTTAATAAAATTAATATAATCGTCCTTCCACTCACCTTTTTCAAAAAGTCGATATTTTATTATGCTTTGATTTTCAGAATAGTAATAGATACTCACATCCTTAAAATCCCATTTTCCAACATTAGAATAATAATCTTTTGAAGTTTTTATATAATCATCAAGAGATATAAGGGATTTTGAATTATTTAAAAGATATGAATATGCTTTTTCATAATCACCATCTCTTAGATATGTTAAATAACTTTTTGCTGTAAACAATAACTTATATTTTGAAATGCTATTTTTTAAAACAAAAAAATAAAGCAAAAAAATAAAAACAATAACAAAAAAACCAATTATATAAAGATTTAATTTAGTTTTCTTTTTATCAGAAAGATTACTTTCTTTTTTATCGTCTTTTACTTCAGTATTTTCGTTCTCTTTTTTTGAAATGTATTCTTCAATTTTCTTTTTTTCTTCAATTACAGATGATGCTTCTTTTTTTTCTTCCTTAATCACTGATTTTTCATTCTTCTCTTCCTTTTTTCTATATCTTTCATCTTTTTTTAATATTGTTTCAGTTATTGATTCAAACTCTATATTTATATCTGATTTTTTTAGTTCTTCTTTTTTTTCATCTTCTTCATTTTGATCTATTTTTTTATGAGGAGTTAAGGCAAGAAGTGAACCACAATTATCGCAATACATCTTCTCAACAGAATTCTCCCATCCACAGTTCCCACATACTTTTACAAGTTTACCACCACATTTAATACAAACATCACTTATGACATTGGATTCATAGCCACAGTTTTTGCAAACAATTTTACTTGGTTTTATATCACCCATAATTATTCAATTATGAAAAGTAATTGCCCCCACTCCACAATAGAATTATCATTAACACATATCACTTTTATCTTACCATCATAAGGAGAAACCACCTCTTTTACTCTTTCATTAAGTACTATATATCCAAGAACACTTCCTTTTTTAATCTCATCCCCTTCTTTTATATTTATTTTCTTACCTTTTTTTGAAAAACTCCACAACCCTATTTCATCTGCTGTAATACTTTTTAAATTAGAAGAAATTTTTTTGTTAGAAAACGAGTCTTTTTTGACAAAACCTATTTTTTTATTACCTTTTCTATATCCAATTTCTATAAGATCTGTTTTATCAAACCATTCTTTAAGTTCTCTAATAAAATCCATTTTCATATTAAACCTCCCAATTTTTAAAGACCTGCTTTTGAAGGATCAAATGGTTTAAAAAGAAGTTTTTTTATTGGAATAACCGTAATTTTTTCTTTGTTTTTTTCAAGTGGATGATAATCAACACATATAACATTTGCATCCTTATCTGCAAACTCCATTATAACTTGTCTACAAGCACCACAGGGAGTTGCTGATTTTGCTACCACACAAACATCTTTTATTTTTCTCTCGCCGCTTGATATTGCTTTAAATATCGCAACCCTTTCAGCACATATGGAAAGCCCAAAGGAAGCATTTTCTATATTTGTTCCTGTATATATTTTTCCACTTTCACCAACAACGCTTGCACCAACTGGATATCTTGAGTAAGGTGAGTATGAATTCTTTTGGGCTTTTTTAGCCATCTCAATAAGTTTAGAAATAAGGGATTTATCCATATTATCCTATTATAAGTTTTAGTTTTTGAATTGTTTTCTTATCTATATGATCCTTTGATGTAAGAAGAGATGTTTTCATTATATCCTGACATCTACAAGATGGTTTTACATTTGAGATTTCTGGAATTGTTTTTAGAAGAAGTTTTTTTACGTTAGCTATATTTTTATTTAATGTTTCTATAACTTTATCCTGACTAACCTCATCTTCTTCTTTCCAGCAATCATAATCAGTTACAAGCGAAACTGCACTATAGTGAAGGCCTGCTTCTTTTGCAACTTTACACTCAGTTGCAACTGTCATTCCTATAACAGAATATCCTTGTCTTCTATGGTACTCACTTTCTGCCTTTGTTGAAAACTGTGGACCTTCAATGCATACATAAACACCACCAAGATGCGAGTTTATCCCAAGTTCTTTTGCTTTCTCATACATAAATTTAGAATAATCCATACAAAAAGGTCTTGCCATTGGTATATGAGCCACAACACCATTTCCAAAAAATGTTGCCTTTCTAAGTTTAGTTTCATCTACGAATTGATCTGGAAAAACAAAATGTGATGGAGCAAGTTCCTCTTTAAGCGAACCAACCGCACTTACTGAAATTACAACCTCAACACCAAGAGATTTCAAAGCCCACATATTTGCTTGATGAGGAATTTCTGTTGGAAGTATGGTATGATGCCTTCCATGTCTTGGCACAAAAATAACAGGAGTGTTTTCTATCTCACCATATATTAAAACATCAGAAGGATTACCAAAAGGTGTTTTTATTTTAAGTTCTTTTTTATTCTTGATCTCATCCATCTTATAAAGACCGCTTCCACCAATAACACCTATTTTTGCATTAACTTTTTTCATCCTTCCTCCTTTTAATAACTTATATTTTATAAAAAAATAAAATGAAATGATTGCTATTTTTTTATATCACTCATATCTAAGTGCTTCTATTGGCTGAAGGCGGGATGCTTTTTTAGCTGGCCAGAAACCAAAAACAACACCAACAACAAATGAAAAACTGAAAGACATAATAACAGCAATAGATGGAATATATATACTCCATCCGGTAAACTTTCCAAGCACAAGAGCAGCACCACTTCCAAGAAGAATTCCAATAACTCCACCAAGAACTGAGAGTATAACTGCTTCTATAAGAAATTGAAGAAGAACAGCTCTATTTGTAGCCCCAATTGCTTTTCTAAGTCCTATTTCTTTTGTTCTCTCAACAACACTTACAAGCATAATATTCATAATCCCTATACCACCAACTATAAGAGATATTCCAGCAATTATACCAAGAAGCAAACTAAAGGTTTGAGTCGTTTGCGTAAGCATCTTTTTTATATCGGAAAGATTAAAAACTGTAACAGGATCTTTCTTAAATTGTGGAACATTCATAATATCCCTCATAAGTTTTGGTATATCTTCCATTGCTTTTTCGACATAAGAAGTATCAGTAACCTCAACCCATATCTGATCTATATAATCTTTACCAAAAAGAATTTTACTCGCAGTGTTTATAGGCACAATTATAACATCGTCTTGACCTCTCATACCAGCAACACCTTTTACAGGAAGTACTCCTATAACAGTAAAGTTTTTTCTATTAATCTTTATAACCTTACCAACTGGATCCTCATCTCCAAAAAGGTCATTAACTACAGTCTGTCCTAAAACACAAACCCTTCTTAAAGATATATTTTCCTCATCAGTAAAAAATCTACCATAATAAGGAACAGCATTTCTCATAAAAGGATAATTTGTTGTTGTTCCAATAACACTTGTTCTTGTATTTTTATCCTTATATATTGCCTGAACATATCCAAGTATATTTAAATCATATCTTTTTATATAAGGAAGTCTCTTTTTTAGAGATTTTGCATATTCCTCTTTTAATCTTGATACTTCACCTCTCGCTGAACTAACTCCTCCTGTGGTCATTTGACCAGGAAATATCATAAGAAGGTTAGTTCCAAGAGATGACATATTCTGCTGTATGACCTTCTGAGCCCCATAACCTACAGCAAGCATAGCAATAAGTGAGGCAACACCTATTATAATTCCAAGCATCGTTAAAAAAGACCTTATTTTATTTGAAAGTATTGATTTGAATGATGATTTTATATTTTCAATAAATTCTTGAATGTTAAATTTAGAACTCCCAAGATCAATATTTTCACCATTACACTTATTTTTAGAATCACCACTATCCTCATATATAATTCCATCCTTTATTTTTATTACTCTTTTGGCATATGCTGCAATATCCGGTTCATGAGTTACTATTATTACAGTTTTTCCTTCATTGTTTAGTTTTACAAATATATCCATTATCTCTTTTGCCTGATCGCTTGCAAGATTTCCTGTTGGCTCATCAGCAAGTATTATAAAAGGATCGTTTATAAGCGCTCTTGCTATAGCAACCCTTTGTTGCTGCCCACCAGATAACTGATTTGGCTTATGATTTATTCTATCACCAAGTCCAACACTTTCAAGGAGTTTCTTTCCTTTTTCAAAATCAGTTTTTTTAATATAGATTTGTGGAAGACATACATTTTCAAGGGCTGTAAGTTTAGGAAGCAAATTAAACTGCTGAAATACAAAACCCATAACCCTGGATCTAAGATATGCAAGTTCACTATCACTAAGTCCTGTAATTTCTTTACCGAAAAGAAAATATTTACCAGATGTTGGTTTATCAAGAAGACCTATTATATGCATAAGAGTAGATTTACCAGAACCACTAGGTCCCATTATAGCAACAAACTCACCCTTTTTTATGCATAGATCTACCCCTTTAAGAACAGTAAGTTCTTCTCCAAGCGAATAAACCTTTTTTATATTTTCAAGTTTTATCATAACTTTTAACCTTTTTAATTCTTATTTAAATTCTTCTCATAATTTATTTTGGTGTTTTTTTAGTTCTCCTAAACATAAAAGGATTTGTCCCAGAATCTATAGTCTGTTTCTGATATTTTTTAACCTTAAAATATATCTTATCCCCTTCCTTAATCCCTTCTTTTATTTCAACAAGATTATCGTAATCTTTTCCTATTTTAATTTCTTTTTTTATCGGTTCTTTTTTCTCATTAAAACCAGTGATAACATAAACTTTTCCATCATTAGAATACTCAAGTGCCTCAGATGGAATAGCAAGAACCTTTTTTCTCGATATCATTATCTTTATATTAGCACTCATTTGTGATTTTAAAAATGATGGAATATTAAAAAGCTTAATCTTTACTTTATAGATTATAACATTATTAACATTTCTACCTTCATCAAGTATTTGAAAAACACTTCCCTTAATTAAAGTATCAGGATAGGCATCAAGAGTTATCAAAGATAATTGTCCAACTCTAACTTTACCAATATCTGACTCATCAACATTTCCAACAGCAATTAATGTATCTGACATTGCAAAAAGAACAGTTCCACCGCCAATAGTTTGTCCTTCAACAATATTTCTTAAAATTATTCTACCATCTATTGGTGCAAGAACCTTTATCGGTTTATAAGAATCCTCCCATTTTTTATATTCTTCTTCACTTATTGCTCTTGCAGCATCAAGTATTGCAACCCTATCGTTTGAAGACATCAAACATAAAACACTTCCTTTTTTAACATAATCACCTTCCTCAACAAAAATTTTTTCTATTCTTCCTCCAGAAGGTGGAAGAACCTCAACTCTATTTAATGGTTCAATATCTCCTGTAATTTCAACATAATCATCAATAGTTCTCATCTTTATCTCAATATCTTTATAAATAAAATCCTCTCCTGTCTTTTTCTTTTTAAAAAAACTAAAAAGACCTATTGCAATAATTATAATTAAAATAAAAATTATAATCTTTTTCATTTTGCCTCCATATTTTTAAATCTTCTCAAGTTTTTGAGAAAGAAGATAATCAAGGTTAATTTTTTTTAGATAAATATTTTTTAAGTAATTTATATAACTTTGTTTTGAATCTATAAGATTTTGCTCCATATTTTCAAGATCAACATAACTCATCTTTCCAGCCATATATTTTATTAATGACTCTTGATATCTTTCCTCATTTGCCGAAAGAAGTATCTTATAAGTTTTAAGTGTATCTATTGCATTTAAAAGATCAAGATAAACACTTTTAATCTGCCCTTTCAAGTTTATATAATAATCTCTAAGTTTTTCCTCAGATGATTCAATTGATTTCTCCAAACTTAAAATATTATTTTTTCTATAAGTAATACCAGATGAAAATATAGGAAGACTCATACTAATACCTAATGACCAACTTTCTCTATCAGGAAACTCTCTATCTCCAGAATAACTTTTCGAAGCAGAAAAACTAAGTTTTGGAAGCCAATCAAGTTTAGCATTTTCAAGTTTCATTCTTGCAAGATTTATATTTTTCTCATATATTTTATAATTTGGATTAATTTTAATGAAATCATCAATATCATTAAGATTAAAATTAACACTATCAATTTCTTTAAGTTCGTCTACCCGAGCAATAAGTATATCATCGCTAGATAATCCGATTATAGATTTAAGTGCATTTGATGCAGTTTCAAGATCTCTTTTTGATTTCTCAAGATTTAGTTTTGCCATCTCATACTGCGCCTTTGCATAAAGCATATCACCTTTTGATTCCATTCCACTCTCATATTTTAAAGTTATAAGATCTGCATTTGATTTTCTTATATCAACAATTTTCTCCTCTACCTCCACAAGTTTGTAAGCAAAATAAAGGTTATAAAAAGCAGTGTACAAATTCTTCCTAAGTTCAATAAGATAACTTTTTAATTGAAGTTCAGCAATTTCATAATTTAGTCTTGCAGTTTGTATAGAAATAATTGAACCATAATCAAACAAACTTTGCGAAAGAGAAATTGAAGTAGAAAAAGAATTTGATGGAGTTCGCCTCTCCCCCCCGCCTCTTGAAAAACCATGAGAAAGAGATACTCTTGGATAATATGAATTTAGAGAAATATAATAAGAATACTCAGCGGATTTAAAATCATTTAGTTTTGTTTTAAGCGTTGGATTGTTTTCAAATGTAAGATCTATCGCTTCTTTAAGAGTAATCTCACGAGAAAAAAGAAGTAAATTAAAGAAAAAAAGAAACAAAAAAATACCTTTAACTTTATTCATAAAAACTCCATAATTTTTAATACTCTCAATATTTATAACGAAAAAAAAGAGAACTTTTATTGCAAAATTGCAAATAATATTCTCATAAAAAATTATACAATAATTATTATGAAACTAAAATTTATATTTTTTGATTTTGGTGGAACACTTGACTCTGATGGAATACATTGGAGAAAAAGATTTTATGAGATATATCTAAAAAATGGAATTAATTTAACTTACGACGATTTTTCAAAGGCTTTTTTTGATTCTGATGATAATCTCCATATAAGACATAATCTTAAAAATCTTGGCTTTGATGAAACAGTTTATTTACAGATAAGAGATGTTTTAAAATATTTAAAAATAGATGATGAAGAAAAAATTAAATCAATTGCACAAGAATTTATAAATGACTCAAAAAGTTATATAAATAGAAACAAAAATGTCCTTAAAAAATTAAGAGAAAAAGGAATAAAACTTGGGGTAATATCAAACTTTTATGGAAATCTTGAAAGTGTTTTAAAATCACTTGGAATATATGACTTTTTTGATGCAGTTGCTGACTCAGGAGTTGTTGGTTATATAAAACCATCAAAAGAAATATTTGATTATGCTATAAATAAATTAAATGCTCAAAAAGAATTTAGCGCAATGGTTGGTGACTCATTTGAAAGGGATATCAAATCAAGCCATAATTATGGAATATATCATTTTTATCTTACACAAGAACCACCAACTGAAAAATGCTGTGATAAACTTTATATAATTTCAAAAACAAAGGATATTTTAAATTATGTTTAAAAACATAAAATGCGGAATCTTTGCAGCAGGAAAAGGTGAACGTTTTAAAAAATCTTTTCCCAATACTCCAAAACCACTTATAAAAGTTGGCGAAAAAACTCTTATAGATTATGCTATTGAAAATCTTTTATCATTAAATCCCGAAGAACTTGCGGTCCTTCTAAACTTAGAAACAGGCGAGATAGTTTATAATTATCTTAAAAACAGATACCCTATAAATGCAATAATGCTTGACTCAAAAACATCATTTGAAAGCTTCTACACACTTTCAAATTATCTTAAAGAAAAATCAAAAACTATTGTTCTTTCAACAACAGATACTATATTAAAAAAATCAGATATCCAAAAACTTGTTTTAAATCATATAAACTCAAATGCATATCTAACGCTTGGAATAACCCCTCTTATAAATGATGAAAAACCTCTTCTTGTTGAGATAGATAGACAAAAAGAAAAGATAAAATCTATTGGAATAAACGGAAATTATGCAACAAATGGGATATATGTTCTTTCATATGATGCTATATCTGATATAAAACCAATTAAATACTCAAAACTGAGAGAATTTTTATCATCAATAGATTTTAATTCTAAAAATGTATCATATCATATAGTAGAAGAGAGTTTTGATGTTGATGATATATCAGATCTAAAAATCCTTGAAAATTCTAAATTTTTCTTATAACCTCAAATGCTTTTAAAAATGCATCATCACAATCAAAAACATAGGTAAAACCATATTTTTTATAATTACTATAAACTGCCTTATAATCAGGAATAATAGGTCCATTTATATCAGTAAGCGATGGTGGAAATAATTTTGCAACAGAAATTATAACTGCAGTATCTTTTCCAACTTTAAACATTTTTGTTATATATAATTGATTTGCAGTATCTTCTCCAACGACAATAGCACCATTTTCTTTTAATGTCCATGCTATTATTTCACCAAGAAGTGCTGTTTTTTTATTAACTATAAGTACAACATTCATATCAGAAAATATATTTTCATCAATATCAAAATCTCTTGTATATTCTTTTTTTGATGATTTTATATGATATGTGGTTTTGTTCTTTGAAAAATAACCTGCAATTTTTGCAGCCTCAAGATAATCGCCTCCATTTACATCTCTCAAATCAAGAATTATCTTCTCTATACCCCTTTTTCTTAAATTTGTTAAGTTATTTAAAAAAAACTTTGAAGAATTTTTTGCTAAACTAACCAAATTTACATAAGCAATACCATCATCAACAATACTACTCCAAACAAAAGGAAATATACTAATTTCCTTTTTTAAATTAATACTCCAATCTGCTTTTCCATCATTAAATGAAAGTTTTAAATCTTTACTTTCATCTATTTCTTTATTTAGCTCACATGGATTTGGTGATGGAATTTTTCCATTTATTGTTTTAAGTATTCCATTTCTAAGTCCGGATTCATATGCTATGCTATAATCGAAAACCTTCACTATTAAATAATCATTCTTAAATTTTTTAAGAACAAAAGGGTAATAAAACTCTCTTGTTTCTTTTTTAGATGGTGATTTTACTAATTTACCTTTAAGATTTATTATCTCGAAATTTTTATCAAGTTTTTTTAAGTTAATTAATCCTTTTTTAAGAGTATCTCTTACTTGTTCTTCTTTAAAATCAAGATATCCATGCTTTACAAAAGCTTCAATAATATCCTTTTCACTGTATTCTTTCTTACTACAGGAAATTATTCCAAAAATTAAAGCAAAAACAAAAAATCTTTTAATTCTCATATAAAAAGATTATATTAAATTTAAAATCGTTAAACGAAATATCGAATTAGAGTATAAGTTTTGTCCCTGAACAAAAAATGGATAGTTCAAAATTATGTCCCTAAAAATATTTCAATTATTCAAAATACTAAATCTCCATTCAATTTCCCTATTTTCAAAGTGGAAAAATAAAAAGAGATAGATTTTAAAAGCAAGGATAGATCCTTGCTATACAAAAAACTAATTATAGTGCTCCGACGTAGCATCGGAACAAGAAAACTAAATAGCAAGTGAGTGAGAAGGTGAGCAGTGAGAGGTGAAAATTGCTAGAAAAGTGAGAATTGTGAGAAATGTTGGATTATGGATTATGAATGTTGAATGATGGATTAGGGATTTTGGATTAGGGATAAGTGGTTTGGGATTAGGGATTATAGATTTTGAATGATGAATTATGAATTGTAGGGCTCCGACGTAACGTCGGAGCATAAAGCAATGCTAAAGCCTTGCCATACAAATAAAAATTTCCTTCTAGTCCCCCGTTTATAAAAGGGGAATCTAAGGGGATTTTGATTTATTTTACTTTATTTGCAAAAAATTTATAGAAAAACTTATTAGAGTAAAAAAAATGTTAAAATTGATAAGAGTTTATGCATAAATTTCAGGGACATTGAATTTTGAACTTATACAAAGTATAAATCAGCAGGACATTTCTCGTTTAATCCAGGTAAAGCACATATACCTTCATTTGGCATTTCGCACCCAACAATTTCTCCACTATTTGGATCAAATATTTGAATTACATCTCCATTATCTACTCTTATATAACCGCCTTCATCAACAGTAACATTTAATGTAGAATTACCAAGAGATGGAGTTGATGAAGGAGATTCTACTCTAGATCTTTTATTATCTGGTTCATTTTTATCAGTGTTATTTTCTTGCGTATTTGCCCAAAAATTAAACATTGGATTTAAAGAACTCTCTGCAGCATTTTTCATAGCATTCTTAATCATATCAGACATTTCACTCTTTATTTCATCTTTAAGTTTTTCTGTTTCCTCGTCATCTTTAGAAAAGCTAGGAACGCTAGCCTCTTTGAGTGACCTCATTTCTTCACTATCCAATGATAGATCTTTTAAAAATGCTGGAATTGCATTTGGATTAATTCTATCAAGCTTAGATCTAAGTTTCTCATTATATTCAAGTGAAGATTTAATATCATCTGCTCCATCAAATGCTTTTGCAATCCATTGTCTTGCTGTATCATTTGATGCATCCCTTGCTGCATAAAGACTTGTCTTATAAGTACTTTTAAGCATATCAAGAGCAGAATTAGAATTCTTTGCAATTGGCTTTGAAAATGAATATTTAGTATACATATTCTTAATCTTTACAACACCACCACCAACCCCTTTAAATTTCGATACACTTGAAACACCCGTTTCTGATGAGTTTATAGATGCTGATGTATTTGATGCACCACCAGATAAATATGTATTAGGACTATTCAAACTTGCACTCATACTACCCTTTGGCCTATATGGCATTCCTTCACCACCTGCTAAATATCCTCTATCACCACCATTATAGCTAACATCTTCACCACCAACTCCACTTTCCCCTCCTAAAACACCTTTCTCGTTATCAAAATCACCTTCTTTATCAATATCCTTTCCACTAAGTTTTTCTGCTATCATCTTTTCTTTTGTCACTTCATCTGAAAAAAGATATTTTATCTTCTCAAAAACCGAAAATTTTATATTCTTACCACTATCTTTAACTAACTCATTATACCTATTCCCACCAACAAGTTTATATGCCTCATCTGATAAAACAAAAACTGAAAAAATACCAAAAACCATAAAAAAAACTATCAAAATCCATAAATTATATTTGAAAACTCTTTTAAATGAAAAATTTTCAAATGCATAAATTAGCCCTTTTTTTTCTTCTTTATTACCTTGAGGTTTATTATTTTCCATAAAAACCTCCTCCAAAACACAAGTTTCACCTTATAAAACGACTCACCGCCGTTTATAACGGCTTATTTATGTTATAGCAGGAATTTTACTAAAAATCAAGAGGAAAGCGCAAAGATAATTGGATAAGATAGCAAGTTTTGGAGAGAGTGAGAATACGTGGATTAGTTTTATAAACGAGTTATACCAAAGAGAGATTGAAGGCAAGAGTATAGAGTTATGTGTTATAGATGGGAATACAGGATTAAGAAACGCAATAAATTTCATATTGTCAAATGTAAAGATACAGAGGTACTGGGCGCACAAGGTTAGAAATGTTTTAAGTTATGTTGGGGTAAGATATTGAGATATAAAGAATATTGCGCAAAGATTTAAGAAAGATTTTCAATGCGAAAAACCTAAAGGAAGCAATAGAGAATTTCAAATATTTTAATAAGCAAGCACATGTTAGAAAGAAGATAAAATTAGATAAATTTAAAAAAAATTAGCAAACATTTATTAAGCAAGCTACACAGGGATATTGATATGAGCATACTAATTATCATAAAAAAAACTATTAAAGTCCATAAATTATATTTAAATTTTTTTTCTTTCTTATCAATTTGAGATTTATTAATTTCCATAACCCACCCCCCAAAAAACAAATTCCCCACGTCTCTAAAACGACTCACCGCCGTTTATAACGGCTTATTTATGTTATAGCAGGATTTTTACTAAAAATCAAGAGTAGAAGGTTACAGTCATTAAACAGCTTTCACAATTCTATTGCTCTTTATACAAGTTGTACAAACATAGCAAGTTGTCACTTTCCCATCAAGAATAATTTTTTGCTTCTGAAGATTTGGTCTAAATTTTCTCAAAGATGATTTATTTGAATGACTATAACTTCTACCGCTTTTAGGTCCTTTTCCACATATTTTACATTTGTATGCCATAATATTCTATTATATCAATTTTAACAGAGTTTTTTAAGTTCATTTAAAATATTTAATGCCTGAATTGGTGTTATATTATTAGTATCAATCATCTTTAACCTTTCAATTACTGGATTATCATCGGGGAAAGGAAGCATATTTGTTTCAAATTTTTTATCAACATTTCTCTTCTCAAGTTCCAAAAGTATCTCTCTTGCTCTTTTAATACACTCATCTGGAAGTCCTGCAATTTCTGCAACATGTATTCCATAGGATCTATCACAAGGACCTTTTATAACCTTATGTAGAAATGCTATTTCAACTTTTCCCTCATTATTAACCCACTCTTTTACCGCAATATTATAATTTTCTATTCCTTCATATTTTTCACTAAGCTCTGTTATTTCAAAAAAATGTGTTGCAAAAAGAACCTTTGCTCTTATTTTTTTATGAATATACTCACAAACAGCATAAGCAATTGATATTCCATCAAATGTTGATGTTCCTCTTCCAATCTCATCAAGAAGTATTAAGGATCTATCAGTTGCAAGTTTAAGAATATTTGCTGTCTCTTTCATCTCAACCATAAAAGTTGACTCGCCTCTAACAAGTCTATCATGAGCACCTATCCTTGTCATTATTCTATCAACAAGCCCAATTTTTGCTTTATCACAAGGAACAAAACAGCCTATCTGAGCCATTATAACTATAAGTGCACTTTGTCTTAAATAAACACTCTTTCCACTCATATTTGGTCCTGTAAGAATTATTGTTCTTGTCTCTTTGTCAAGTGTTAAATCATTTGGGACAAAATTACCATATGCAAGATAATTTTCAACAACAGGATGTCTTGCCCCTTCAAGTATCAAAACATTTTCCTTTACAATCTCGGGTTTTACATAATTATTTTTCTTTGAAATAGTTGCAAATCCACATAAAGCATCAATATATGCAATAAGCCCAGAGTAGATATTTATCTCCTCCAGATATAAAAGAACCTCTTTTTTCAGTTCTCCAAAAAGATATGATTCAAGTTTCTGTATCTTTTCAGTTGCGCCAAGAATTTTCTCTTCTATATTTTTAAGTTCAGGTGTAATAAATCTCTCTGATGAGACAAGTGTTTGTTTTCTGATATAATTTGATGGAACTTTGGATAAATGTGTTTTTGTAACCTCTATATAATAGCCAAAATTATTATTATATCCAATCTTAAGCGATGGAATTTGCGTTCTTTCTCTTTCATTTTTTTCTATATCATTTATAATGCTTTGTGAGTTTTCTATTAGATTTTTAAGTTCATCATACTCTTGATTATAACCCTTCTTAAAAAGATTACCCTCACCAACTTTAAGTGATGAGTTTTCGTCTATTGATTTATCAATAAGTAGATATAGTTTTTTTAATTTTTCAAGCGAGTTTAATTTTATAAGAATATCACCAAAATATTTTTTAACCTCATCATCTGAAAGTATTTCTAAAAGTTCATCCATCCATTTTATTGAATTTTTCAAAGAAATAAAGTCTTGCGGATTTATGCTTAAGTTTATAATCCTTCCACATATTCTTTCAATATCAGGGATCTTTGAAACAAGATTTGAAATTTTTTCTCTAATCTCATCGTTTCTATATAAAAAATCAACTCCATCAAGTCTTTTGTTTATAAGATAAATATCATTCAAAGGATTTAAAATCCATTTTCTAACAAGTCGGGATCCCATTGCTGTTTTTGAACCATCAATAACATCAAAAAGCGAATACCCACCCTCATAATCGCTTGATACAAGTTCAAGTGTTTTTATAGCAACATCATCAAGTTTAAGTGTTATGTTATCATCATAATAAATAGGTTTTAGATTTTTTATATCGGTCTCAAGTGATTTTAAATATGAAAGACACAAACAAACACTTTTATATGCAAGATTATTGTTTTTCCAAACTACATCATCTTTAAAAGGAAAATCCGTCTCAGTGATTTCTGATACTGTTATATTTGAAAATATATCTATATGATTATTTTTAAAATACTCAAATGTTTTTTTATCACATATTATTTCTCTTGGAGATATTCTTGAAATAATAGAAAAAAAGTGACTCAAATTCTTATCATCAAGTTTATTTATAGCAAAAAACTCTGTAGTTGATACATCAATCCAAGAAACTCCCCATCCAACTATATCCATAACAACAGCACAAAGATAATTGGATGATTTTGAGTTTAAAAGTTCCTCTTCAACAACCGTTCCTGGTGTAATAACCCTTACGACCTTTCTTTTAAATAGCTTTGTTTTTTTGTCCTCTTCACCTACCTGCTCACATATTGCAACCTTATATCCATTGTTTATTAGTTTTGATATATAGGTCATTGCAGAATGATATGGAACCCCACACATTAAAACGCCTTGTCTTTTTGTAAGATAAAGTCCCAAGATTTTTGATGCTATTTTTGCATCATCATCAAACATCTCATAAAAATCACCAAGACGAAAAAATAGTATCGCATCCCTATACTCTGATTTTATAGATTTATATTGATTCATTAAAGGTGTATCTATATCTTCAACAGTTTTTATCTCGTTCATAATAATAATATTACCATATTTTTAATGTTAGAAATTCAATTTCCAACACCTTGATTTTTTGTAATAATCTGCTATAACATAATTAAGGCATTATAAATGGATTTTAGAGCTGTTTTATAATGAAAATTTGTGATTTTAGAGAATTATATGAAAACAAAGTTTTTTGTAGTAACGCTTGCACTTAGCATCATTTCATTTTGTGGGAGTTTAAGCCCTGATGATAATCAAGAAAAGATTATGTGGGGAGATGAAAAGTATTGTCTTGAGTTCAAATATTTAACTGAAACGCAACCTACCCTTAAGGATCTATGGGATGACCTCAAAGCAGAGGAACAGAAAAATAAAATAAACGATGTAAAAGAACCTGCGAGAGACAGATATAACGAAGTAAAAGAGTATTATGATTTAATGATGTCAAAATGGAACATAGAAGAAACAGAAAAGTATTTAAACTCCATAACCGATGAGTCAATTGAAGTAGTAAGATTATGGTTGGGTGAGATATCAAAAATCTGGCTGGGGTTATGCTCCTAAATCTGCATGGGAGCAAATAACAAAAGGCGAAGATGCATATAATTATGATAAAGATTTATCGGCTGACAAAGATTTTTCTGATTATGGTGTTGAACAACAAGCTGTTATGGTTGAAGATTATTTTCGTTATTTGATGGGCGAAAAAGAAGGAAGAAATGGAAATACTTTTACTCCGGAAAAGATAAAGATTATTAAAGAAATATTAAATAAAGAGGGATTATATAAAAAGGAGAATAAATATGAAAGCAATAAAACGAAATAAACTTATATTAGGATTTATTTTGATTTTTGTTTTACCTTATTATTCCCATTCCGTGTCAAAAGTTTGTAGGATTGATAAATTAGTATTAATAAATAATGAACTATATTTCGTCTTCAACAAACCACAGGAAATTAATGGTATAAGAGTATTTCTCTATGATGAATTTGAAAAGATTAAACCTGAAATTCAAAAATGTAGAAAATTAGGGGAGTCAGAAACAGAGATAAATAATAAAAAGATAAATTGTTTTAATTTTGAGGGGCTAGATTTAGATATATGGTCGATAAAACAATCTACTACTAACAAATCTATTGAGTTAGATAAAATAAAATATGGTGAAGAAAGAAAAGAATTTTTCACAGAAGTAAGGGCTAAAAAATTAGAAAAAAATATTAGGTATGGATTTGAAATTTTTTCGCCAGGTTGTATACCTGAAAAAGGTACTTTTATAATTACCCAAGACAATAAATTAATTTATCCAGCAGATAAACTAAACATGAAAGAAAATAAAATAACCTTAAATGAAGAAAAAATGGTTGAAATCAAGCAGGGAACTGTTGCTAATATTGGGAAACTCAAGATTGGAGTTATAAGAATAGACAAACTGGATAATAAATCTGATAGTGGGAAGTTAAAAAATACTCTTGTAGCAAGACTTTCGCTATTTATCAACGAAGAAAAGCCAGAGGAAAAAAAACTTGATGTAGTTGCAGGAGATAAAATTCAGATAGGTAAATACTCAATATATGTTGCTGAAATAAGAGGAAGAGTAAAAGGAACAGTTGTATTACAAGTGAAAGTTTTAAATTAACTTCCAAAACATAAGTTTTTATAAGGACATTCTTTGCAGTTTTTTTGATTTTCTGGTGGTTCAAAAAAATCTTTCTCATAAATATCAGAAAGCATTTTTAAGATAAGTTCCCTAAATTCTTTTTGAGATACATTATCATCTCCATTGTATAAAAATTTTTCTTGAATAGATTTGGTCCCAAGTGTAATTATAGAAGCATTAAAAACTCCATCATAATAATTTGAAAAAACTTCAATATATAAAGGAAGTTGAAGTGAGCCAATTTTTTTATAGTCAGGAATATTTTTAATTTTTGGAAGATGCCTATCTATATCACTAGACATCTTAAAATCAACTATTTCAATTTTATTATCATTCTTAAAAATACAATCACTTCTTGCAACTATTCTAAATTTATTTTCACCAACTTTAAAATATGTTTCCCCTTCTTTTTCTGTTTCAAGAAGGATACTATCTTTCTTTTTATCTACCAAAAAATTATAAAGATCTAAAAGGCGTTTTTTTATTTGTTTTTTAATAACACTTGTCTCAATATCATTTTTATTACCAAAAACACTTTTAACTGCTTTATCAATTAATTTATCAACTTTATTTTTATCAGTAGAATTTATCTTTTTATCTTTAAAATTTTTTAAAAACTCATTTATAGATTTATGAATATCTATTCCTTCAAATCTTTTATAACTCTCATCATCAACACTTACCCCAACAACATACTCATAGTAAAACATAATCTCACAAATAGCATATGTTGAAAATGCAGTATAGGAGTAATCAATATTTTTAATAATTTCCTTAATTCTTTCATCTTTTTTGATTTTTTTTGGTTTTGATGTTTTAAAAGAAATCTGTGGCAGTAGATCTGGCGAGTTTTTGATTTGAAATTTTCTTTTTTCCATCTCCCATATTATTTTTTCAACAATGGGACTTTTTACAGTTTGATTAGTATCAATATGATATATAAAAACATTTTTCGCTTGATAAATTAAACTTTCAAGATAATACCTATATATATCATTTGTTGTTCTCATATCTGGGATTTTTAAGGATTTTTTTATATAATCTGAAATAAAACTGTTTGGATCTGGAAGTGGTGGAAAAACACCATCATTTGCATCAAGTAAAATAATGTTTTTAAACTTTAAGTTTCTTGCTTCAAGAAAACCTATACACTGAACACCTTCAAGTGGGCTTGATATAAAAGAAAGATTTATTTTTGAAAGAATTTCCAAAACAAAATCAAAATAAGTATATATTTCATTGAAATTTATATCAGTAAAATTTTTTTTCAAATGTAGATCAAGTGTTTCCTTAACCTCATCAAACATAAAGCTCCAGTATGGATGAAATTTAAGATTTGTTTGTTCGTAAATAAAATCTATAAAATCCTTAAAAACTAAAATAAACTCATTTAAATTCCTAACCTCATTAAATCTAATAATTATATCTCCAAGAGTTCCTATTTCTTTAATAATAGATATATCAAAATACAACTTAGTTTTATCTTTTATTTTTTTATTAAAATCAAGTGGAACAATTTTTTTTAAGTAATTATTTGAGATAAACTCATAAAAAGATTCTACATTGAAATACCGCTTAGAGTTTTTTACAACTGAGTTTTTAAAAATCTCTCTAATATCATTTATTATTGAAAAAAGTGGTGAGTATCTTATTGAAAACCCACCTGATATATTAAACTTATTAACATCTCCTAAAAAATTTTCAAGAAGAATTATTATATCAGATGTATCTGGAATAATTATAGCCGTATTATCAAAATCCCCAATCTCTTTTAATTTTTTCTTTAATGAAAATATCTGATGATGTTTATTTAAAACTCCAAGAATCTCAATATTTTTTTCTCTAAATCCTTCATATATATCATCTTCAAAATCAAAATTAAAACCAAGAAAAGAAATCTTTTCTTTTAAAAGTGGATGAGCAAAAAATAAAAAATATGATTTTTTATTTTCATAAATTTTTTTAAAAATTCTTTTCTCAATCTCAGTTAGTGCAAAAAAACCAGCAAGAACAATCTCATCAAAATCTTTTAAATCATCATCAACTTCAGAGTATTTTTCATATATCATACTTCTTGAAAATTTTTTCTCTGAGTATAGAAAATCATAAAAATTGCTATATAAATCTGAAAAGATATTATATCTATCAGATATTTTTTTATCTTCATCTCTTAAAACCATTCCATCTCTTATTAAAAAATCATAAGGACTTATATCTTCTTTTTCAATAGCATTTATCCTAAGTTCTTCAAAATCATTTATAAGAATCTTTGCATAATCAAAAAACTCATCAGGCGTAAGTTTTTTTGAAAAAAGTTTTGAAACATCATTTCTAAAATTTCTATATAACAAAAAGAGCATCTCAACACTATCAATAAACTCAAAATCAGTATTTAGAATTAATCTTTCTTTTACAAAATCATCAATTGAGTATATCTTTGGGAGAAGTGATGTTTTTTTATTTATTTCAAAAATCTTTTTTCTAAGATAATACCCTGCCCTTATATTTGGAAAAACAACTACCTTTCTTGTTATATCACCACTCTCAATTATTTTAATTGCTGCTTTTTCAATTATATCCTCATTTATTATTTCAATCTTTTTCATAAACTCTTATACATTTTTTCTCATTTACATAATAAAGATATCCATAGATTTCTTTCTCAGGATACATTTCTAAAAACTTCTTAATATAATCTTTAACCTGTTTTAAGTGTTTCTCATCAAAACCACCGCTTTTAAAATCAACAATATCAATACTTTTTTCTCTAATTACAACTCTATCAGGTCTAAAAACCTTTCCATCATTTGAAATTATTTCACTTTCATTTAAGACATCTTTTATATCCCCTTCAAAAAATGAAACAAAGTTTTTATCTCTTAAAACCTCAAAAATTATTTTATAAATCTCACTAAAAATATCATCATTATATGAAACTTGCTCCATTAAAAATGATTTTTTAATAAGTAAAGAAATATCTTTAAAATCAGATGTTTTTTTCACCATTGAAAGAGCCCTATGAATAACTCTTCCTTTAATTTTTATCTCATCATCAGTATCTGGCTCTTTTACAAATGGATATGATACAGGAAGTGGTGCAAAATCTATATCAAGATATAAATCCTTTTTTTTAGATATACTTTCTTCATATTTTTTGCCACCCTCTTTTTCTATATTCTCATCTTCAAAAACTCTAAGTATGCTATCTCTTGATTTTATATAAACAATGTTATATAACTCTTTCTTTGCTCTTGTCATTGCCACATAAAAAAGATTTATCTTTGATATTGCCTCATCAAATTTAACGCTCTCATAACCATCAAGAATATTTTTATAATCAGATTTTTCAAGCGCTTTTGAGTGGGACTTATTTATTTTTAAAACATACAAATTTTCTGCTGGTACAAAATGCATTCCCTCATCATAACCACTTTTCCCTTCCCAGAAAACATTTATAACAACATCAAATCCAAGACCCTTTGCTTTATGAAAAGTCATAACCTTAATTGAATCAACCGATGGCGAAAGTTCTATTGAAAAACTCTCATCATCATCACTATTAAACATTTTAATAGTTTTATTTAATGAGTAATTTTCAATTGAAAACCCATATATTATCTCTGCAAATTTTAATAAAAATAAAGAAAACTCTGGAAAGTTTTTATAAACCTCAAAAAATCTATATATCTTTATTAGAAGTTCATAAACATTTAAAACCAAAGAATCATTTTTAAACTGCAAAATAAGTTCTTTATAAAACTGGGGATATAATTTTTCTAACTCTTTTTCAAAAATATATTTTCTCTCTTTTTTATACCTTAAATTAAAATAAATCTCCAAAATATTTTTATAAAAATCTCCATATTTTTTCTTAAAAACATCAGAGTTTATAAACTCAAAGAATGAAAAATAATCGCCACTATCAAGAAACTTAAAAAACGATATTATAGAAGAAACCACTAAATTTTTTCTTACATCCAATGAACTATATGATGCAACAGGGGCAATCTCACTTATCCAAGATGATATTTTTTCAACCTGTTCATTTTTATAAGTAAGAACTGCAACAGATGAATATGGATATCTCTTAATTACATCTTTTATAATTTCTAAAATTTTTTCTTTTATTTCATCTTCAAAATTATCAGTTTTTGAAATTAGAATTGTTTTATAATACCCATCATTTTTAGAATCTGGAATATGTTTTATCTGATAAAGCGAAGAGAGTTTTTCAGGAAGATAATTCTTAAGATACTCTTTAAAAATATTTGAAGAAAAAATACTATCAACATACTCAAGAATTTTTTTATCTGTTCTATAATTCTTTTTTATATCATAGACATCAATATTTCCAATTGACCCTGTATTTATATATGAATTGGTAGATCTTTTATTTAAAAACTCAAACATTATTCTATAATCAGCATTTCTAAACATATATATAGCTTGTTTTATATCACCTATAAAAAATCCACTTCCATCAGATGATATTGCTTCTTCTACAAAAGGTCTTATCACACTCCATTGGCCTAAAGATGTATCTTGAAACTCATCTATTAAAAAATGTTTCATAAAAGAAGAAAGCTTTAAATAAATATCAACAACGCTTTTGTTTTTCAAAAGATCAGTATAAACATCTTTTGCTGTTCTTGAAAGAACAATTTTTTGGGATTTTTTAAGATAATCATCAAAAAAACTCCTAAATTTTTCATAAAACTCTACATATGGCTGATAAAAAACAATCATCTCATAAATAAGCCATTTATATGAAAGTTTTATTATCTCATTGCTTATTTTTTCAAATCCCTCTGGAATATTTCCTATAACAAAAACAGATT
>Ga0081479_113968_pt1 | contig 29951 bp, 15 predicted proteins | sample MamHotmetagenome_FD_70984 | JGI IMG/M metagenome (GOLD analysis project Ga0081479, IMG submission 70984) | Hot spring cone microbial streamer communities from Mammoth Hot Spring (Liberty Cap Streamers), Yellowstone National Park, USA - T=72 v2... | ecosystem: Environmental > Aquatic > Thermal...
GTCGGTCGGATAAGGTTGCCTTTGGGCTCGCTCGGCCATGAGAGTATTTCCTCCTAAAGTCCATCGTGCCCAAAGTATACCCAAAAGACGACCTATGGCAATTTTTCAGACAAGCTCTAAGAGAAACGATAGTCGCGCAGGAATTCGATGTCCCGCAGGACGATGCCGTAGGTGGTGATGACCAGGTCGTATCCCTCGAAGTGCGCCGGCTCTTTTTTGCGACCCTGCCCTGTGAACTGCAGCAGGCGCAGGTCGGGGGTGAAGCGTTCGGCTTCGCGCTGCCAGTTCACCAGCAGGCTCTTGGGGACGACAAGCAGGGCCGGGCGGGGCAGTTCGCCGCGTTCTTTGAGCGAAAGCAGGAAGGCAAGGGCCTGAACGGTCTTGCCCAGCCCCATATCGTCAGCCAGGATGCCGCCGAAACCGTATTCGTGCAGGAAATGCAGCCAGTCGTAGCCGCTCTTTTGATAGGGGCGCAGTTCGCCGCGGAAGCCCTGCGGCAGGGGCTGTTCGACGATGCGCTCAAAGGATTTGAGCCGCTCGCGCCGGGCATGGAACTCCGGGGCGATGTCTTTGGTTTCAGCCTCAGCCAGCAGTTCATCGAGCAGGGAGAGTTGCAGGTCGCTGACGCGCAGCCCGTCCTCGGTCTCTTGCGCCAGGTTGAAGAGGTGCCGGTAGCGCTCCAGCCACTCTTCGGGGATTTGCCCGATGGAGCCATCGGCCAGTTTGATGTAGCGCTCACCGCGTTTGAGGGCGCGGCGAATCTCGTTCAGGTTGACCTGCTGGTCGCCGTAGTGTACAACCGCCCGCACGTCGAACCAGTCTATGCCGCTGGAGATATTCAGGCTGAGCACCGGCTTGTTGCGGTTGATTCTGGCAATGTCTTTCTCGCCGAAAATCTCGAAGCCGGCTTCAACAAGGGCTGGAACACACCGGATCAGGAAATCGTAGGGATGAACGCGGGCGCGAATCTGAAAGACGCCGGGGCGGTCGGCGCCGGCACGCTTGAGGCCATAACGGGGATCGGTCAGCAGGTTGTAGTAGCGCAGCTCCTCCTCCGCATCGCGCAGCACCTTGATTCCGCCCCACTGGCCAGGGGGTTGGATGATTTCCTCCTCCGGGACCCTGGAACCCTGCGAGACGAGTTCGTACTCCCCATAAGCGAAGCGCATTTCGGCTTCGAGCGGCTCCTCCCCTTTTTTGGAGAGATACAGGCGAGGGATGGGCTTTTGCTGAACGACTTCCCACTTCACCGTTTTGCCCCCGATGGGGAGATATTTGTTCAGGCGGGTGAAGTAGCGCTGGCGGAAGGTTTCTACCTCGCTGCGCGGGACTTTGAGCGGAAAGAGGGAAAGCACGGACAGCGACTCAGGATTTTCGATCTGGACCAGCGTTTCCCCGGCCAGTGCCCACATGGGGTTTGTTTCGGAAAAAATTTGCAGATTGCGCCCACTGAGACTGTAGAGCTGCCCCTCCAGTTCCAGGCCTGCCTGTAATTCCAGATGTCTTTCCTCTTCCATCAAGATCGCCTTCAAGGGGGCTGGCTCAGAAGCAACGCGCAACAGGGAGGAAAAGAGTTTGTCTTTCTTGAGGAAAATGGGAATCTTCAAGTGCGCAAGCAGTGGCAGCCTCTGGAAGGAAATGGAGGGCAAATAACTGCTCGAAAAGAAGGAAGGATAGCCATAGGAGCTTCCTACCGCCAGATTGAGCAGTTCCCGCCCCTCCAGGCTCAGGTTGATAGGATGGATCGAGTCGCTGCTCCGATAGGGTTGAACCAGGGAATGCCAGTCCCTGCTGCCGGTCAGCAGGTCGAAGATTTCTTGCGGGAGCGGATGGTCGCCCAGATCACCCACTGGCGCCCATGCCTGCGCGCTGAGTAAATAGGGACGCAGATTTGCCTGGAAGAAGGGGCTGTTGCTCTGTCTGGCAGTTTCCAGGCCAATCAATACCAGAACTGGCAGAGGAGTCTCTGGGGATTGGGACGCTTTTCTGGCGGACGGCTCTGGGGTGCTGCTCAGGGTCAACTCCAGCCGATAGTGCCAGTCCTTTTCGGCTACGTTTCTCAAATAATCCCGCAAAGCATAGGTTGCGGCCAGTGTGTGGCGGCAAAGGCGCGGGTCGGGGTTACCCGCCTGGCAGGTACAGGAAAATTGAATCTGAAAGCGAGCGGCCTGGACCCGGACAGTAAAGGTCTCGTTCTTTTCTTTGACTTCACAAACAGCGCTTTCGCCCGTAAACTCGGTGACTCTGGCCTGTTTTTGCTGGTACAGAGTTTTGCCTTTTTCTTGTTCGCGCCAGTCCAGGTAATAGCGAAATCTGTTGGGATCAATATTTTGACGGGTGAGGAGATACATAAGGAACTTTCCCTCAGTAAAAAAATTCGTTCTCAAGCGTTCACAGGTGGAGTTCTTCGAGCATGGGGCGGAGTTTGGATTTGCGCCAGTGTTTTTCGATCAGATCATCCAGGACGCTTTGCCAGCGGGCCGACTGACCGGCCTGGAGCAGAATGTCCCGCCCAAGGCGCAGCCAGTCAATCGCCGACTCGTAGGCAGAGGCCTTTGCGCTATCCATGATTTGCGCCGCCTGTTGATAGCACTGATGGAAAGCCCAGTCCGGAAACTCAGCGCGGACGGCCTGGATGACTTTCCTCAGTATGCTCGACCACGGATGTTTCTCCACCAGCGCCATAGCTTCGGGATACATCTTTTCCAGCAGGTAGATTTCAATGACTTCATCTTGAGCGTAGGAAGAACGTTCGGCGAGGATTTTCATGGCCTGGGGACGGGCAGTTTCCCATTCTGCGGCCAGATGCGACTTCAACCAGGTATAGTTTTCCACCGTGGGATGGAATTCGAGCGCCTGCCAGGCTGCCTGACGCGCCAGGTCGCTTTGCCCCTGACCCTGCGCCTGATCGCGCAGCCATTCGGCGAGAGCAGCCCGTTGATACGTCCCACCCACATTCAGGCCATGAGCGGCCAGCTCGAAGCCAAGTCTGGTTTCCCCACGTTCCAGCAACATTTTGCACAGCTCAAGAACTTTCTGGGGGTCTTGCAACATCTCGCGGGCTTCCTGCGCCGCCTGCTCGCTTCTCCCCGCCTCAATCAGAAGTTGCAGATAGGTGAAAATTTGTCCTTCGGCTTCGGCAAGATGGATGGCTTCTTCGTAGCGGCCGCGCGCTTTGAGGATGCGCAGACGGACCTGCGCCAGGTCATCGGCAAAGTCAGGCGCTTCCCCTTCCCAGGCGCCGCGTTCGTCGAAGTTCCCCTGCATGGCGGCGACCAGCGGCGGATAGTCCCAGCCCTGGCGAACGGCGGTCAGGGGCATCTCCAGCACGCTTCCTCCAATCATGGTTTGCTCCCAGGATGTCAGTTTCCGTTCCCACTCGCGGCGTTCTTCGGGAGAAAGGTCGGCGCTCAGCAGGGCTTCGCTCCAGATTTCGGCAAAGGCCGATAGATTTTCCTCTTCCACATCCTCGCTATCTTCGAGGAAGACCGGATCGAGGCGACGACAGCCCTCGATCCACGCCAGGGTGGCGGCTTCCAGGAGAAGTAAGGCGGAACGCGGTTCTCCCTGGTCGAGCAGGGTGCGCGCCTGTTCGATGGCCGGGTCCAATGCCTCGGAAACGCGCGGCCAGTCGTCATCGGCGCGCGCGTAGGCATCGTAAGCATAGCGGCCGATTTCCCGCACTTTTGCTTTGATTTGCGCCTGCACGCGATTCACATCCACCGCAACGGTAGGCTTTTCCTCTGCGCCAGGAGGAGCCGCGAAATCCTCGATGGTCTCGATAATTTCAGGATGTTGCTCGGCCAGGAAGTGCAGCAAAGCAAGCAACTGGTCGCGGGTTTGACTTTCCAGAAGGGTGCGCAGGGAGGGACGGGCGCTCACTTCTTCGGGGCGGCGCAGGAAAAACAGCAGGGCGGCGACGATGTGTTTGCAATCGCCGCTGCCCTCATATGGGCAGGAACAGAACGCTTCCTGGATGTTGCCCTGCTCGTCCAGGCGCACGCGAACGCGATACGGCTCTGGCGCGCTGCCCTCGACCTGTGCAGTGAACGTCCCTTCGCGCCACACAGCGTCGAAGACGGCACCGCTCTCAAAGTAATTCACCCCGCGCTGCCAGGAGGCCGCCGTGGCGCGGGCGCGGATGTTTTCTTCGGAAAGATGAAATTGGGGAAGCATATACCCTCTCAGTACTTAATTTTAATGGTGAGATGGCCCTGGTCGTCATGGTCCATCGCGCACAATCCACAATAATCCATCTCTTGACCCTCTCTATAGGAGCAGGTAATACATACCCATTCGGCGATGGTCTCCTGGCCCTTCCGGCGACATTCGACGCAATAGCGTCAGCGGGGCTTGCTGCGTGAGATCTCGCGCGGGTATTCTACTCCCGGCTCTGGCGGATGGATAGAGACCAGGGTCAGGATGTGTTCGATCCAATCGCCAAAGTCGAAGACGTATTTCAATTCGTCGCCTTCGCTGAGGCCGATGGCGGCGATTTGCACATCGGCGCCATCGCCCCCGCCGAACGGATCTACTGTTCCCAACTCCACCTCGCGATAGCGGGTTTTGGTCCCGAAGCGAGGCACCCGTTTCCAGAAGCCGCCCACATGGTCGGACTCATGGCCGAATGCCTCAACCAGAATCGAATTCAAATCGTCTAAGGTTTGTCCACCCTGGATTTCCACCTCGCGCCAGACATGCGGATCGCGTTTCAATACAGCCTTGAAGCGATAAACGAGTTTCTCTTGCTCTCGGGTCACCGGCTGCAAGCGGCGCGGCAGGGGGGAACCGGTTTGCTCCAAGATCAAGCGTTCGAGGGGGGACGGCGCCGCATCGGCGTACGTGATGCGGGAATCGTCGAAGAGAAAGCGGCCATCCTGTTTGAGGACGATTTGCCAGTGATGCGGCGGACAGGCTTCTTTCTCCGGCAGGCGAGCGTAGGCGAGGGGGAGCGCATCCTCAATCCACACTTCCTCATAGGCAGCGTTTTCGAGGATCTGGTAGAGCAAATCTGCCAGCAGGCGGTCGCGCGCCTGGATCAGCGCGGGTTGCTGCTTCTTGTGCGGCTCGATTTCCAGCCGCAGCACACCATTCTGCCAGTCCAGCACAGTGACCAGCAAATCGTCACGGCGGGTGACGTTTTGACGGCGCAGCCAGACGCTCAGATCGGCAATGAGGATTTCATATTCTTCCTTAATCCCCAGTAATCTGTAAAGCGGATGCTCGACCTTTTGCTCAAGGATACGATATAAGACCGGGATGGGTTGATCCCTGGTATCCACAAAGCGCACCTCTCTCAAGGGGAAGTGCAAAGGAAGATAGCGGGCAAACAGTTCCATTTCCAGCGTGCCCTGCCCGGCAATACGGCGGCCCAGTGGCAGACGGAAACGCGCGCCCTCCATAGCCAGCCGCTTGGGCAGCAGGGTTTTGGGATCGAGAAAAACGAAGGGGGAACGGAAAGTAACGCGAAGGGCATTTCGCACCGCCTGGCGCGGATTTTTAGCTCTGGAAGGCCTGCGCGCCAGCACCCAATCTATCAAATCATCGAGGGCGATGGGGCCAGACAGGGAGACCGCCAGATCGTTCAGGAGAGATTCGTAGGTGGGGGGAAAAGGAGAGGACATACGGGATTCCTTCCGATTTCAAGCAAAAATTCCGTTGCCGGCCTTATGGCCTCTTTCAGCCAGAAGGCAGGCGCAACGGTTTAGCAATTCGGTGCGTTCCGCCAGAATGATCTCGAATGGCATTTGCCCCCCGAACGGCTTTTCCATCTGCCAGGCGCGCAGCAGCGTCAGCGTTTGGAGAAGTGCATCCCCTTCGCTCCTGAATTTCTTTTTGCTAAAGCGTCGGTTCAGCAAGTCGAGAAATTCGCTGGCGAGCTCGGCCTCCTGCTCACCACTGCCTGCCATCACCTGGGCCGGCCTCAACCCGGCGAAAAAGGGATGGGGCATGTTGTTCCAGCGTTGTTCCAGTTCTGCCAGGGCGGCGCGTCGCGCTTTCTCATCCGAAAAGGTCTGGGCGCGCCACTCGGCGAGCATCCTGCGCCATATTTCATCCTGCGCCTCGCCCCAGGGCAGTGTGAACAGGTTGAGAATGTCTCCGCTGCGCTGGTAGGCCAGCATATAGCATCCTTGAGGCCAGGGTTGTCGAGACATGGTTATTTCATGGATAATTATAACATAAGCACGATTCGGCCACAGGATTGTGAAGAACCGACCATCGGCGAAAGCAGTCAGATCGTCTGCGCCTCCACCTGCGGATAGAGGGCACCTATCTGCTGCTGCAGGCGGATGGTTTCGGCGATGGCAGAGGCGATGTGAATGTAGCGCACGGGGTCATCCAGGCGGCGGCCTTTGCGGTCTTTCAGGTATTTTTCCAGCACCTGGTAGCCGCCGATCTGGTACTCCCACATCTCTGGAGTGACGCCCTCGAAGTATTTGTCGGCGTTGATGTGCACCCTCCCGGTGGCTGGGTCATAGCGCACCTTCTCCACCACATCGCTGCCCTGACCCTGATACTTGACACCCCCCTTGCCCCCCACAAGCAGGGGAGTGGAGCGCAGCAGGTGCAGGTCAATCAGTTGCTGGCCGAGGGCAGCCATCTGGCGGAAGAGCGCATCATCGGCAGTAAAAGGGACGCGCGGGAAGTCAGTGCGCAGTTCCTGGGCGTATTTCTGGCGGTAAGTCGGGCTGTAGAGGACGGCGTAGATATAGGCCAGCACCTCTTCCGGCGTGGGAGTGAAGCCATAAGCGGCGCTCAGTTTGGGCAGCAGCCAGTCGGCCAGGTTGGGCTGGCGCGCCTGGTGGAACATGTCCGGCGATTCGGTGGAGGGGTAGAGGTAGAGGGGGCACTCTAAGGCAATGCCCTTGGCGCTTGCAAAGACGCGATTGTCAACAATATGCGATGTAATCAGGGCATGAGTGTAATCTTCATCAAGAGATACTTGACGCATGACCAGTAGCCCCAAATTTTCCCCGTCTAGCATGTGGCGCATGACTTCGGGGCGGGGCATACAATGAAAACCACGCGACCGTCCGGTGTAATAGGTATAGCGGACATCAAAAGGACGATACAGGATGGGGACGATTTTCTCGCGATGGGGGCCGCCCTCGCGTTTTACATCCTGTTGTGCAAGGCCAACCTTCCAATCCCGCGCGTCTTTGCCCAACTGGAAGGCTGTGCGCGCCAGCTCTTCGCTCAACTGGCTGAACGTCAGAACCGTTGTCCACATCTCATCGGGCGTCCAGCGGATGGTCAGGTTATCCCGCGCAGTGACGATGCCGACGCTGTTGACGGGGAAAATCTCGGTCACGAAGGGCCAGGACTGGTAGGTTTGCAGGTTTTGCGTCTGGCGCGGGGTGAAGAAGTAGTAGGGCGATTCGGGCATGATGAGCTGGTAACCGGCGGTGGAGAGGTCGTGCGCATCGAGCCAGGCGTATTTGTCAGCCCGCGAGCCGTAGAGGTGAGCGTGGTAGACCCTACCCCCTGGCCCCCTCCCCGCCTGCGGGGAGGGGGGATTTGCCTGCATCGCCTGCGGGGAGGGGGGATTCCCCTTCCCCGTGTACGGGGAAGGGGCAGGGGGATGGGGTCGAGACAACACCTTCTGCAGAATAGCAAGCACCGCGTCTATGTTCTGGAGCACTTGCTCATTCGTAAACCGCACCACGCGATAACCCAGGCTCTCCAGGTATGCCTGGCGCATCTCGTCGTATTCTTTTTGCTTCTCGTGAATTGGCCCATCTACCTCGATTATCAAGCGCGCTTCGCGGGCGTAAAAGTCCACGATGAAGGGGCCAATGGCGTGCTGACGGCGAAACTTCACGCCCAACTGGTTGAGGCGCAGGTGCTGCCACAAGGCATCTTCGGCAGGAGTGGGATTTTTGCGCATTTCGCGGGCATAAGGCTTTAATTTTTCCCAGACTGGCGCCGCGGTCTGCCAGTGGAAGAAGGCCTCGCCTGCACTCCCGGCCTGTGAAGAGGATGCAGTCTCGCCATACTTCACAAATAACGCAATCGCCACGCCCTGCCGGATGTCGAAGACATTTTCGTCCGCGCTGCCATCGGGAGCGATCTCGCGCTTCAGGCTGTTGCCGTGCAGGTCGAGGAGGTAGATTTCGTCGAAGGTCTTGAGCAGGCTCTGGCGCATGCCGCGAAAGGTGGGGTTATCCAGGTAGCTGTGGTTAGTGATCATCGCCACGATGCCGCGCCCGGCCTTGTGAATCTTCCACTGGGCGAAGCGCAGGAACTTAACATAATCGTCCTGCAGCCATTTGGGGTTCTTCTCCCTGAGCGGCTGACCGTCCACGGTGTAGTAACTCTGTGCGCCGTCCAGGTCGGTCTTGAGCAGCCTCTCCGTCCAGTTGTTCTGGTTGGCCGAGATGCCCGAATAGGGCGGATTCCCCAGGATAACCAGAATCGGCTCGTTCTTCTTGACCTGGGCGGCGTGATGGCTCTCCTGCGAAAGCGAGGCCAGACCGGGGATGGCAATTTGTTGCAGGTCTTCCATCTCCAGGGCGTTGGTCAGGTAGAACTGGAAGCGCTCCCCATCCTTCAGGGGGATGCCCAGCGACTCCAGCAGGAAGCCGATCTTCATGTGGCCGATGGCATAAGGCGCCATGAGCAACTCGAAGGCGTAGAAGTGCGGCAGGATGTGGCTGCGCAGGAAGTTTTCCTTTGCGCCTGCGCCGTATTTGTCTGTGAATTCCTGAAACGCCAGCTGGATGGCCTCCGCTGGAAAGGTGAGCGTGCCGGCAGCCGGGTCGAGCAGGGTGACGCGCTCATCGGCAAGGCCGTCGGGCATGGAGAAGCGCGTCTTCAACAGGTCGTGCACGGCGCGGACGATGTAACGCACCACCGGCTGCGGGGTGTAATAGACGCCGCGCCGCTCGCGGGTTTCGGGGTCGTACTCGGCCAGGAAGGTCTCGTAGAAATGCAGGATGGGGTCATTGCCCTTGCCCTGCTGATTGTATTGCGTCAGGATGGCCTGAACATCGGCGGCGTTCAGCACGGCGGCAATGTCGTCCACGATGGCTCCCATTTGCGGCGAGGGCTGACCGAGCGAGATGAATTGAAAGACATCGCGCAGGATGCCAATGGTAGCCGGGATGAGCGCATAGGCTGCCAGACGGTTGAACTGTCCCTGGGCGCGGGTGCGGGCAGCGAAGAGGCCGTAGGTGATGGTCTGGGCATAGAGATCGGCGAACTGATCTTCGGTCAGGCTGGCGATGAGGTACTTCCGGAATGCATCATAGAAGCCGTACAACGGACCTTGCTGGGCGCTGACCTGCTGCTTCAATTCCGGGCGGATGACTTCATCGCGCATGAAGCGCGTGCGCCGCGCCAGGTCACGGGCCAGGTCTTCGGCGGTGAAGGAAGGCGGCAGAGCGAACGAGAAAAAGGTCTTGAAGAGACGCGTCAGCGCCTCCACCTGCTCGGTGGGCGGCTTCGCCTTCAGTTTTTGGGCAATGAACGGGCGGGCGAGCAGGGCGCTCTCCAGCAAGGCGCCGTCGCGGTAGAGGCGGAATTCGTAGAAATCGGTCAGGATGACGTTGGGGAAGGTGTGCAGATAGCGCTGGAGTTGCTCGGAGGTCTCCACCTGGTCGAGCTTCGCGCCGGGGGCCTTGGCCTCGATATAGCCGATGATCTGATGCGAGCCGTCCCAAACGCGGAAATCGGGGTTGCCGGCTTCGGTCGGCTTGGGCAGCACGGTAACCTGGATGGCGCGTCCCTGCGCCTGGGCGAGGTCTTTCAGCAGGTCTTCCAGCGCAGGATAAAGGCTCTCCTCACGGGCGTCGCCGCGCTGGGCGAGATCGAAGAGTGCATCGAGGTAGGTGTCAAAGATAGACTGGAACGGTGATCTTGGGAAGGATTTTTTGGCCATCGCTACGCTCTATTTGTTTTGTACAGACTCAACGAAGATCTTTGCAATTTTGGGCCTGCTGCGAGATAGTTTTCTTAGCTCAGGAGCATGGGAATCGCAGGAAGTATAAGGCAATTTTATCATGCAACACCCAGGCTGAATCGTCACCGCTTATAATTACTGCATGAACAGGTGGATTTCCAGGGCGGCCTGGATGCCTGCCGTTCTGTTTCCTCTGGCTGCGCTGGTAACTGGCTTGCGGAATGCGGATCCCCCTCATGGCAACCGTGCTCAGAGCGTTTCCCTGTCCCGGAGCCCCATCAAATACAGAATCCCGTCCAATCCAAGAGAAAGCGACTGCTGGAGCATGGCTTTCACAATCGGTTTGGCGCGGAAGGCGATGCCCAGGCCGGCAATGCTGAGCATGGGCAGGTCGTTCGCCCCATCGCCGACTGCGACGACCTGTTCCAGGGAGATGTTCTCTTGTTGGGCAATGCGGATCAGCCACTCTGCTTTTTTCGCTCCATCCACGATCTCGCCGCGGATGCGCCCGGTGAGCACGCCGTTTTCGATCTCAAGTTCGTTGGCGAAGACATAGTCAATGCCAAATCGCTTTTGCAACACATGACCGAAATACGTGAACCCGCCGGATAGAATTGCGGTCTTATATCCCAGCCTTTTCACCGTGTTGAGCAATCGTTCCGCGCCCTCGGTGAGCGGAAGGGCGGCCGCAACCTCCGCCAGCGCCGACTCGGGCAACCCCTTGAGCAGTGCCACCCGTTCGATGAGACTGCGCTTGAAATCCATCTCGCCGCGCATGGCGCGCTCCGTAATGGCAGCAACCTGTTCCCCCACCCCGGCGCGCTTCGCCAGCTCGTCAATCACTTCGACTTGAATCAGGGTGGAATCCATGTCGAATGCCAGCAGACGGCGGTGACGGCGAAAGACGTTATCCTGCTGATAGGCGATGTCCACCCCCAACTCGTCGGCCAGCTTCATGAAATCGCTGCGCAGCGCGGTCAAGTCCGCAACAGGGCCGCGTAGGGAGAATTCCACCACCGCCTGGCCATTTTTGCCAAGCGATTCCAGAGGAATTCTGCCCGACAGGCGGTCAATTTTGTAGATATTCAGGCCATAGGAGACGATCACTTCCGCCAGGCGACTGATATGGTATGCCGTGATCTGCCGTGCCAGCAAGGTAACGATGTGTCGCGGCTTCCCCTGCCGGCTCACCCAGCCTGCGTAACTGGCCTCGTCAATGGGTAGGAAACGCACCGTCAGATTGCCCAGTTCGTCAATCGTGCGCTGAACCGCCTCCTGAACCTGCTCTAAGGCGGCAGAGTCGGGAAGGTGCACCAGCATACCGAGCGAAAGCGCATCATGAATGACCGCCTGACCAATATCCAGCACGTTCGCCTGGAACCTGGCCAGCGTGCGCGTGACGGCTGCGGTTATGCCGGGGCGATCCACACCGGTAATGCTGATGAGAACAAGCGCGTTCAAGGTCTTGACTCCAGTTTAGTTTTAGAGAGATGGCGAAAAACTCCGCCTGAGATAAAAATTTTACCACAAGGAGGGGGCGTAAACGATTAAGATACTGTATCATTCGTTCAGGAAATTCGCAGTAAGAGCCTATCCGAATAACCCTGCTGCCCGCAGAGCAATGAGGGCACAGGTAATTACCTACCAACTGCCCACCAACTATCCCTCTTTGTCATTGCGAGCCGCCTGCGGCGGCAAGCAATGACAGGGATGGGGATGGGTGGAGGAGTATGATCTCAAATTTCCTGAAGGAAAGATACACTACTCTGAGTGATGGACGATGGAGGATGGACGGCGTAGGACGGGCTTCCCAGCCTGTCAGAAAACGATTCGCCAGGCGCCTCATCACTCCGCACCCTGCCCGGAGATCGAATCGCCCCCTTGGGTCTGCGCCTCCTCTGACGAAATCGGTAACATGAGCAAAAAACCGATCAGGATGACAATCTCACCGATCACCACGCCGTAAGCCTGCCATGGGCCGAAAAACGGAACGTTCGGGGGAGAAGAGTGGCTGCCGAAGCCAAAGACATCGGCCATGCCGGCAAAGACCACCATCACATAGCCCGTATACACCAGGCGCAGACCTATATCTGCCAGGATGGATCGCCTTTGCCCCCAGAGCGCCAGGAAGACCATGATGCCGCCCCCGATCAGGATGCCCACGCCGATTACCAGCACCGCCGTCTGCACGAAACCGATGATCGGGCTGCGGTTCAACCCCAGCCATTCCGGCTTTGCCCCTACGATCAGCACGAAGAAGCCAAAAGCACTGAGGAAAATCCCCGTGCGCACGCGCCAGTAAAGCGAGGCGCCGTTCGGATGATGAACGGGAGAGGAAAGCGTGGACATGTTACTCGATAAGCACCTGGGAAAGATGCCGGCGCCAGTTTTCCCCAAGGATGGCCTCCACCGCAGCCGGGGAATATCCTTGTTCGGCCAGCGCTGCCCCGATCTTCTGCAGGTCTGCAATGCTTTCGATCCCTTCCGGGACCGATTCCAGGCCGAAACCGCCATCGAAATCCGTTCCCAGGCCGACATGCAAAGCATCCCCCGCCAGTTGACAGATATGGTCAATGTGCGCCAGCAGGGCATCCAGAGGGAGCCTGGCGTCGCCGCTGCGCCAGTCTCGCTTCAGGAAGCGATTGTAGGGCACGACCCCGATCACGCCTCCGCGTTCAATCACCCTGCGGATCAGGCGATCGCTCAGGTGGCGGTTGCTTGTATCATCCCGAAGCAGGGCGGCGCAGTTAGCATGGCTGACCAGGATCGGGCCAGGATAGCTATCCAACGCCTGGAGGGCCGCCCTTTCGTCCATGTGGCTGAGATCGAGAGCGAAGGGAAATTCGGCCATGGCGCGCAACAATTCCTGTCCTTCGTCCGTCAGCGGGCCAGGGTCGCCGGTGCCGCCACAGTAGCGTGTGCCGGCCCAGGCCAGGCCGATCTGCCGCAGCCCCAGTTCCCACCATTCGCCCAACTCGTGCGGATGGCGGATGCCCTCTGCCCCCTCCATGAGCAAAACCAGCCCCACCGGATGCCCCTTTTCAGAAGGTATCTGCCATTCCTGGAGATGCGCTTCCATCTGGGAACGAGAAACCAGCAAACGAAAGTGGTCAGGATGTCGTTCGCACAGTTCCTGATAGAGGGCTGCCTGACGATGGTAGATGGCATAGGCCTCCTCATAAGAGGCATAGGACACCCGCTCCCAGGATTTCTTCCGCCGCGCCGGAGTAGCAAACAAGGTGGCGAAGACGATCACCACCTTGCCCTCCTGATATTCCGGCCAGCCGAGCAGCGTGTTTCCGTTGTATTCTATCGTCAGGCTGCCGGCTTCTTTCGCCCGCGTCTCAGCGACCGGGCGGGTATAATCGCGGCCGAACTGGAGAATGTTCCAGGCCAGATCCTCATGGGAGTCTATGATCCAGGACACAGCACCGGCTCCCCCAGGGATCATCTCCTACGCCTGCCCGGACGGAGATTCCGACGGAGATTCCTGAGAGCCCTGGGATTCCTCAAGCTCTCGCAATTCCTGGGCAAGTAGCTTGAAGTCCTTATCAGCATAGGCAGCCGAATCCACCTGACGCAGGCTCAAGCCGATGCGACGCTGCTCATGGTCAATGCGGATAATGCGCAACGTCTTGACCTCACCCTCCCGGAGCACTTCCTTGGGATGGTTGATGCGCTGATCGCTGATCTCGGAGATATGGATCAACCCTTCCACGCCTTCTTCCAGGCGGGCAAAAGCGCCGAACTTGGTCAGCCGGGTGATGACGCCTTCCACCAGTTGCCCGCGGCTGTAGTGAGCCACCTTTTTTCTCCACGGGTCTTCCATCGTTTGACGGATGGAAAGGCTGATGCGCATATTTTCGCGATCCAGGCTCAGCACTTTCACCCGTACCTCCTGACCCACCTTGAGCGCCTCGCGCGGGTGAGAAATATGCTCCCAGGAGATTTCTGAAAGGTGAACCAGTCCGTCAGCGCCATTGACGTTGACGAAAGCGCCAAAATCGGCCAGGCTGGTCACCACCCCGGTATAGATTTTGCCCTCTTCCAGGAAAGCGATGGCGCGGGCCTTCATCTCCTGGCGCGAAGGTTCCGCAGCGCGCTCGGAGACAACCAGGCGGTGACGGTCGCGATCAAACTCCAGAATGCGCACGTTCACCGTTTCCCCAACCCATTGCTTCCAGCGCTCTTCTGCGCCTTCCCCGGAGGCCTGGGCGCGACGCAGGCTGCCGAACTGCGAATTTGGCAGGAAGCCGCGCAACCCGAACACATCCACCTCCAGGCCGCCTTTGTTGTAGCCGGTGATGCGCGTCTGGATGACCTCATCGCGGGCTTTGGCCTCCGCCACCTGCTGCCAGGCCAGGGAATCCCGCGCCCGGCGATAGGAAAGCAGAGCGTTGCCGTTGGCGTCCTCGGCACGCAGAACATAAACCGGAATTTCCTGCCCAACCTGTAAGGAGGCGCGTTCCGCCTCACTCATGGACTCCAGTTCACGGCCCGTGATCACGCCTTCGGATTTCGTGCCAATGCTGACCAGAATTTGAGAGGGGCTGATGTTAACGACGACTCCCTTGCGGATTTCACCAGATCGAGGGACTTCCACATGCAGGGCTTCGCGGTCTAACAACGTCTCCATGTTTTCGGTTGGTTCTTCTTGCGTAGCCCCCGGATTTAAAGTTTCCTGTTCACTCATACGTCTCACGACTCCACAGATGAATTTGATCAGGTCAATTATAAAGGTGAACAGGTAACTTGGCAAGTCAAAATCCCATCCGTTTTATGCCCACTTTCTTTAGATTCAGCGAAAATTATAAAAACGCACGCAATCACCGATGACCTGATGCGACCGGCCGCGCCTGCGGCTGGAGAGGCGGGGGAGGCCTGAAAAGTGCATGGCGACCTGTCCCCTCTCCCTCTTCGCGCCTTTGCTCCTCACAGGTGCGCTCCCTTTATCCCCATGAAACGGCCCCGAAAAGCAACAAGGGCGGACTTGCGATCCGCCCCTGTTGTTTCCTGCTGCCGTTGCTCAATCCAGGATCTTTACCAGAACTGCTCGAACAATCAGGCGAGAGCGGTAGCTGTTTGTCTTTGGATCATACTCACGACAGGTGATCAGCGTCAGCCAGGGCAGTTCCTCGTGGCGCAGTGCCGAGAGCGTGTTCGGTGAAACTCGCTGCACCTGGCGCACCTCGAACACATAGCGTTGCCCGCCCAGATGCACGATCACCGCATCGCCGAAGCGCAGCGCATCCAGGTTGTAGAACGGCCCGGGCTGGCCATTCGGCAGGTAAACATGCGCCGTGATCGCCGAGTTGCCGGCGTGGGTCGGGTAGGCGGTGCCTTCCAGCCAGCCAGCCTGATCCCAGAGCCAGGTCAAATCCCATTCTTCGCCCTTTGCGGGGATGCCAACAATCGGCATCTTCACGCCCAGTTTGGGAATCTCCAGCCAGAAGTCACCCAAGTCGGTGTAGGCCTTCTCCGCTGGCTGTGCGGGGAGAGGGGTGACAACGCCCGGAGCAAAGCCGGTGGCTGGCAGACTTGGCACGGTGATGTCAAGGCTGGCGTTGAGACCATAAACATTGACGGCGCTTCCCGGATCGTAGTAGCGCTCGGTGGATAACGTGTTGTATGGCGATTGCGGCGCAGAGACATCACCGGGCAGGCTGGTCCATTCGAGGGATGCCGTGTTTTCCACTTCTTGACCCGGCGAGAGATTCCCTAACGTGGCCTGGAACTGGACGACGGCTTCGGTACGATTGGGCCCGGTCAAGAGCGGGAAATTCGCCCAGGTGACGCGCAGGGTGGGCGCGGCCGTGTCATCGGTCACACCACCAGGCGGGCCACTGAGGATGGTGAGCGATCCGGGCACATAGGTCAGGCCAGGGGGAAGGACATCGGTCAGGACGACGTCGAAGGCATCCACGTTACTGGCGTTTGTGTGGCGCAGCGTCAGCGTAAAGGTGATGACTGAACCCGGAGTGGCCACAGTGCGGTCGGCTTCTTTGGTGAGTTCAAAATCGGGTTCGACGATGGTGACCTCGGGCGCAGCGGTCGAAAGCGAGCCGCTATCCCAGGTCAGCGTGGCGCCGTTGTTCAGGCGGACGCCATCCTGATTTTCGATGGAGTCCAAAACGACGACGGTGTACCGTACCGAGACCGTGCCGTTGCTCGCGCCGCTGTTGCTGACATCACCCAATGTGAAGGTGATCTTCCGCCCTGCATCGGCAGGATTGGTGCTGCCGGACGGTTCGGTGGCGATGGTCGGGTTGGTCGGATCGTTGCAGGCGTCGCCAAAGCCGCCGGGCAGGGTAGTTGTAATGGCCGAGTCGGAGGCGGTCACGCTCACGCAGTCCACGAAGGCCAGGCCACGGTCGAGGGTGTCGGTCAATTTCAGGTGGGTCATCGTGCCGCCGGCCGGGACAGTGAAGGTTACTTCGTAGGTGAGCATCTCGCCGATGGCAACGGAAGGATCGGGCGTGAAGCCCTGGTTGGTGGCGATAATGGATTTGGTCAGGTCGCCGGTCGGCTGAGCGACAATCTGATCCACGTCATCGTCACTGTTGTCGCTGGGGTCAGGGTCGGTGACGCCGCCTGGCGGGGTGACGGTGACGGTGTTGGTCAGCGTGCCGCTGGTGGCGGAGGCGTCAATGTGCGCGGTGACGGTGTAGGTAATCGAGGAGCCGGCGGGCAGGTTGACCACTTCGCTAAAGTCCGTGGTAATGGGTCCGCTGGAGCCGGAACAGGTCGCGCCGCCGCTGGGAGCACACGTCCACGTCCAGGTATCAATCTGTGACGGTTTGGGGTCGCTGACGGTGGCGCCATTGGCGTCGCTCGGCCCGTTGTTGGTGACGGTGATGGTGTAGGTGATGGTGGAATTGGGCGCGATCACGGTCACGCCGTCGTCTTTGGTGACGGCGAGGTCGGCCTGCGAGTTCTGCGTATCGGTGTCGCTGGCAGTGTTGTCGCCGGGGGTGCTGTCGGCGGGGTGCGAGATGGTGACGGTGTTGGTCAGGTCGCCAGTAGCGGAGGAGGCTACCTGCGCCACCACCTGATAGGTGATGGAAGAGGGGAACGGCCCGGCCAGGTCAATGCTATCGGTGAAGTTGCTGCTGCCGCTGTAGGCAGTACAGCCGCTGGCACCGCCGCTGGAGCCGAGGCACGTCCACGTCCAGGAGGTGAATTGCGCCGGGATGTTATCCGTGACGCTCACGCCCAGAGCATCGCTCGGCCCGGCGTTGGTGACGGTGATGGTGTAGGTCAGCGTTGTACCGGGCACGTATTCTGTCACGCCGTCGTCTTTGGTGACTGAGATGGCCGCCTGCGAGTTCTGCGTGTCGGTGTCGCTGGCGGTGTTGTTGCCCGAGTTGGGGTCGGTAACGCCCAAAGGAGGCTCTACAGAGACCGTGTTCACCAGGTTACCGGTGGCAGAGGAGGCCACGCTGGCCGAGACGGTGTAGGTGATGGAAGCGCCAGCAGGCAGGTTCACGGTATCGCTGAAGTTGGCGTTGCCTGGGCCATACCCGTCGCAGCCGCTTGCCCCACCGCTCTGCGCGGTGCACGTCCACGTCCAGGAGGTGAATTGCGCCGGGATGTTATCCGTGACGCTCACGCCCAGGGCATCGCTTGGCCCGTTGTTGGTGACAGTGATGGTGTAGGTCAAGGTGCCGCCGGGGATGTATTGCGTCACGCTGTCATCTTTAGTCACCGAGAGATCGGCCTGCGGGTTGGGGGTATCGGTGTCGCTGGCGGTGGTGTCATCGGGGGTGGGGTCGGTGATGCCGCTCGGCGGGGTGACGGTGACGGTGTTGACCAGGTTGGTGGTGGCCGCCGGGTCGGTCTGGGCGGTGACGGTGTAGGTGATGGAGGCGCCGGCAGGCAGATTGACGACATCGGAGAAGTTGCCGTTGCCGCTATAGGGATCGCAACCGGAGGCGCCGCCGGTCTGCGCGGTGCAGGCCCACGACCAGGAGGTGATAGGCGGCAGGATGTTATCGCTGACCGTGGCGCCCGTGGCGTCGCCATTGCCCACGTTGCTGACCACGATGGTATAGACGACGGGCGAACCGGGCACGTAGGTGGTCTGACCGTCGGTCTTGGTGATGGTCAGGTCGGGATAGGTCAGGGTGACGGTTTCAGGATCGCTATCGGCGTAGTCGTTCAGGCCGCCCACGCCGTCGGCGCCGGTGCGCTCGTTGGGGTCCGTGCCGTCCAGCGAGGTCCAGGTCATGGAAGCGGTGTTGGGCAGCACGTCGCCGGGGTTCGGCGGGCCGGGCGGGCCATTCACCGTGACCTGGTAAGACAGACTGGCGGTGTTGCCCACCGGTAGCGAGCAGGGAGCAGAGCAGGTCCAGGTCAGGGTGGGCACGGCGGTGTCGTTGGTCGTCCAGCCGGCGGGGGCGGAGATGGAGCCGGCGACGTAGGTCAGGCCAGCCGGGATGGTATCGGTGATGACGATGTCGTAGGCGGTGGAGGTGCTGCTCGCCAGGTGGCTGACAGTCAGGGTGTAGGTGAGGGTCTGCCCATAGGCCGGGGTGGGGTCATCAGCGGATTTCACGATGTTCAGTTCCGGCTCGAGGACGGTGACGTTCTCGGCGGTGGGATCGGCGATGGTGGTCGTCCCGGTATCGGGGTCGGTGTAGGTGAGCGAGGCGGTGTTGCCCAGTACTGTGCCGTTCTGGTTGCCCAGTTCGTTGTTGACGCGGGCGGTGACGAAGATGACGAAGGCGTTGTTGGTGGCATCGTTATCAGCGGCGGTGGTGGTATCGCCAAAGTCGAGGGTCAGGTCGTCGCCGCCGCCGCCGGGAGCGGTGACAGTGGGCGCTGGCAGTGTGCCGTTGTAATCTGCCGCGAGCAAGCCGCCGCTGGCCGCTGCCGTGGTGACCACGCTGTGGCTGACATAGACCAGGCCAGCGGGCAGGTTGTCGGTCACGACCAGGGACTGGGTCACGCCTTCGGGCAGGGTGACCAGGATGGGGAAGGTGACGGTGGCACCGATGGGCGCGCTGGCCGGGGTGGGGGTGCGTTTGTCAATTTGCGGGGCGCCCAGCGGAGCATTGGCGCTGGCGGTGGCAGCATAATCGTTGAGGACACCGCCAACGCCGTCTTGGCTGTTCCGCTCGCCGGTGCCAGAGCCGCTCGCGCCAGGCGTCACCGAGCCGGTGGGGTTGGATGAGGCGCCGTTTGAACCAGGCAGGGAGGTGTAGGTAACGTTGGCCGGGTTGGGTATGGTGTAGCCAGCCAGAGCCGAAGCGGCAACAGTGGCATTGATGGTCACCGTGATCGTCTGTGACGGATCAAGACACGTGGCGGTGACGGTGACGATTGTAGGAGAGCCCGACCAGGAATAATTGGCTGTAAAGGGTGTTGAGCCAGAGCCGCTCGGACCGACACAAGGAGAAGTTTGCGAGGAGGCGACATTCACGCTGGTAATGTTGAGATAGGGATCCAGCGTGTCGGTCAGTTCCAGATCGAAGGCGGTGGCGCGGTTGTCGCCGCTGGAGTTGTTGGTGATGGTCAGGGTGTAGGTGATCGAGTCGCCAGCGTCGGTCGGGGCGGTGGTGACGGCCTTGGTAAGGCTGAGGGACGGCTCGGCAATGCGAATGTCCACTGTGTTGGAGGTGGCCCTGACCGTTCCACCCACCATCACGTCGAAGGAGTTGTTGCGCTGCGTGTCGCTCTGATTCTCGCCAATGTTCAACACCAACGCGTTGAACTCCACCACCACGAACTCCTGATCGGAGTCGTTGTCGCTGTTGACCAGGTCGCTGAACTTGAAGTAGGGATCGGTGCCGCTGCCGTAAGTGTCGTCGTTGGTGGTTGCGCTCGAGGAAACCGCGTCATCGGGGAGGACGAAGGAGGGCGTGATGCTGCCCACGTTGGTTTCGTCCCCGCTGACCACTGGCAAGGACAAGATGAGAGGATTGGTGGAGGCCATGCAGGCTGGCCCGCCGTTGCAGACGAAGGCAACTTTGGCGGTGCCGTCGTTCAGGAATTGCAAACCAGGAGGCAGGTTATCGCGCAGCATGGCGTTGATGGAGGTACCTTCGGGCCACTGCACCTGCAGGCGGTAGCGGACGATCTCGCCGATGACCAGGCGCTCCGTGGGAGGTGTTCCCTGCGGGCCGGTGCTGTCCTCGGAGGTGGCGACGATGGACTTGACCAGCGTGGTGTTGACCGTCACCAGGGCCTGGTCGCTGGCGGTGTAGTCGTTATTCGTTCCGCCGCAACCGGCGGTGTCCCCCGTGCGCTCGCAAGAGAGGCCGTTGTTGGACGTCTGCGGGCTACTGACATCGCCGGGCAAACTGCTCCAGTCTATGTTGGCGGTGTTGATGATCGTCTGGCCGGGCGAGACCAAGCCGTTGAGCGTGACCTGGTAGGTGACGGTGACGGAGCAGCCCAGCGGGAAGGGGGTAACGGTAACGTCCACCATCGTGGCAGTGGAGTTATTGGTTACAGTCGGCGAGCCGCAGCCAGCGCCGGGCGTGACGGTGATGCTGGCAGTGTTGAGCGTGACGGGCAGCGTCGAGAGGTCATCACGCAGATGGGCCTCGAAGGCGTCGGCGTTGCTGGCGCCGGTGTGGGAGAGGACCGCCGTGTAGGTGATGGTATCGCCGGCGTCGCCAGTGGTGGGCGCAGCGGTTTTGTTCACCTGCAGGGTGGGTTCGACGACCGTAACGCTGGTCACATTAGCCCTCTGACTGCCACCATCCCACCACAAGACGGCGTAGTTGCCGCGCGTCCAGTCGCGGTTGATGCTGGCGCTGTTCAGCACGACGGCGGTGTACTGGATGGTGATGGTCTCGGCGGTGCTGTTGTTCGTATCGCTGTTGGTGATGGTGCCGAAGTTGTAAGTCAAAACGCGCCCGTTGGCCTCGCCTGGTTCCGCGATGCTGCCCGAGTCCGCCGAGATGACCGCATTGGTGCAGTTGAATCCGGCCGTGGCCGAGACGGAGGGCGAGGCGGTGATGCTATCGCACGAGACGAAGGCCAGGCCGGGGTCGAGCGTATCGCTGAAAACGGCATTGGGGGTGGTGCCTTCCGGCACGGTGATGGTGATGGTGTAGGTGACCTTCTCGCCTACCGCCACGTTGGGGTCAGTGGTGAAAGTCTGGTTGGTAGAAGTCAGGGCTTTCGAGAGCAACGGTTTGGTAATCGTCACGCTGGCGGTGTCGGTCGGGTCGTTGCCGGTGTGGTCGGGACCGCTTTCGGTGCCGGCGTAGTTGAAGAGCGTGGCGGTGTTGGTGTAGGTATCGCCCACCTCGACTGTCGAATCGAGCGTGACCAGATAAGTGATGACGGCGATGTTGCGGCCGGTGTTAATGACCGAGCCGTCGCCGGCTTTGCCGGGATCGAGGGCGCCGGCTGGCGGGTTGGTGGGACCGGGGTCAACAAGTTCGAGGCCGGAGCCAAAGAGGTCGCCGGTGGTCGAGATGGCTGCACCGGTCCCGTCGGTGACGCACACCGAGCCGGGCACCAAAGTCATGCCGGCGGGCAGGCTATCGCGCACCCGCACATCGAAGGCGCTATGACGGCCGGTGTTTTCCAGGATGATGGCCATCATCACCTGATCGCCGGCGTCCACACCACTCAGGTTGCTGTTGACCGGGTGGCTCGCCAGGCCGGAGGAGGTGATGGTTCCACCCAGCCTGCCCGCGCAAGTCCCGGACGCACCATTGAAGGATACCGGGCCGACGGTGGAAGGAGAGAAGGCCCCAGCGGAGTTATTCGTCCACACCACGCCTTTGGAGATCCCCACCACCGGCTCCTGGAGTTGAACCTGCACGATGGCATCGGAGGTACTGCTGCTGGAGTTGGTGCTGCCTTCCTGCGCGTTCGCCTGGTTGGTCAGGTAGAGACCGTCGGCGAAGGGCTGATCGTTGACGGTGACGGTGAAGAGCAGGTCAATCGTGCTGGGAGAGTTGGCGTTTGAATCGTAATCGCCGTAGGTCCAGATGATGCTGTTGGCGGCGCTGTTGGTGGTGAGGGTGGGTGTGACCCCGCTGAACGTATTGGAGAGCCCGAGACAGGAAGCGCCCGCCGCTGGCACACCGCAGACGGTGTTGCTGAATGTGGTCACTTCGGTAGCGCTGTAAATCGGCAGGGGGAGGTAGTCGGTGATGACCAGGTCCTCGAAGTCGCTGGTGGGCAGGGTGTACGTGATGCGATAGGTGACGGTATCCCCCGGCGCAATGAGCACCGGCGTAGAAAACGAGGTGCTGCCGTTGAGGGCGTAGATAGATTTAGAAACTGTGCCGCGCGGGATGCTGACCGAGGCGGCGCTGGTATCGGCTTCGCTCTGGCCGGTGGGCGTGCTGGCATCGCTGGTGGAGAGCAGATCGCCGTTGATGGTGACGTTGTCGTTCAGCACGTCGCCCTGGTCCACGCTGGAGTCGCCGCTGGGGTAGGTGTCGGTGAAGTTCTCCTGGATGACGGTGCGGAAGACGATGGTGCCGGTGGTGGGGCCGTCGTTGTAGGAGCCACAGTTCGGGTCGCCGCCGCCCGTGCCGCTGGTCGGCACGCAGCCGCCGATGAGAGAGTTGCCAATCTGGTCAGAAACACGGAAGATCAACTCTGTGGAACCATTGAAGGGCGAGGTGTTGGTCTCACATTCTGAGCCGCCACCTGTGTAATGACAGGCTACATCGTAATTGGCAGAGCTAAACGAACCGCTGTAGGTGAAACCACCACTGCCGTTGAAGGAAATGGTAGGCGTGAAGGAAGAATCGAAGTGCTGACCATCCGAGATCACATCGGTGACAATAACGTTCGTAAAGGCGAAGAAATCGGAGACCTGGAAGTTGAGCGTGTATTCCAGCACTGCGCCGGGGGCCGGGTTTCCGCCGCCTACCACGCTGACCGATTTCTGAATGGCGATGGATTTGTCGGTGAGGGTGTGTTCGCAGCCGGCAGGGTCGGCAGAGGCGTTGTCGGTGCTGCCCGCATCGCGCGGATCGAGCGGGGGCCAGTCGCCGAGGGCGGAGGCCTGGTTACAGGAAGTGACGTCATCGCCGCTGAGGGGGTTAATCACATCCGTGCCGCCTGAATCTTTCAACGGGATGTAGTACTCGAAGGTAATGGTCGCCTGATTGGTGACAGAAGCGAAGGTGCAGGTCAGCGTGCCGCCGGGGGTGGTGGTAGATGGGGTGGCACAGGTCGCGGCGGGATTGGTGCTGACGAGCGAGACGAACTGCATGTTGTTCGGCAGGGTATCGGTCACGTCGAGGTTGGTGACCGTCTGTCCGTTGGCGATGTCCACCGTGATGGTGTACTGGCGCGGGAAGTTGGGACCGGTGGCGGTCTCGTCTTCGGGGCCGTTATAGGTTTTGGAAAGGGTGAGCAGGGTGGGGGTAACGTTCGTCGAGACCAGGCTGCCAACAATCGGCGCGTCGGTGAGGGGATTATCCAACGGGTCTGCGCCGAACATGAAGCCGCCCTGCGCCTGAATGGGCAACGCAACGCCCAGGTCGGCGTAGTTGTTCAGGTTCGCATTGACGGTGACTGTGGCCGGGGGCTGGCTCGGCACAAACGATCCGAAGGGCAGGGTGATGACCACCAGCTGCCAGGTGAAGGGCGAATACAGCCCCGGCGGTTGGGCCGGGCAGGTGATGGTTTGCCCGGTAAGCGGATGGGTGACGGTCGAACCAGCCGGGCAGTCCAGCACGTTTGTGGTGACCGATTGGCCCAGATAACTGGCGCTGACGAAAGAGATGCCATCGTTCGGCCCGCCGCCGGAAAGTCCATCCGCACCACTCAGCGGCAGGTAGAGGTCAATATAGGGGCCGTAGCCGGTGTCGGGACCCGTGTTGTCGAAGGTTACGGTAAAGGTTAATGGTTCGCCGATGAAGGGGCTGGCCGGAGCGTTGAGCATCACGCCGGGAACGGGCGCGAAAAGAGGCCGCGCACTCCCTGCGCCGCTCAGGCTGTTGGATCGTTCAGCCTGGACAGGGGTCGCAACGCTCCAGAGATTGAGAAGCAGAAAAACAATGAGGGCAGAGGAAAAAAACAGGCGGCAGACAGGAGCAATCCGGGTGCGCATATTCCCTCCAGAACATCTTCATCTCGCGGCCGGTTGCGCCACTGGCTCTGCAAGGCCCCTCGGCGCCCATGTCCATGCAGGACAAGACCTTGCTTCACCGCCTCCGCTGGTTAGAGAACGATGTGAATATTATAACAAGGAGCGTTTTGATGTCAAGGTTTTTGCCCATTCAGCCCTTGACGATTCTACGCTCCCTGATTAGAATAAAAGCGTCAACGCGGGGTAGAGCAGCGGTAGCTCGTCGGGCTCATAACCCGGAGGTCGCAGGTTCGAATCCTGCCCCCGCAACACAAGTCGCCGAGAAGGCGACTTTTTGTTTTCCCGACATTCTCTTTCCCCCAAAATTGTGCCACACTGTAAGAAACATTTGCAGGAGTTGAGGGCGTGAAACCCGTCTACTGGCTCTATGGGATCGCGGTTTTGCTTTTCCTGATCGCAGCCTGCGGGGTAGGATTGGGAGGCTTTCTCTACCTCGGCTCACTGGATCCCCAACAGGGAGACCCCGCCTGGGCCACCCTGGGGGGCAGTCTGGCTTGCTTTGGCTCACTGGCCTTCGTGTTGGGATTTGTCATCCTGCTGGTTGCCATTCGCCGCCACCAGCGCGAAAAGGCCGAAGTCACCTACAAGATTGACCTGCCAGGACAGGTGGAGGCGCAGGCGCTGCGCTGCCGTTCGTGCGGCGGAACGCTCGCCAGCAAAGACGTGCAGATCGTCAACGGCGCGCCCATGGTCACCTGCCCCTATTGCGGTACCATCTATCAGTTGACCGAAGAACCGAAATGGTAGGAGGACCCACGCGTCGCCTTCTCCGATTGCTCCTTCTCTTGCTCTGGATGGGGATATACCTCTCGCCGGCAGCGGCCCAATCCTACTCGTTCCAGTTGCTCGAAGAGATCGTCCATGCCTACTGGAATGCCGATGGTAGCCTCTCGCTGGATTACACCTTCCACTTCGCCAACGATCCCGGCGCCCATCCCATTCATTTCGTGGATGTCGGCCTGCCCAATGACCGCTATGACTTCGACAGCATTTCGGCCTGGGTCAACGGGCAACCGGTCAAAGTCACCCGCGACTATCAGGGTCAGGGATATGGCGTCGCCGTTGATCTGGGTATCCATGCCATCCCGCCCAGTGGCGAGGGACGGGTGCGGGTTTATGTCGGACGGATCACGCGCGTCTTGCATCCCAGCGACCTGGAAGGCTATGTGAGCGCCGTCTTCTCCCCCACCTGGTTCGGCGCGGCCTACGTGCACGGAAGCACCCGGCTGCAGGTCGTTTTCCACTTTCCCCCCGGCGTGACCCTCCAGGAGCCGCGCTATCATCAGGATCAGGGGGGCCAGCCAGAGGTCGGTCAGGATAGCGAAGGGCGCACCACCTACACCTGGAGCCATGCGGACGCCCGGGGATCGGAGCAATACTTCTTCGGCGCTTCGTTCCCCGCCCGGTATGTGCCCCCTCCGCCTATCAACCCTCGCTCTGGGAAACACTCTGGGGGAGCGTGAAGGGCCTGTTCGAGGCGCTGTTCGCCTGGGGATTCATCCTCTTCTGGTGCCTCCTGGTACCGATCCTGGTTGTGATCGGGTTCATTGATGAATTCCGCCGCAAGAGCGAGTACCTGCCCCCGTTGGTCCAGGTCGAGGGGCATGGCATCAAACGAGGCCTGACGGCGGTGGAGGCGGCCCTGCTCCTGGAACAACCGCTGGATAAAGTGATGACCATGATCCTGTTCAGCGTGATCAAGAAAGGCGCTGCCGAAGTGATCTCGCCAGAGCCGCTACAGATCCAGGTGCTTCAGCCACTGCCAGAGGGGCTGCAAGTCTACGAGCAGCAATTCCTTCAGGCCATGCAGGAAAAGACACTCGCCGCGCGCCGCAAAATGCTCCGCCAGATGATCGTGGACCTGATCGCCAGCCTGCGCGAGAAGATGCGCGGCTTCAGTCGCAAGGAAACAGTGGAATACTACCGCTCGATTGTGCGCCGCGCCTGGGAGCAGGTGGAAGCCGCTCAAACGCCGGAAGTGAAAGGCCAGCTCTTTGGCGAAGCGCTGGAATGGATGATGCTCGACGAAAACTATGACGATCGCACCCGGCGCGTCTTCCACGGGCCGGTGTACGTGCCGCAGTGGTGGCACCGCTACGATCCCACCTATCGCCCTGCGCCTGCCACTGCCTCCTCAGGCTCCGGGCGCAGCGGCCCGCTCCCCCGTTCCACGTTTGCGGCCTCGGTCATTCGCAGCGTTCAATCCGTCGCCAGCAATGTGCTGGGAAACACGCGCGACTTCACGGAAGGCGTGACCCGCATCACCAATCCACCCCCACCTCCTTCCGCCTCCCATCGAGGGGGTGGAGGCGGTTGCGCCTGCGCCTGCGCCGGATGCGCCTGTGCCTGCGCCGGCGGCGGAAGGTGAGGTGCGCCATGCGATTTTCCATCCACTCCCTCCTGGACCGCTGGTTTGTGCCTCCCCAATTCCCCGTGCCTCAGGGACTCCACAGCTATCACTATGAAGCCGAGGGAGAGCGCAGCCATTTGCATCTGCGCGTGGATGCGCAGGGGAACAGCACCCTGCTCGTCAATGCCAGCCGCCTCTATCATTTCAATCCCACCGCCACCCTGATGGCCTGGCTGATCCTGGAAAGAAAATCGCAGCCGGAACAGCTCCGCATCCTGACCTCCTTTTACCGCGTCTCCCCCCGCAAAGCGCGCCAGGATCTGGAAGTCTTCCAGGCGCAACTCCGTCAGATGATCCGCCCGGATGGCGTCTGCGCCTTCCACGTCCTGGACTTCGAGCCGCTCATGCCGTTCAGCGACCGTCCCCAGGCGCCCTATCGCATGGACCTGGCCATCACCTATCGCTGCAACAACGATTGCGCCCACTGCTACAATGCCCGTGAACGAAATTATCCCGAACTCCCCACCGAGGACTGGAAACGCATCCTCGAGAAGTTACGCAACCTCGGCATCCCCCACGTGGTCTTCACCGGCGGCGAGGCCACCCTGCGGGAGGACCTGCCAGAGCTGATCGCCTGCGCCGCCCAACTCGGCCTGATCGTCGGCCTGAACACGAACGGCCGGCGACTCTCCGACATGCGCTATGTGCAACGTCTGGTCGAGGCCGGCCTGGATCACGTACAGATCACCGTCGAATCCTGCGATCCTGAAATTCACAATCGCATGGTGCGCGCCCGCGCCTTTGATCAGACCATCCGTGGCCTGAAGAACGCGCTGAACAGCCCGCTCTTCGTGATGACCAACACCACCCTGTTGCGCGACAATGCGCATACCATCGCCGAAACGATTGACTTTCTGGCTGCGCTTGGCGTGCCCACTATCGGCATGAATGCGCTGATCTACTCCGGGCACGGGCTGAAAGTTGGCACCGGCCTGGCGGAAGCCGAACTGCATCCCTTGCTGGAGATCGCCCATCGCAAGACCCAGGAATACGGCCAACGCCTGATCTGGTACACCCCCACCCAATACTGTCATTTCGATCCCACGCAACTGGAGCTGGGCGTCAAAGGATGCACCGCCGCCCTCTACAGCATGTGCATTGAATCCAGCGGAGATGTGCTCCCCTGTCAATCGTATTATTACCCGGTAGGCAACATCCTGCGCGATCCCTGGGAAACCATCTGGAATCACCCGCTCTGTATTCGCCTGCGTGAGAGGAGCCATGCCCCACAGGCCTGTCAATCCTGCCCGCTGCTGGCGCAATGTGGGGGCGGCTGCCCGTTGAAATGGGAAGTGCGCCCGGAGATGGGCCTCTCCGCGCCTTCCTCGACTCGTCCCCTCAACACCTTTTTCGCCCTCCAGGAGCTTGCCGTTTTCCAGTCCCCCCGCTCCACCCCTCAACCGCCCGACCCCATCGCCCGATAGGCAAGGAGGCGTGCCATGTTCCGTACCCTTTTCCGTCGTCAAAACCCTCCCGCTGCGAAGCTCTACCATCTCAGCGGCGAAACTGCTCTCAAGCGCCCCTATCGCCTGCACCTGCGCCTGCAAGAAGATGGCAGCGGCATTCTGATCGTCAACGCCTCGCTGGTGCTGCATCTCAATCGCACGGCGGCCGAATTTGCCTCTTCCTGGATGCGCGGCGAGTCAGAGCAGGAAACCATCCGCCAGATGCAGCGCCGCTATCGCGTCTCGCGGGAGCGCCTGCAGCAGGACTATCGCCTCTTCGTGGAGCGCATTCAGACACTGCTCGAATCCCCCGATCTCGATCCGACGACCGATCTGGGCTTTGAACGTCTGACGCCCCACACCGCTCCCCTGAAGGCCCCGCTGCGCCTGGATTGCGCCCTCACCTACCGCCTGCCGCCCGGCGTCAGCCCGGATCGCGCCCCCTCCGAACGCGTGCGCCGCGAACTGAGCACCGAGGAATGGCGCACCCTCCTCGCCACCGCCTGGGCCTTTGGCATCCCGCACGTCGTCTTCACCGGCGGCGAACCCACCCTGCGCCCCGATCTGATAGACCTGATCGCCCATGCCGAAGCCCTGGGGATGGTAAGCGGCCTGTGCACGGATGGATTGCGCCTCGCCGAGCGCGACTATCTCCAGAGCCTGCTCCAGAGCGGTCTGGATCATCTGCTCTTCCTGCTCACCCCTGAAGAGGAACGCTCCTGGCAGGCCCTACAAACCGTCACCCCTGAAGACCTGTTCACCACCGTGCACCTGACCCTCACACCGCAGCGTTTGCCCCTCCTGGAGCAAAGCCTGGTGCGCCTGCGTCAAATCGGCGCCAATGCCCTCTCATTGAGCGCCATCTCCCCCGATCTGCGGCCGTCTCTGGAGACCGCCCGTCAGCGCGCCGCGGAGCTTGGCCTGAGCCTCAAATTCGATCTCCCCGTCCCCTATTCCGAATTCAACCCTGTACACATCGAAGTCACCGACGAAATACCCCCCGGCGCCGGCAAGGTCTGGCTATACGTTGAGCCGGATGGGGATGTGCTCCCGGCGCAAGGCATGAGCGATCGCGTGTTGGGGAACGCCCTGCGCCAGAGTTGGGCAGAAATCTATGGACGAACATAGGCGCTTCGTCCAACAGGCAGGCTGGACCCGTCCTTTACGGGAATATTTTTGGGCGAAAGAAGAGATACGCCGCGGGCGCCGCATCCTGGAGGTTGGCTGCGGCTCTGGAGCTGTGCTGCAGGAGTGGGCTTCGGCTGCAGATGCGCCTCACGGCCTGGACTTGAGCCGATCGCGCCTGCGTGAAGCGAAGCTGCACCTTGCGGCTGTCTCATTCACGCAAGCCGATGCCCGCGCCCTTCCCTACGCCGCCGATGTCTTCGACCTTGTCTTCTGTCACTACTTCCTGCTCTGGGTGCCCGATCCGCTCCAGGCCTTGCGCGAAATGCGCCGTGTCACGCGGCCGGGCGGCTTTATCCTGGCCCTGGCAGAGCCCGATTACAGCGCGCGCATCGAAGAACCCCTGGAGCTGATGCTCCCGGCCCTCTGGCAGATAGAAGCCTTACGTCGTCAGGGCGCGGATGTGACCCTGGGGCCGCGTCTGCCCGCCCTCTTTGCCCAGGCCGGGATCGCGCTGATCGAAAGCGGCTGCCTGACCCCGCGTCCACCGCAGGCATGGAGCGCAGAAGAACTGGCCGCAGAATGGCAAACCCTGCGTCAGGATCTCGCCCAATCCATACCGCCAGAGACGCTACGCTGGTTCGACCAGATCGAGCAACAGGCTCGTGTGCACGGCCAGCGCTACTCCTGTATCCCCACCTGGTTCGCCTGGGGTTGCAAGCCCCCCTGAGATTCTTCCCCGAGGTACACCGCGAACAACGCCAGGGATACCATAAAGCCGATGTGATTATCCGCAAACGCCCGGCCAACATAACCGATCACAAATCCGCAGACGGCTGTTGCTGCGATCATCCGTTGCAAACTGGGGCGACCCTGTTGCCATCGCAGCAATCCCACGAGCAAAGGGATACCAACAATAGCTTGAATACGGGTGAACGGAAAAGGAGCCCTGGGATCGGGAATCACTCCTGCGTCCAACAGGATTCGGGACAATCC
>Ga0081479_112071_pt1 | contig 29874 bp, 31 predicted proteins | sample MamHotmetagenome_FD_70984 | JGI IMG/M metagenome (GOLD analysis project Ga0081479, IMG submission 70984) | Hot spring cone microbial streamer communities from Mammoth Hot Spring (Liberty Cap Streamers), Yellowstone National Park, USA - T=72 v2... | ecosystem: Environmental > Aquatic > Thermal...
ATCGTTAAAAAAGTGAGAAGTGAAAAAGTAAGATGTGAGAAACGTGAGAGATGTGAGAATTGTGAAAGATGTTGAATTGTGGATTATGGATTTTGGATTAGGGATGAGGGGTTTGGAATTAGGGATTATGGATTTTGAATGATGGATGTTGAATTATGAATTGTGGACTTCTAATTCAAATCTAACATTTATAATTCATAATTTTTTAATAGTAGTTTCAGATCTTGCTCTGAAATGGCATCCCGACGTAACCTCGGGGTGCCACTACACTAGTATATGCAAAGCTAATGTTTTTCATCTACGGAGCCATAAATTTGGGCTATTCTTTCATCTTGCAGTATAGTTCTTTTTGTTTTGGAGTAAGTGTTTGTGGAATATCTATTTTTACTTTAATGTAGAGATCTCCTCTTTCATCTTCATTTTTATAAAGTCCTCTTTCTTTAACTCTTAAAACTGTATCTGTGTGAGTCATTGGTGGAATTTTTATTTTTAAGTTTTTGCCATCTGGTGGGATTATTTCCTTAATTGTTCCACAAACAGATTCCTCAGGAAATACCCTTAGATTCATATAAATATCATAGCCCTCTACTTTTATATTGTTTTCTTCAAGTATTTTAATTTTTAGATAAAGATCCCCTGTTTTTCTGTGAGATTTTAATCCTTGACCTTTAAGTTTTATAGTAGATCCATCCTTTATTCCTTTTGGAATTCTTACGCGGATTTGTCTTTTCTCACCACCAATGTTTAAGGTTAGAGTTTTTACAGAAGAGTTAAGTAAATCTGAAATGCTTAATGCAAGTTCTGCTTCAATATCAAGTGAAGTCTTTTTCGTAAATATATCATTTTCATAAAATGAGTTTTTGTCTGAAAAATCACTAAATATATCAAAATCACCAAAAACTGTCTTGAAAAAATCGCTAAAATCCTCAAAATTAAAATTTGATTTCTGATAGAATCTAAAATTTCCACGATTAAAGTTTGGTGGTGGTTCAAAATTTTGTCCATCTTGCCAGTTTGCACCAAGGCTATCATAAAGTTTTCGTTTTTCGGGATCAGAAAGTACTTCGTATGCTTCATTTATTTCTTTAAATTTTGCTTCAGCTTCTTTATTGCCTGGGTTTCTATCAGGATGATATTTAAGAGCAAGTCTTCTATAAGCAGATTTTATTTCTTCTTGGGTTGCGTTTCTATCTACACCAAGGATTTTATAGTAATCCTTATACTCTGGCATTTTCTCTCCTAATCTTTAGATAGAAGTATATCATTGATAGAAAAAAGTAAATCATTATAGTTCTCTCTATGTTTCTTTCCTTTGTATGAATAAAAAAAGGAAGAATTTTTGCAATCACTATTGTAAAGATTATATTTGCTATAAAAATAATTACCGTTTTTTTCATTTTTTCTCAATTATGCTAAGGTCCTGAAATATTATTGTATATCCTTTAAAATTTTCTGCTTTCATAATCATTGAGGAGTACCCAATTTTAAGTTCAATTATTGAGTGTGTTATCATTAATTCTCCTCTTCTTATTATTTTATTATTTTTTATTATATCCTCTATAAGTTCACATAACGATGGATAGATATAAAAAACGTCTTTATATGATTTTCCACTAATATCAGAGTTTTTTAAATGAAGAATCTTTGATGCCATCGGATTTAGATAAAGAATGATACCGTTCTCATTAAAAGATATTATACCGCTTGTAAGATTTTCAAGAATAATTTTATGAATATCCATAATTAAATATTTTACAATTTTTTATTTAAAAATTATTCTTATTCCATCAAGAGCCATTTTTATATCTATTGCAAAGTATGAAAGCAGAAAGTTTTTAAATTATTTATTGTTTAGAGTAATCAAGTTTTTTAATTATTTCTAATAAATATTGGTAGAATATATAAGTGATACAACACGCGAGATTCCAAATATTATTATCATAATGAGATTTAAAAAGAATAAAATAAGTATTTGCAACTAACTAGTCAATTTTCTTTTGTTTTTTTCATCAAAATTGAAAGTAAGTTTAAAATATTGGCGTCATTTGGTTTTAATATTGAAAAAAGTGCAAGAAAAATAAATTTTGAGTTTTGCATATATTTATTTTTTTCCCTTTCTAATTATTTTTTTAGGTATAAATTTTATTTGTAAGTGCCTTTCATTTTTAAATTTGTCAAAGTTTGGTTTTGAGTTATCTATAAATATCATAGTTTTAAGTGATGAAAATGGAAGTATAGATTGATCTACATAAAATTTATCTTGAAAAAGTATTTCGCTGTTATAACTTAAAAGTTGGAGATCACCAAATATAAAATCAATTGTATCTTCAGTTATATTTTCTACTTTTATATCTATTTTTAGTCCTTCTTTTGTTGCTCCATGAATTAGTTGGATTGAATCAATTGAAAGCTTAATATCACTTTCAGCGTCCATTAGTTCTTTAAATTTTTTTTCAAGCAATTCAACTTTTCTTTCAAGATATGAGATTCTTTTTTCAAGATAATTTATTTTTGAGTTTATTGAAATTTCTTGTTTGTTTGCTTTTGTTTTTTCAAAATTTTTCGCAGGAGGATTTTTTTTAGAATTTTGAGATGATAGATTTAGTGATAATAAGAATGGAAAAAATATTAGTACGATTAAAATAAAAAGTTTTTTTATTATTGCAAATTTCATAGATCTTATAGATTATATTTTAGCATTTTAAAAATTATAAAATAGTATTGTTGTATGAAAAAAAGAATTGCAAATCTAATTAGAGTTTTTAGTTATAAAAATTATTCTTTTTATTTTTCTGGACAACTTCTTTCGCTTATAGGGACTTGGATGCAATCAACTGCACTTGGTTGGCTTGTATATAGATTAAGTGGTTCTTCAAAAATACTTGGATTAATTGGATTTGTTAATATGCTTCCACCCCTTGTTTTTTCATATATTGGTGGTGTTGTTGCTGATAGGATAAACTTAAAAAAAGGTCTTTATATAACACAATCACTTGCAATGCTTTTATCTTTTGTTCTTGGATTTCTTACTATAAATGAAAAAATAAAAATTGAGTATATCCTTATGATAAGTTTTTTTATGGGTATTGTAGGTTCTTTTGATATGCCTTTTAGACAAAGTTTTGTTATAAGAATAATTCCAAAAGAGGTTCTTGCAAATGTTATTGCTCTTAATTCGATGATGTTTAATATCTCAAGAATAATAGGTCCTGCTATTAGTGGTTTTATTATAAATTATTTAAATGAAGGTTGGTGTTTTATTTTCAATTCTATATCGTATCTTTTTATAATAGTTGCAATTTATTTTATTATTCCGCAAAAAAAGGAAGTAGAAAAATTAGATGTTAAAGAATCTTTTTTAAAGGGAATAAATTATATAAAAGAAACAGATTATATAAAATATCCAATTATGTTTATGTTTTTTTTAAGTTTTGTAATAATGCCAGTAATAACTCTTCTTCCAGTTTATGTAAAAAGTATAAATGAGGATAGTAAAACTTTTGGTTTTCTTATATCTTCTCTTGGAATTGGAGCACTTTTAAGTGGTCTTGAAATTGCCTCAAGGAAAAAAGCAAAAAATTATGTAAATATGATAAGTTATTTTTCAATTCTTTATGGGGTTTGTCTAATTACTCTTTTTTTTGTTAATAATAAATTCTTGGCTTCTTTTGTTTTATTTATTGCTGGAACTGGAACATCAAGGCAAGCTATAGGTTTAAATACAATAATACAAACTCTTGTAAGTGATGATGTTAGAGGAAGGGTAATAAGTATTTATAGTTTAAGTTTTATGGGGCTTGCACCAATTGGAAATCTTTTGTGGGGATATCTTGCTGAAAAAATTGGAATTTCAAATACATTTATTTTATGTGGATTGTGGGTTATTGGAGCAAATGTATGGTTTTATTATAAGATGAGAAAGATTAAAAAGATATTTTTAAATCAAAATAAAATAAATCCAATTTTTGAGATACTTTAAAAAATTTGATTTTTTACTTAAAAATTTGATAATATATTTAATAGGTTAGTTCTCTAGTTTATAACAGAAGAGGGCTTGAGGTTTTATTTTTAGATCTCCCTTCTATAAAGGGAGAGACCAAGGGATTTATTTACCAAACATAAATGTTTGCCCTACATTTTTTACTTCTTACTTTTTATTTCTTACTTTTATAGTTCCCCGGTAGCTCAATGGTGGAGCGGTCGGCTGTTAACCGATAGGTTGCAGGTTCGAGTCCTGCCCGGGGAGCTCCTTTCTTTTCCGTGAACAATCCAAAATAATACAGCAAGTGTAGCAAAAATTACATTGATATTATCCTTTTTTTGATTATAATTTAACTTGTGATTGATTAAATGGAGGGGTTATGAGAGGTGTTTTAGTTTTTGTGATTTTTGGAATTGTAAATTTAAACCTTTATTCTGCATATTTATATAATTAATGCAAAGGGAAAGGTTTATTATAAGACAGATGATAATTGGATTGTTGCTGATGAAGATAAAAAAATTAAGATTAAGGATGGAACTGAAATTACAACGGAAAGAGCAAGTAGTGTTGAAATTTATTTTAATGATGGTTCAAAAGTAAAAATAGGTCCGCTCTCCTATTATAAGTTAATTGAAGAAAGTGAAAGTAATGTTTCATCATCGCTTATAATTGGAAAGATAAGAAACTGAGTTTAAAAAAATACAAGGGGGAAATTTAAGGGGATTTAGTATTTTGAATAATTGAAATATTTTTAGAGACATAATTTTGAACTATCCATATTATCTTTAGGGACAAAAATTATGATCCAATGCGCATTCTATTTGTTTTTTTGCTATAATTATAGAAGGAGGTGAGTTATGAAAAAAATAATAATGCTTATTGTTGCAATCTCAGTTTGTGGAGTTGCATTTTCACAAACTGAACTAAAAAAAGAAAATCCTAAGGCTGAAGTAAAAGAGCAGAAAGTTAAAGATACTCAAAAAAATATTGAAGAGAAAAAACTTCATACGCTTACTGGTGTGATTAAAAATGTTGATCTTGAGAAAAAGACTATGACTGTTGAATCAACCAAGTTTAAAGGTGAAGTTATGAGTTTTTCTTATGAAGGAATAAAAGTGAAGGATGCAGATAAAATGATTGATGCTTCTTCTCTTAAAGTTGGTGATAAGGTAAAGATTAAATATTCAGGTGATATAAAAAATCCAAAAATCGAAAAAATGATGATTATAAAAGAAGAAAAGAAAGATGGAAATAATAAAGGGAAAAAGGAAGTAGAAAAAAAAGAAGAAACAAAAGAAGTAAAAAAAGAAAATAAATAATATTACTTATACAAACCACTCGTTTCTTTTAGAAAAATAAAAAGGAGCGAGTGGTTTTATTTTTTGTATAATAATTTTTGGAGGTTTTTATGAAAAAGATGATTTTATTTTGTATTATGGGGATTGTTTTTATTTCTTCTTGTACAAGAAAAGAATCTAATATTGGTGAGATTGCAAATCCCATTGTAATTGGTCTTTCAAAACCTTATTTTGAAAAACTAACAAAAGATGATATTAAATTGCTTGAAAAAAGAATTATAAAAGATACTGGATATGATGTTATTCTTAAAAAATTTGATGATTCTATTAATCTTATAAAACATATTGGCTCAAAGAGAGTAGATATTGCTTTTACTACATTAAATGAATATTTAATTGCAAGGGAAGAATATAGAGTTCAACCAATTCTTTCAATCATAAGAAATGAGAAAAAAGAATATTATGGGATAATTGCAACACTTGATGAGAATATAAAAAGCATTCATATGTTAAACGGAAAGAAATTTGTTTCAAGAAGCCCATATTCTATATCTGGTTTTGTTTTGCCATCAATACTTTTTCTAAAAGCTAATGTAAAAGTTGATTTTATTTTTAGTGGTTCTTTTGAAGAATCTTACAAAATGCTTAAAGAAAAAAAAGCAGATGCAGGTGGATTTTATAAAAACTTTGCTTTAGATCATAAGGACCTTAAAGTAATATATGAGATAGGACCAGTTCCAAATGAGCCAGTTATTGCAAGAAAAAGATTAAAAAAAGAAATTATAGATAAGATAAAAAATGAAATTATTTCTCTATCAAATGATAAAGAATTTAAAGAAATCTTTAAGAAGATGGCTGATATAGGTGGCTTTTTGGATGCAAATGTATCTGATTATGTTGAGATTCATAATGTGATTAAAAATCACTCAAAGAGTATATACTCATTAATTCCAGATGGAATCTCGATAAAGAAACTTAACGAAGAATATAATTTTAATTGATTTGTTTTTATGTAAAAAAGAACAACTTATTCTATAAGGAATTTCAAAGTTAGTGTTTTCAAAGAGGAAAAGTTTAAGGAAGATTTTAAATTTTGGTTTTTTAATATAAAAAAGAAGTGAGATTTGAGAAAGCAATGTTAAATCATTGCCATACACTTAAAAAATAATGATGTAGGGATCCGACGATACGTTGGAACAAATAAAGCAAGCAAGAATTTAAATAGTGAGCAAAAAACTAAATAAAAGTTTTAATTCTATAAATTTTTAAAAATTAACAAAATTTAGCCGATCGGCTTTTTTATGTAAATTTTTGGATTGTAAATCAATAAGTAAAGAAAATAAAAACAAATCAAATTTCCCTATTTAAAATTCCCCTATAATCTCCCCTACGTAACGTCGGGGAAAAATAATGGAGATTTAGTATTTTGAATGGTTTAAATATTTTTGTAGAACATAATTTTGATCTATCCACATTTTCTTCATGGACAAAAGTTTTTGTCTAATTCGTGTAATTTTGAAAAAATTTTAAAAAATATTAAAATATATATTAGGTTCACTTAATTTTGTCTTACTTTTCACTTACTTCTTATTTTTACTTTGATTACTTTGATTTCGGGGCATAGCTCAAATGGCTCAGAGCGCTCGCTTTGGGAGCGAGAGGTTCCCAGTTCAAGCCTGGGTGCCCCGATAAGTTTTTATTTGAGAAAATTTATTTTGGTTTGATAAATTTTAGAAGGATAAAATGCCACTTGTAAGATTTAGTGTTTCAATTGAAAAGGAGCTTGTAGAAAATTTTGAAAAAATTTTGAAGCTTGATAACTATAAAAATAGATCCAAGGCAATCACAGATCTTATAAATAATTATCTTCTTGAAAAGAAAATAAGTATCTCTGGAAATCCTACTGTTGCTGGTGTTATTACGATGGTTTATAATCATCATAAAAGATGTCTTACTGAAGAAATTACACATCTCCAGCATCATTTTATAGATATTATAATATCAACTCAACATATTCATTTAAATGAAGATAAGTGTCTTGAGATAGTTGCACTTAAAGGGAAATATAATAGAGTAAATGAACTTTATACTAAACTTAAATCTTTAAAAGGTGTTATCAACGCAAAACTCATAATTTCCGATTAAAATTTTAATAAATCATAAATATTTTAGTTTTTAAAAAAATTGTTTTTTGTATAATATTTTTATGAGTTTGTTGTTTTTTTGAAAAGGGAGGAATTATATGGATATTATAGATGAAGGAAAAGGAAAACTTGTTGGCTGGTCTGACCCTGATGAGCATAGAGAGTGGGTTAGAAAAAATAAATCAAGAGCACTTGTTGATAAGAGAATGAGTGTAAAAGATGCTGTTAGTAAGTTTATAAAAGATGGTGATTTTATTGCTTCTGGTGGGTTTGGGCATGTAAGAGTTTCTATGGCAATTGTTTATGAAATAATAAGACAGAAAAAGAGAAATCTAATTATGGTTGGAAAAACGGCAGTTCATGATATTGATCTGCTTGTTGCAAGTGGATGTGTTAATGAGGTTGAGGTTGCATATTCTTTTGGTCATGAACTTAGAGGACTATCACCTGCATCAAGAAGAAAGGTTCAAAATGGTGAGTGTAAGGTAGTTGCTGAAATTACAAATGCAGGATATCAGTGGAGATTTTTGGCAGGAATGATGGGGATACCATTTATTCCAGCAAGAAATATGATGGGAACTGATACTTTTAAAAAATCATCAGCAAAGATGGTTAAGTGTCCTTTTTCTGGAAAGAATATTGTTTTAATTCCATCTGCAAATCCTGATGTTGTTTTTATTCATGTTCATAGATCTGATAAATATGGTAACTCTCAGATAGAAGGAATAACTGTTGAAGATTTTGAACTTGCAAGATCTGCAAAGAGATTAATAATAACCTGTGAGGAAATAGTTGATGAAGAAGTTATAAGGGAAAAACCATATCATACAACAATACCTTTTTATTTTGTAGATGCTGTTGTTGAGGTAAAATATGGATCTCATCCAGGAAATATGCCTTATAGATATTACTTTGATAAGGAGCATATAAAGATATGGCTTGATATGTCAAAAACAGATGATGGGGTAAAAGAGTATCTTGATAAATATGTTTATGGTGTTTCTGATTTTTACGAGTATTTAAAACTTGTTGGTGGAGAAGAAAAAATGAAAAAACTTTCTGATATAGAAAAACTTAATTTTAGGGAGGGATAATGGCTAAATATACTCCAACAGAATTGCTTGCATATATTGCTGCTTCAACACTTGAGGATGGAAAAAGTGTTTTTGTTGGAACTGGTCTTCCAATGATTGCAGCAATGCTTGCTCAAAGAACATTTGCTCCAAATCTCTTGATAATTTTTGAAGCAGGTGGAATAGGGCCAAAACCACCAGTTCTTCCAATATCGGTTGGAGATTCAAGAACATTTTACAGGGCTGTTTGTGCATCAAGTATGCATGATGTTATGAGCCAAGCACAGAGTGGTTATATTGATTATGGATTTCTTGGGGCTGCAATGATAGATAAATATGGAAATATAAACACAACTGTTATAGGTGATTGGGAAAAACCAAAAGTTAGATTGCCTGGTTCTAGTGGGGCAAATAATATAGGATCCTTTTGTTTTAGAACGGTTATAATAATGAGACAAGAAAAAGATAAATTTGTTGATAGACTCAATTTCATAACAACACCAGGATATATTGATGGTCCAAATGGGAGAAAAAAAGCAGGGCTTAGTGAAGGTGGACCATATAGAGTTATAACACAGTTAGGTGTTTATGATTTTGATGAAGAGACAAAAAGATTAAGACTTCTTTCTATCCATCCAGGTGTAAGTATTGAGGATATAAAAAATAATTCGTCAATGGAGATAATAATTCCTTCTAAAGTTGAGGTTTCAAAAGAACCTGATGAAAAATCGTTAAGGATACTTAGAGAAATAGATCCAGAAGGTTTTGTTCTGGGGAAAAAATAAATTCTTAAGAGGTGTTTATGAATAAAGTTGTAATTACCGTTGCAGTGACAGGTGCTGAAACAACAAGGGATAGGTGCCCAAATCTTCCAATAACACCCGAAGAAATTGCCGACTCTACTTATGAGGCATATCTTAGAGGAGCATCAATTGTCCATCTTCATGTAAGAAATAATGATGGAACACCAACACAAGATGTAAATGTTTTTAAAAGAGCAATAGAATTAATAAGAAAAAAATGTGATATTGTAATTGAGATTACAACTGGTGGGGCTGTTGGAATGAGTGCAGAGGAGAGAATAAAGCCGGTATCTCTTGAGCCGGATATGGCATCACTTGATTGTGGAACTGTTAATTTCGGAGATGATTATATAATAAATACTCTTCCAATTATGAGGCATTTTGCATCAGAGATGAATAAATACAAAGTAAAACCAACACTTGAGTGTTTTGATTATTCTCATATAGAGAGTGCAAAACTTTTAATAAAGGAAGGTCTATTGAAAGAACCATATCATTTTGGGTTTGTTTTAAATGTGCCAGGAATACTTCCATATACTCCTAAAATTTTATGCCAGATGATTGTTCTTTTGCCATCAAATTCTTGTTTTACAGTTATGGGGACAGAGATATAGAGTATGTTTTTCTTGATGGATCACTAGATAGAATTACACAGGTTTCAATTTTTCCAAACTCTGAATTTTATTGTGTTTTTAAGGTTGATTATTCTTCAGTAGATCTGGTTTGGAATAGAATAATGCTTTTGGAACTTATTTCAAAGCTGAAAATCAAAGAAAGCGAGTATGATTTTTTAAGTTCGCTTAAAGATGATGCTTTTATTTATTCTAAGACAATGTATATTAAAGGGGCGTTTAGTGAATCAAAGCTTGAAAGAATAAAAGATATCAAAAATATAGTTATTATGGATTTTACAAAGTTTTTTTTTAAATTACAGACAGTTTAAAAAATTAGTTGAAGATGTTAATGTTTATTTTACGCTTCCACTAAACTTAAATAAATATGTGATAAATTTATACGATCTCTCTTTTAATGATTTTGAAAAGAGATTTAATTGGATGTTAGGAAAAAGTTTTTATATAATCCTTATTATGTATTATGTAAATTCTTAAAATATGAATGTAGAAAAGTTTTGTGAATTTGATTTTATAAAGAATAATTTTCTTCCTCTTGCTCCTTATGGTAAGAGTTATAAAGAAAATTTTAAATTGATAAACTCAAAAACTAAACTTCTAGAAAAATATGATCTAACTGATGTTGTATTGGATCTTAAAAAAATAAACCTTTTAAGTATGATAAAGTGAAATATCATCTTAAAAATATTCCATATATAAATTCATCAAAAGAGCCATCAGATATTACCGATGTTTTTATATATAAAAAATTTATAAACAACTATGTTTTTATAAAAGAAACTCTTGGTAAAAAAAATTCTCGAAAATTTGGTTTCAAACAAGATTATAAGGAGATTTTTGATTTTTTAAACTGTGATGGCGTATCAGATACATTTTATATAAGCGAAAAATATAATCCACAACTTGCTGAGGTAAGAAAAAAAATTTCTGATATATCAAAAAAAATAGATGAGAAGAAAAATGAATTTTTAAATTTAATAAAAGAAAAAACTGGTCTTGAGATAAAAAATGAATTTTTAGTTGTTGATAATGAAAATTTAAAAAATGAGTTTCAGAATTATTTTTTTATTGATGTTTATGATTCAAAAAGAGTCCTTTTAAAACCAAAGTATTCTAATGAGATTATAGATCTTATACGCAAACGTGAGGAGTATGTATCTGAGGAGAAAAAAATTGAAAGCGAGGTTGTCGCAAAGATAATTGAAAAATTAAAAAACTATCTTTCTTTTATTTCTGATTCTATTACTTCTATTGAAAATCTTATAGCAGTTGCATCAGCAGAACTTGCATCTAAATTTAATCTAACTAGACCAGATATTAATTCAAAAAACATATATATAAAAAAGGGAGTTTTTATTCCATTAAAAGAAGAACTTGCCAAAAACAAGATTGAATATACACCACTTGATTTTGAATTTACTAAAAATATAAACATCATCAAAGGCTCTAATATGGGGGGAAAGACGGTTGTTTTAAAAACAGTTGTATTACTTCAACTTATGGCTCAGTATGGACTTTTTGTTTCTGCAGAAAAATTTTCAACAAGATTGTTTGATGATATATATGTTCTTTTTGGAGATGAGGAATTAAAAGGGCTTTCAAGTTTTGCATCAGAGATTTATGATTTTGTAGAGTTTTATAAAAATATATCAAAAAATGTTCTTGTCATTTCTGATGAGTTTGCAAGGACTACAAACTCATTTGAAGCATCATCGCTTATAAATGCAATAATTTCTGATTTTTCTGAAAGAAAAAATATTTATTTTTTTCTTGCAACCCATCTTGAAAATATTTCTAAGTTTAAAAATACTGATTTTCTTTGTATGATGGGATTTGATAAAAAAAATATGAAAAGTTGATTGAAAATGAAGATAAAAATTTGAATCTTTGGGAAAGAATTAGATTTGTAAACAAATGTATGATATATAAACTTATAAGAACAACTGATGATAAAAAGACAAGCGATGCTCTTGAGATTGCAAGAATTCTTGGAATTGATGAAAAAATATATAAAAAAGCGAAAGATATTATGGAGGCAAATTATGAAAACTCAAAGAATTAAAAAAACTCCACTTCTTGGTCTTGATATGAAAAAGATAGAAAAAGCAAGAGAACTTAGTAATTCTATAACAGAAAAAGTTCAAGAATACATTGATACTCATACAACAGTAACAATTGAGAGAGCAAGTTTAAGGCTTCTTGGAGCAGATGGTGCAAATTCTGATGGTGTTCCAGTCCCAAACTTAATAGTTGATAAATTAAAAGACAAAGTTGGTGAAGGAATCTCAAAGTATTATATAAACGCTTTGATTAAAACAGGAAAAACGATTGATGAACTAAATAAGGATATTGCAGATGGTTTTGATATATCAACACTTCCTATGCTTGAGTTTGAAAAAATAAAAGAAAAAGCGGATGAGATTATAAAAAAACTTGATGAGAAACTTGAAAAAAATATTTCTTATAGAAATCAAAAATTAAGAGAATACTCGCAAAATGAGAAAAGGCCTTTAATATATGTTATAGTTGCAACTGGAAATATATATGAGGATGTAAAGCAAGCAAGGGCTAGTGCTTTAGAAGGTGCTGATATAATTGCTGTTATAAGAACAACTGCTCAAAGTTTGCTTGATTATGTTCCTTATGGAGCAACAACAGAGGGCTTTGGTGGTACTTATGCTACACAAGAAAATTTTAGAATAATGAGAAAAGCACTTGATGAAGTAAGTGAAAAGGTTAAAAGATATATAAGGCTTGTTAATTATTGCTCGGGACTATGCATGCCTGAGATTGCAGCAATGGGAGCACTTGAGCGTCTTGATATGATGTTAAATGATTCTATGTATGGAATTTTGTTTAGGGATATAAATATGTATAGAACATTTACCGATCAGTTTTTCTCAAGAATGATAAACTGCCGAGCACAAATTATAATAAATACTGGTGAGGATAATTATTTAACAACAAGCGATGCGATAGAGAAAGCACATACAGTTTTAACATCTCAGTTTATAAATGAAAGTTTTGCGCATAGAGCCGGTATGCCAGATGAGTTAATTGGGCTTGGACATGCTTTTGAGATGAATCCTGATATAAAGAATGGATTTTTACTTGAGTTTGCTCAGGCACTTATGGCAAGGGAAATATTTCCAAAACATCCTTTAAAATATATGCCCCCAACAAAATTCATGACTGGAAATATATTTAAAGGTTATGCGATGAATACTATGTTTAATTTTACTGCAAAAGCAACAGGACAAACAATACAATTGCTTGGAATGCTTACCGAGGCAATACATACCCCATATATCCAAGATAGATTTCTTGCGATAGAAAATGCTCTTTATGTCCATAACAATATGGCTGATTTTCTAAATGATATTGAGATTAAAAAAGATGGAATTATGGCAAAAAGAGCAAGGCAAGTTCTTGATGAGGCAGTTGAACTTTTAGAGGAGGTTAATAGAATTGGGCTTTTTGAAGCAATAGAGAGGGGAATGTTTGCCGATATAAAAAGACCAAAGGATGGGGGAAAAGGGCTTGATGGTGTTTTTGAAAAAAAGAATGATTATTATAATCCTGTTGAAGATTATCTAAAGAAAAAACTAAATATTATTAAAGTAAAAAGTGAGAAAGTAAGAAAGTGAGAAAGTGAGAAGGTGAGAAAGTGAGAGGTAAGAAAGTGAGAAGTGAGGAGGTGGTATGAAACTTGTAAGACCTTATGGTGATACATTAAATGATGGAGCAATGCAGTTATCTTTTACACTTCCTATTCCATACGGTAGAAAGGCAAAGGAGTGTGCAAAACTTTATCTTGAAAAATTAGGTTTTAAAACTGCTGATATAGTTCATATGGCTGAGTTAAGTGAAGAATTTACTTTTTTTATTGCTTATGCAAAGACAGATGTTTCAATAGATTATGATTCTGTTGAGTATACTCCTGCAATAGATAAAGCAATGACAATGGATGAGGTAAATCAGTTTATAAAAGAAAAGATAAAAAGAAAGGTTGTTGTAATTGGTGCAACAACTGGTTTTGATGCTCACACTGTTGGTATTGATGCGATAATGAATATGAAAGGATATAATCATCATTTTGGGCTTGAGAGATATCCAATGATTGAGGCATTGAATATGGGAGCGCAAGTTCCAAATGAAAAACTTATTGAAATGGCTAAAAAAATAAATGCTGATGCAATACTTATATCACAGGTTGTAACTCAAAAAGATGCACATATAAAAAATCTTACAAATTTTATAGAGTTAATAGAGGCGGAAAATTTAAGAAAAAGGTTTATATTAATTGTTGGAGGTCCAAGAATTAATAATAAACTTGCTGTTGAACTTGGTTTTGATGCTGGATTTGGTCCAGGAACATATGCTGAAGATGTTGCAACATTTATTGTCAAAAAACTTTATGAAAAAATGATAAACAAATAATAAAGTACTGCTTAATGTGGTAAATGAAATATTTATATTTCCTTGTCCTTATCACACTGTAGATTTTTATATAGCATATTAAGTTGAGGATCAATCTGCATTGTTCTATATGGCTCAGTAATTTTTATCATATTGTTTTGAATTTTTTTACATAGAGATCTTTCCTCTTTAGTTAATGGAATCAACTGTTTAATTGTTGAGTTTATTCTCTGCGCATATTCACCAGCATCGTTTTCATTATAGTATGCGTAATAATATTTTTCTTCTTTACACACATTATGTTTACTTGCTATATACATTGTAAAAGGAGTGTGAGAATAGTAGTTTAATCGTATGCCTTGTTGTGGAAATGTTATTTGATAAATAACTTGTTCATTATTTTCCGATTTTTCAATTCTTACAATACCTTCCTCTTCTAAATTTTCTATAATAATTTCTATTTTTTCTTTTTCTAAGATATCATTCTTATTGTACCACAAATCAACAGTTTTACTTGATATGATACATCCAAAATCATTCTTTCCCCTTACAAGTATTCCTATTACTCTGTTATACTTGTTAAATACTGGGCTTCCTGAATTGCCTCCAAATGTATCTGAGTTCATAAGTAATTTTTCATCAGTAATTTTAAAAATTTTTGCATCATCTGCAAGTTTTACACTCATACCCAATGGATATCCTATTACAAATACTGGGTCTTCTTCTGAATATAAATCAAGTCTATCTAAGACAAGCGGCTTTTTGTTTTCTACATTTTTTTTGAGAAAAAGTATAGCCCAATCCTCATTTCCATCTTCTTTTTTTATTGCATAATTTACTTCATATACATCATCTTTTGAAAATTCTAAATTAAATTTGTCTTTGCTTTCTCTTTTCCATCCAGAGACAACATATATCTCTTCTGGTTTTAATATTAATCTACCCTTATACCACGTATTTACACAATGTCCAGCAGTTATAACTTGTGATGGTGAGACAAAAAAACCTGAACAATAAGAAAGTTTTTTTTCATCATTGAAAAGAGTTTCTTTATCGCATATGTTATTCACTTCTTTTATGAGAGGAGCAATAATAGGTATATATTTTTCGCTTATGGGATCGTAATATAAATATTTTTTCTCTATCAAAGCTACTGTTGAGTCAGCAAGTTCTTTCATAATTTTTGGCATCTCATAATAGTTTTTTATGTTTGCTTCACCATAAATTGCTACTTTGTTTACTTTAGGAGTCTCACTATTTCCATTTGCTACAGCTTTTTTAGGTTTTGAAGTTGGAATATTGTTATTTTGAGAATTGAATGTCGTATTAAAATTAAAATCATCATCTTTAGGTGAATATCTAAATTCTTTGTTGTTGTTATTATTTAATTGTGTTGGAATATGGATATGAAAGAGAAGCAAATAAATTCCTCCAGCTAATATTGCTAAATAAATTGTTTTTAATTTTTTCATAACTTCCTCCTCAATTATATTTTAATGAAAAATTAGAAATTGTCAAGGGTCTGTTGGGCTTATTTTTTTGTAAAATAAAGAAAAAAAAAGAAAGATGGAAACCACAAAATTGAAACTTGATAAATCATTCGAACTTTATGAAGAAGCAAAAAAAATTATTCCAGGTGGAATGGCTGGTATAAGAAGACCATATAATTTTGTGCCTGGTGAGTATCCTATATTTTTTGAAGAAGCAAAAGGTGGTAAGGTTAAGGATGTTGATGAAAACTGGTATATAGATATGCTTTGTGCATATGGTCCTATAATAATAGGACATAGAGAAAAAGAGATTGATAGAGCTGTAATTGAACAGATAAAAAACAAAGGTTTTTGTATGTCACTTGTTCAGCCGATTCAAAATAAACTTGCAAAAAAGGTTTGTGAGTTAATCCCATCAGCTCAGATGGTTGTTTTTACAAAAACAGGTTCTGATTCAACAACACTTGCAATAAGGATTGCAAGAGCGTTTACAGGTAAAAAGAAAATTTTAAGATGCGGATATCATGGTTGGCATGATTGGTGTGTTGAAGTTAAAGGGGGGATACCTCAAAAACTTTATGAGGATGTTTATGAGTTTCATTATAACAATTTTGAAGAGGTTGAAGATCTTGTTAAAAAACATAAAGATGACCTTGCTGCAATTATTGTAACACCTGTTGGACATCCTCTTGCTCATCCTGTCGAGATGCCAAAACCAGGATTTCTTGAGTTTTTAAGAGAAATTACGACAAAAAATAATTCTGTTTTAATTTTTGATGAGATAAGAACTGGTTTTAGATTTTCGCTTGGTGGTGCTCAAAAAGTTTTTGGAGTAATCCCGGATCTTTCCTGTTTTGGTAAAGCAATGGCTAATGGATATGAGATAAGTATGGTTGTTGGAAGAAAAGAGGTTATGGATGTTGTAACACCACCAAACAATGTTTTTGTTTCATCAACATATTTTCCAAACTCACTTGCAATGGTTGCTTCTTTAAAAACAATAGAAATTATGGAGAGAGATAATATACTTGATGGCGTTAAAAAAAGAGGTGAGGTTTTTGCAAATATAATAAACAATTATCTTAAAAAAAGAGATCTTCCAGTTGAGTTTAGTGGAGCACCTCTTATGCCATATATAACATTTAAGAAAGATGAGGAAGGTAAGTATAAAGAGTATAGAACAAGATTTTATACAAATCTTATAAGAAGAAAAGTTTTCTTGCAGCCGTATCATCATGGATATGTTTGCTATAGGCATAATATAAAAGATGTAAAATATGCCGCTGAGATGGTTTGTGAGTCATTGGAAGAAGTGTTTAAATAATTATTGGTAGTGAGATGTGAGAAGGTGAGAGATGAGAATTGTTAGAAATGTGAGAATCGTGAGACAAGTGAGAGACATAAGATGTGACAAGTAAGAAATTAGTAAATCTCCTTTTATCCCCCTTTGTGAAAGAGGGAATTTAAAGGGGATTTTAAAAGTAGAGTTGAAACCTTGATAGCATAAATACTTTAGTTAATTAAAAGGAGGAAGTTATGCATGAAAATGTGTATATAATTGATGCACTTAGAACACCAATAGGTTCATTTGGTGGAAGTCTTAAAGATTTTTCCGCTGCAAAGTTAGGTGAAATAGTGGTAAAAAAACTTATAGAGAAAAATAAAATAGATGTAAATGATATTGATGAGGTTATTTTTGGAAATGTGCTTCAGGGTGGTTCGGGAATGAATGTGGCAAGACAAATCCAATTAAACTCCGGCATACCAAAAGAAAAAACAGCAATGACAGTTAATATGGTTTGTGGATCAGGGCTTAGGAGTATATGCCTTGCACACTCACTTATAAAAGCACACAAAGCAAAGATGATAATTGCTGGTGGAACTGAGTCAATGAGTAATGCCCCTTATGTTTTAAAAAATGCAAGATGGGGAATTAGAATGGGAAATACAGAGCTTATTGATCTTATGATTTATGATGGACTTACAGATATTTTTAATAACTGTCATATGGGAATTACAGCAGAAAATCTTGCAGAAAAGTATAAAATATCAAGACAAGAGCAAGATGAGTTTGCAGTTAAATCTCAAAATAAAGCGGAAAGAGCAATAAAAGAAGGAAGATTTAATGATGAGATTGTTCCTATTGAAATACCACAAAAAAAAGGAGAACCTTTGATTTTTGATAAAGATGAGTATCCAAGGTTTGGAACTACAATTGAAAAACTTTCTTCGCTTAAACCTGCTTTTAAGAAAGATGAAACTGTTACTGCTGGAAATGCAAGTGGAATAAATGATGGTGCAAGTGCTGTAATTGTTGCAAGTGAGGAGATGGTAAAAAAATATAATGCAAAGCCACTTGCAAGAATTGTTTCTTATGGATATTTTGGTGTTGATCCATTAGTTATGGGAATAGGTCCTGTTGAAGCAGTTAAAGTTGCTCTTAAAAAAGCAAATTGGAAGAAAGAAAATGTAGAACTTTGGGAGTTAAATGAAGCATTTGCAGTTCAAGCAATTTCTGTGATGAGAGAACTTGGTCTTGATGGTGAAAATGTAAATGTAAATGGTGGTGCAATTGCTTTAGGACATCCTATAGGTGCAAGCGGGGCAAGAATACTTACAACACTTTTATATGAGATGAAAAAAAGAAAAGCAAAAAAAGGTGTTGCTTCTCTTTGTATAGGTGGGGGTATGGGTATTGCTATGTGCGTTGAAAATATATAAAATAGTGTAAGGAGGTTTGTATGCCTAAAAAAGGTAAGATGGAAGTTGATACTGAGAGATGCAAAGGATGTTATTTGTGTATTTCAGTATGCCCAGTAAAATGCATTGAAAAATCAGAAACATTTTCTAAAACTGGTTATTACCCTGCAAAATATAAAGGAGATGGATGTATAGCTTGTTTGAGTTGTACGAAGATATGTCCTGATCTTGCAATAAAAGTCTATGAGATATAATAAAAAGGAGATTAGTTATGAAAATATTGATGAAAGGAAATGAAGCACTTGCTGAGGGTGCTATAAGAGCGGGGTGTAGGTTTTTTGCTGGTTATCCTATAACCCCTCAAAATGAAGTTCCAGAGTACATGTCTTGGAGATTGCCGGAAGTTGGTGGGAGTTTTATTCAGGCAGAATCAGAAGTTGCTGCTATAAATATGATATTCGGTGCAGCTTCAACTGGTATAAGGTCAATGACATCATCTTCAAGCCCTGGAATAAGTTTGAAACAGGAAGGAATTTCTTATTGTGCTGGTGCGGATCTTCCTTTTTTAATTGCAAATGTTATGAGAGGTGGTCCTGGGCTTGGTAATATAGCTGGTGCACAGGGAGATTATTTTCAAGCAACAAGAGGTGGTGGGCATGGTGATTACAGATTGTTTGTTATGGCTCCAAATGGTGTTCAAGAAATGGCAGATTTTCCTTATTATTGTTATGAGGTTGCTTTTAAATATAGAGTTCCAGCAATGATACTTGCTGATGGAATAATAGGTCAGATGATGGAGTCAATTGAGTGGAGAACACCTGAAGTTGATGTTAAAAATTTAAAAGAACCAGATTGGGCTATAGGCGTAAATAATGGAAGAGAAAAGAGAAGAATAACATCATATGACCTTAGAGAAGGAATGCTTGAAAAAATGGTTCTTGAAAGGGTTAAAAGATATAAGGAGATTGAGGAAAAAGAAGTAAGATATGAGGAGATAATGATTGATGATGCTGAGATTGTAATAGTTGCTTATGGAACATCTGCAAGAGTTTCGCATTCAGTAGTAAAGATGGCAAGAGAGAAAGGAATAAAAGCAGGTCTTTTTAGACCAATTACATTGTGGCCATATCCAAAAAAGAGATTATTTGAGATTGCAGATAGAGTAAAGAAATTTCTTGTTGTTGAAATGAGTCTTGGACAGATGCTTGAGGATGTTAAACTCTCACTGGATGGTAAAGGTGATGTTTATTTTTATGGAAGACCTGGTGGTTCGGTAATAACTGCTGAAGAGGTCTTTGATTATTTAAATAAGATTGTAAAAAAAGGAGTAAGAGATTATGAAACTGTTAAATGAAAAACCAAAATCATTGCTTGATGTTAAAATGCATTATTGCCCTGGCTGTGGACATGGTATAGTTCACAGACTTGTTGCTGAAGTTATGGATGAGTTAAATATAAGAGAGAGAACTATATTTATTGCTCCTGTTGGTTGTTCTGTATTTGCAGATATTTATTTTAATTGCGATGCAATACAAGGAGCACATGGCAGAGGTCCTGCAATTGCAACTGGAATTAAAAGATCAAAACCTGAAACAATAGTTATATCATATCAAGGAGATGGAGACCTTGCATCTATAGGTATGGCTGAGATTGTTAATGCTGCAGCAAGAAACGAAAATATAACAGTAATATTTATAAACAATGCAATATATGGAATGACTGGTGGTCAGATGGCTCCAACAACACTTATAGGTCAGAAATCAACAACAACTGTATATGGAAGAGATCCAAGGGCTAATGGATATCCAATAAGGGTTTGTGAACTTTTAAGTTCTCTTGAAGGAACAAGATATGCTGAGAGGACCACTGTTCATAATGTAGCGGGAGTTGTAAAAACGAAAAATGCTATTAAAAAGGCGATTAAAAATCAAGTTGATGGAATTGGTTTTTCAATAGTTGAGATTCTATCAATGTGTCCTACAAACTGGGGTATGACAAATAATCCTTCACAAGCGACAAAATATATTGAAGATCAGATGGTAAAAATATTTCCTCCAGGTGTTTATAAGGATGTGAAATAAGGAGGTTTTATGTATATAGGTGCAAGATTGAGTGGTTTTGGTGGACAAGGAGTAATTTCAGCAGGTGTTTTACTTGCATATGCTGGTATGCTTGATGGGAAAAATGTTAGTTTTTTCCCGTCTTATGGCGCAGAGATGAGAGGTGGAACGGCTAATTGTTCAGTTGTTATAAGTGATGATATTGTTGCAAGCCCAATAGTTTCAAATCCTGATGTTGCAATTGTTTTTAATGAACCATCATTTGCAAAGTTTGAACCACTTGTAAAAGCAGGTGGAATATTAATAGTAAATTCATCGCTTATAAATTCAAAATCAAATAGAAAGGATATAAAAATATTTGAAGTTCCTTTTAATAAAATTGCTGATGAACTTGGAAACTCAAAGGTTATAAATATGGTTGCCCTTGGCTCTTTTGCAAAAATTACAAATTCTATTAAATTATCTTCTTTTGAAGAAGCACTTCCAAAAGTTTATAAGAAACTTAAAACAGAATTAATAGACCTAAACAAAAAAGCCCTTGAAAAGGGATATCAGTATATAAATTAATGTTTATATATACCCCGGATACTTTTTAAAATTTTTAGAAAAGTATCTGGGGTTTTTTATGGAAGAAGAAATTCTAACTATCCCATCTGAAAAAATAAATTATCGTCATTCGTTTAAACTTTTTTATAAATTTGTAAAAAAATATTTGAAAGATCTAGTAAGAATTTTTTTTCTTTTTTTAATTTCCAACATAATAAGACTCATATCTCCATTTCTTATAAAAACTCTTATAGATAATGCAATAGCAAACAGAGATATGAGTTATTTCCTTTATATTATGTTTTTTTATTTTTTTCTAAATCTTTCTTTTTTTATTTTGAGTTATTATGCACTTGTAAATCTTATAAAGATAGGTCAGAGAATTATATATGAACTTAAAAACGATCTTTATTTAAAGGTTATAAAACTTCCAATTGATTATTTTGTTAAGAATAACCCAGGGAAAATAAGCGCAAGAATTCAAAGTGATACATCTTCTATATATGAACTTTTCACAGAGATTTCTATAACAATAGTTATGGATATATTCATATTCATTGGGGTTTTTGTAATAATGATGTATAACAGTTTAACTCTTTCACTTCTTCTTATTCCTGTTGTTTTATTTATGTTTGTAATTGCATATTTTTATGTTACAAAAACACAAAAATTTTTTATTGATGTGAGAAGAAAAATTGCAGACCTCACTTCATTTCTTTCTGAAAATATAGGATTTATAAATCTTATAAAGATCTTTAAAATAAAAGATACTCTTGAAGAAAAACATGAGTTTTTAAATTATAGAAAATTTAAATCTGTATTTTTTGTTGAGATGATTGCAAGTATTTTCTTTATATCAATAACGCTTCTTGATCCTCTTTCAAAGACAATTATATTTGGATACGGTGGAATTAAGGTTTTAAATAATGAACTTACAATAGGTGTTCTTGTGATGTTTGTGTTATACATAGGACAACTTTTTGAACCGATATTTAGGTTTAGTGAGTATTTGAGTGTTGTTCAGAAATCATTTGCATCACTTAACAGAATAAATAATCTACTTAATGAGAAAACTGAAGTTTATTTATGGAAAACCTATGTTGATGAGTTTAAAAACTCTATAGTTTTTGATGATGTTTGGATGAAGTACGAGACATCTGATTGGATACTGAAGGGGGTAAGTTTTGAACTTAAAAAAGGGAAAACACTTTCAATTGTTGGAAGAACAGGAAGTGGAAAATCAACTATAGTAAATCTTCTTTTAAGATTTTATGATTATCAAAAAGGAAGAATTTTAATAGATGGTGTTGAAATAAAAGATATATCAATATCTTCTATAAGAAAACTTATTGGAATGGTCTTGCAGGATGTGTATCTATTTCCTGGAACTGTTATGGATAATCTTAAAATGATGGATGATGAGATAGAAGATGAAAGGGTCTATAATGCTATAGAGGTTCTTGAACTTTCTGAATTTTATAAAAAAATCGGTATGAAAAAAATTATAAAGGAAAAAGGTTCAAATATCTCAAGCGGTGAAAAACAAATTATTTCAATTACAAGGGCGATGGTTTTAAATCAGCCAATTATAATTCTTGATGAGGCGACCTCAAATATTGATCCATATACTGAGAGAATTCTTTCATCTTCTATAAAAAGATTAATGGCGCATAAAACGATGATAATAATTGCTCATAGACTCTCGACTGTTGAGAATTCAGATTATATTGCTTTCTTAAATGATGGAAGAATAGTTGAGTTTGGAACACATAAGGAATTGATTGAAAAAAAAGGTTATTATTATAATTTTTATAAACTTCAAAATTGATTATGAAATATGTAATTAAATGGTTTATTCCTTATTGGAGAAAGCATAAATTAAGACTATTTGTTATTGTTTTTTTTGGGCTTTGTGTCTCTTTCCTTTCAGCACTTTCTCCATACTACATAAAAAAGATTATTAATGGTTTTGAAAAAAATCTAAGCAGAGATTATCTTATTAGAAATGTTTGGATAATTTTTTTGATAAGTATTGTTCATTATATTTTAAATGTTGTTGCTACTATAAACAGAGCTTATATAAATTATAGGATTGAGTATGAAGTGAGAAAAAAGCTTTTTTCACATATACTTTCTCTTGATGAGTATGTTTTTAAAAAATACTCACAAGGTGATATTCTTACACGACTTGTTGATGATATATCAGAGAAAATAGCATGGTTTTCTTGTTCTGGCGTTTTTAGGTTTATTCAAGCAGTATTGACAATAATTGCTGTTCTTTTCTTTATGTTTTATACAAATTTTAAACTTGCTGTAGTTTCAATACTTCCTCTTCCTTTACTTTTATATATTACAACACACTTTAGAAGTATTATTTCTAAGAAATTTGATCTTCTTCAAAAATCAATTTCTGATATTTATGATTTTCTTGAGGTTAGCCTTTCAGGTATAAGGGTTATTAAGGCAAATAGCAAAGAGAAAAACTTTGTTAAAAAGTTTGATGAACTTAACTTAATTCAGATGGAAAAATCGATTGATGCAGAAAAAAAACAAGTTTTAATGAGATATCTTTTTTTTGCAACAGGAACACTTTCAGTAATGATGGTTTATTTTTTTGGAGGAATTAGTGCAATATCAAGAGGTGATATAACAATTGGTGATATAGTTTCATTTCAGGTATACACTTTTATGCTTATATTTCCTATTTCAGATGTGAGCCAGTTTTTTGTAAGCGGACAGAGAGCAAAAACAAGTATAAAAAGAATTGATGAAATATTTAATTTTAAGCCTTCTCTAATTTTACCAGATAAACCTTTAAAATTATCCAATAGTATTGAAAAAATTGTTCTCAAAGATCTTTCTCTTAAAATTAATGAAAATTATGTTCTTAAAAAAATAAATCTTGAAATAGAAAAAGGCAAAAAAATTGCTGTTGTTGGAAAAATTGGAAGTTCAAAGACAATTTTACTTAAAACTATTTCAAGATTAATAGAGTTTAGTGATGGTGTTTTTACAGTTAATTCTATTGATGTTAGAAAAATTGATCTTGATGAGTATTACTCAAAGATTGTTTATATTTCACAGGAACCATATATAATTAGTGATACAATCCTTAATAATATAACACTTTATAAAAGTTATGAAAAATCAGAGATATCAAAGGTGATTGAGATATGTCAACTTGAAAAGGATATTTCTGCAATGCCTAAAGGTCTTGATACTATTATAGGGAACAAAGGTATGAGTATATCAGGTGGTCAGAGACAAAGGATTTCTCTTGCAAGATCTCTTTTAAAAAGACCTGAAATAATAATAATGGATGACTCCACAAATCAAATGGATCTAAATACCGAAAAGAATTTTTGGGATTTGTTTTTTAAAGAATTTAATGATACTACGCTTATTTATGTAACTCACAGGATTAGAAGTATTGAGAAAAGCGATTTTATTGTTGTGATGGATAGAGGGGAGATAGTTGAGATGGGAAGACATGTTGATTTGATTAATAGAAACGAACTATATGTGAAAATATACCATCAGTTTAGGATGGAAGAAGATAGTGGAAAATAACTAAGGTAAAAAGTAATTAGAGGTAAACCAAAGATTGTTTGATTTTTTTGTATATATTTTTTATAATAGTTTTAAAGGTATTTAGTAGAGAAGGGGGAGTTTTTGAGTGAAAATTTGAAAACGATAGTTGTTGTAGATGATGATCCAAATGTAGGCTTGCTTGTATCTGTAATACTTAAAAATTTAAATTATAATGTTGTTTCACTTACAAGTGGAGGAGAACTTCTCGATTATCTATCAAAAAACTCAAAACCATCATTAATTCTTTTGGATATAAAATTACCGGATATAGATGGATCTGAGATATGTAAAAGAATAAGAGAAAATAATATATATTCAGACATTCCGATAATAATACTTACAGGAATAAGCGAAATGGATTACAAAGTGAAGATGATAGAGATAGGTGCTGATGATTATATAAATAAACCATTTGATGTGAGAGAACTTAAAGTAAGAATTAATAGAATACTGAGAAGAAAAGATAGTGATTCATCACTTAATCCACTTACAAAGCTTCCTGGAGGTCCATTAATAGAAGAATATGTCAAAAAACTTATTTCTGAAGGGAAAGTTTTTTCTTATGCGTATATTGATATTGATAACTTTAAAGCATACAATGATGTGTATGGTTATTTAAAGGGTGATGGTGTTATAAGGTATTTGGCAAGAATGCTTGTTGATACAGTAAAAAAATATGAAGCAGAGATATGTTTTATAGGACACATAGGTGGTGATGATTTTGTAATTGTAGCATCCAAAGATAAAATTATCGATATTGTGGAAGAGGTGATTAAAAAATTTGATGATGATATTTTTAGTTTTTACAGTGAGGAGGATAAGAAAAGAGGTTATATCCTTACCACTGATAGAATGAATAATGTCAAAAAATTTCCATTTATGACACTTTCAGTCTCAATTGTAAATGTCTTGAAAAGCATGCATTATGCCAGAATAATAGAGAAGGTCTTTGAGATAAAAAGATTTTTGAAATCAAGACCATCCAAAGATAAAAGTGTTTATCATATAGATAGACGTACAAATGAATAACGATAATAATTTGATAAGAAAAACATTTGCAGGATGCCTTATTCTTGAGAGGATTGGACAAGGGGGGATGGGTGTTGTTTATAAAGCTCATCATATAAAACTCAATAAAGTTGTTTGTGTAAAGGTTCTTGCAAAAGAACTTGAAGCAGATCCAAGAAACATAGATTTTTTTTTAAGAGAAGCTGAAATATCAAAACAACTTGATCATCCAAATACTATCCATGTTTATGATTACGGTAAAGAAAAAGATAATTATTATATTGTTATGTCTTATGTGGAAGGAAAAAGTCTTGATAGAATTGTTTCTGAAAAAAAATTTCTTGATGTAAAAGAAGCTTCAGATATAATGCTTGGGGTTTTTGAAGGACTTGCTCATGCTCACTCAAAAAACATAATTCATCGTGATATAAAACCATCCAATATTATAGTTACAAAGGATGGGGTGCCAAGAATTATAGATTTTGGGCTTGCAAGAAGAGTTGTTGAAGAAAAACAACTGACTATTACTGGTGAGATGATAGGAACTGCTTATTTTATGTCACCAGAACAATGTAGAGGAATTAAAGTGGATCATAGAACTGATCTTTACTCTGCTGGAGCAACATATTTTTATCTACTTACGGGAAAATATCCTTTTGATGGAAAGAGTGCAATCGATGTTATAAATAAGCATCTAACTGAACCGCTGCCAAATCTTTATCTTTTGAGACCTGATCTACCAGTATGGACGGTAAGAATGATTGAAAAACTGATGAAGAAAAATCCAGATGAAAGATATCAAAGTGCATTTGAGGTGGTAAATGAACTTAAAAGATATAAAGAAAAAAATTATGAAAATATTTTAAATGATACGATTGAACTTGATTTAAATGATTTGAAAAATAAACAAGAAGAAGTTTCAAAGACAATTAGAATAAAAAAAAATGAAGAAAATATTTTAAGTAATATAGAGGTTAAGAGTAAAGAAAAAGGATCTTTTGATTCTAATATTGAATATGTTAAAGAAAAACAGAATGAAAGTGATAAAAATTTATCGTTGAATATAAATGAATTTTCCTCCCCAAAAAATAAAAAAATACAAGCAGAGAAATTATATTTATTTTCAAGGATTGTATATCATCTTTTCTTAACATTTGTTGGAGTTTTTTCTCTTTATTTTTTTTCATCTTTTATAAAGGCTAATTCATTTGGAGAGTTTATAAAAGAAATAATTTCCTATCCTTTTTCTTTAATTTTTCTGTTATTAGGTTTTGTTTCTTTTTATATTGTTATTAGAAAATTTGAGATTCACTCAATTATTTCTTATGTCATTTCAAGTTTTGTTATTTTTTACGCTACCTACTTAAATATGAATAATAAAGTAAACATTTCTTCTCTTTTTGATGGTTTGATTTATCTCTTTAATAACATAAATTTTAGAACTGAAAGTTTTATTGTTTTATCCTTATTTTTTTTATTTGTTTCTTTAAAACTTAAATTTTTAAGTGGGTGGAAGAAAAGTATACCTTATTTTTTGTTCTTGCTATCCATATACTTTTTGTTTGTTTATATGTCTTATTTTTATGGTTTTGATTTGATAGATTTTAATAAAATTTATCTTATAATTTTTATTATTCTAACAGGGTTAGTTACATTTTATTTTAAAAAAAATTTTTTTGTCGTTTTTTATTTGATTTTTATGTTTTATTTACTTTTGGCTTTTAAAAATATATATATAGAAAAAGAGGCAGAAGTACTTTATGTGTCTGAAATGAAAAAATATGATCAAGAACGCGAAAAAATAAAACTTGAAGTTATGAATAGAATTTATCAGAATGTTGAAAATTATGGTAATGAAGATATATCCTCTGTTATAAAAAAAGAAATACAGAAAGAATTATTAAATATTTCACAACCTAATAAAAATAAGATAAAAGAAAAACTTTCAGTAATATATTTTGAAAAAATTATTAAAAAACTGAATTTGGATATAGAAAAATCAGTTTTTTTAATTTTTATTTTAGCATTGTTTTATCTTAATTTCATTTTTGTTTGTGATATTTTAAGAAGGAAAGATTATGAGTTATAAACTTGAAATTTACGGGACAACAGATAAAGGACGTGTGAGAGAAAGAAACGAGGATAATTTTTATTATGATGCTGAACTTGGATTTATGGTTGTAGCTGATGGTATGGGTGGACATAAGAGAGGGGATCTTGCAAGTGAGCTTGCTGTAAAAAATGTTTATGAAAAATATAAAGAGATGATTTTAAATAAAGTTGTTCCGGAGATAAATAATAAGGATTATTCTCGTGAGACAAATATACTTGTTTCTGCTTTTGATTATGCTAACTTGAGTGTTTGGCGCTATTCCCAAGAAAATGAAGAGACAAAAGGGATGGGAACAACTCTTACTGCAGCAGTTTTTCATAATAAAAATAGATTTTCAGTAGTTCATGTAGGAGATTCAAGAGCATATCTTATAAGAGAAGAAAAAATTCTTCAATTAACGCAAGATGATTCTTTTGTTATGGAGCAATATAGAAAGGGAATAATTACTCTTGAAGAGGCAAAAAAATCTTCTTATAGGAATATTCTTACTAAGGCTATTGGTGTTAATCAGTATGTAAATTATTTTATATATGAAGGGAAATTAAAAGATGGTGATATTTTAATTCTTGCAACAGATGGCTTTACAAAGATGGTAGATGATAATGAAATTATAGATGTTATAAGAAAAAATGATTTTTCTATGGATTTATGTAGGAAACTTGTTGAACTTGCAAATTTAAAAGATGGAAGTGATAATATTACAGTTATTATAGCAAAGTTTAATGTTTCTGGATTAATTGATAAAATCTTTGATAAGATAACATGACTCTGATAATTTCTTTAAAAACTTATAATAATCTTAAAGAATATACCTTTACAAAAGATTTAATAATTATAGGGAGATCACAAACAAATGATCTTGTAATTGATGACCCTACTGTTTCAAGACATCATTTTAAAATAACTCGTGAAAATAATAATTTTTATATAGAGGATTTAAACTCAACAAATGGAACTTATGTAAATGGATTAAAAATAAAAAAATCGATTTTGAAAGATGGAGATGTTATCTCTGTTTCTCATTATAAAATGGATGTAAAAATTACAAAAATTCTTATTCCAAATGCATATCTTTCAGTAATAAAAAATCCATATGATGAGAGAAAATTTTTTAAAATTAACAGAATAATAACATTTATAGGTACTCATAGAGTTCATATTCCTGCAAAACCAAAACATCATTTTTTTCCTTTATCAGATTTTTCTTCTGCTATTGTTTTTAAAGATAAGAATTTTGTTTTGATACCTTTAAACCCCTCATTTGTAAAATATAACGATTCATCTATCTCTTTAAAACAGATATTATCTGATAGCGATAAAATAGAAGTTGGAAGTACTCTTTTTGAGTTTAAAATTCAAAATTAGCAGATTAAATATTAGACTGCTATTGACAAGGTTATTTAAAATTTGATAAAATTAGCAATTAGATAGTATAGTTGCTAAAAATATAAGGGAGGTGGATATGTCAGAGGCAAAAACAAAACTCAATATAACACCGCTAGCGGATAGAATTGTTGTTAAACCTCTTGAGCCAAAGGAGGTGAAAAGAGGTGGAATAATAATTCCAGATACTGCAAAAGAAAAGCCACAAGAGGGAGAGGTCGTTGCAGTAGGAAAGGGTAAGTATGAGGATGGAAAACTTATCCCAATGGAAGTTAAGGTTGGTGATAAGGTTCTTTATGGTAAATACTCTGGAACTGAGATAAAGATAAATGATGAAGATTATCTCATTATGAGAGAAGAAGATGTTCTTGCAGTAATAAATCAATAAATTAAAGGAGGTGTGATATGGCAAAGGAAATACTTTTTTCAGATACAGGAATACTTAAAATAAAGCAGGGGGTAGATAAATTAGCAAATACAGTTAAAGTAACACTTGGACCAAAAGGGAGAGCAGTGGTTCTTGCAAAGAAATTTGGTTCTCCAACAATAATAGATGATGGTGTTACAATTGCAAAAGAGATTGAACTTGAGGATCATTTTGAAGATATGGGAGCCCAGCTTGTAAGAGAAGC
>Ga0081479_110572_pt1 | contig 29406 bp, 27 predicted proteins | sample MamHotmetagenome_FD_70984 | JGI IMG/M metagenome (GOLD analysis project Ga0081479, IMG submission 70984) | Hot spring cone microbial streamer communities from Mammoth Hot Spring (Liberty Cap Streamers), Yellowstone National Park, USA - T=72 v2... | ecosystem: Environmental > Aquatic > Thermal...
CTGTGATAAAATTATAAAGAGATACCATTCAGTTAAAGATAAGGGTTCTCGGATCGATAAATGTAAACTTGCAAAGCTTCTTTTTAGAAACGAGAGAGCCAAAAATTTTGTAGAGAACCTCCTACACCCTCTTGTAATTAAAGAAATCATAAAAAGAACAAAAGAATCAGAGGGGAGTGTGGTAATGGTGGAGGTTCCGCTACTTTTTGAAAAAAATCTTGAAAGTTTTTTTGATCTTATAATATGTGTGATAGCAAAGGATAAAATAAGAATGAATCGATTAATTAAAAGAGGAATGAAAAAGGGTGATATTAAACAAAGAGAAAAAAATCAGTTTGATCAAAAGTTTAAGATGAAACACTCCGATATAATAATTGATAATTCATCATCATATGAAGTTCTTAAAGAAAAAGTTTTAGGAATTTATAACCTTATAAAAAAATTAACGTAAAAGGGGTATTCTATGGAAGAAAAAAATATTAAAAACGAAGAATTAAAAAATGAAATAACTAATAAAGCAAGTCTTTCTAAGATTGATATGAATTCTCTTTCAAAAATGACTGTTAATGAACTTTTAAAAATAGCAGAGCAATATAAAATAGAAGATCTTAGTGGTCTTAAAAAGCAGGATATTATAGGCAAAATAATAGAAGCACAAGCAAAAGAAAATGGGCTTGTTAGAGGAAGTGGCGTTCTTGATATACATCCTGATGGATATGGTTTTTTAAGATCTAAATATTATAACTATGTAACAAGTCCAGATGATATTTATGTATCTCCAACTCAGATAAAAAAGCTTGGACTTAGGAAAGGAGATGAGATATATGGACTTATGAGACCACCAAAGGAAGGAGAAAAATATTTTGCTCTTCTTCAAGTTGAAACAATAAATGGATTGAGTATAGAAAAGATAAAGAACAGACCATTTTTTGATAATCTAACTCCTTTACATCCCAATAAAAGATTTATTCTTGAAACAACAAGACACGAACTTACAACAAGAGTTATAGATCTGATATGTCCTATAGGAAAAGGGCAGCGAGCTTTAATTGTTTCACCACCAAAAGCAGGAAAAACTATGATACTTCAAAAGATTGCAAATGCTCTTACTACAAATCACCCAGAAATTGAACTTATTGTTCTTTTAATAGATGAGAGACCTGAAGAAGTAACAGATATGAAAAGATCAGTTAAAGGAGAGGTTGTTGCATCAACCTTTGATGAGCCTGCTGATAGACATGTTCATGTTGCAGAGATGGTTCTTGAAAAAGCAAAGAGACTTGTTGAACTTAAAAAAGATGTTGTAATACTTCTTGACTCAATAACAAGGCTTGCAAGAGCATATAACACAATAACACCTTCAAGTGGAAGAGTTCTATCAGGTGGTCTTGAGTCAACATCACTTCAAAGACCAAAAAGATTTTTTGGGGCTGCAAGAAACATTGAGGAAGGAGGTTCACTTACTATAATTGCAACAGCGCTTGTTGATACTGGTAGCAGAATGGATGATGTTATATTTGAAGAGTTTAAAGGAACAGGAAATTCAGAGGTTTATCTTGACAGAAAACTTTCAGACAGAAGAATCTTTCCTGCCATAGATATAAATAAAACATCAACAAGAAAAGAAGAGCTTCTCTTAACAGAGGATGAACTTAATAAAATATGGATACTTAGAAAAGTTCTTGCACCTCTCTCAAGCATTGATGCAATGGAGCTTCTTTTAAATAAACTCAGTGCAACAAAATCAAACAAAGATTTCTTAAAATCAATGGAAAATGGTGGATAGAAATTGGAATTATTTATAAGTATTAATAAAAATATCTTGTGTAATTTAATCGTATAAAAATGTAGTTTTTTAAAATCAATTTAAGTTTTTATCTTTTATGATTTGTATTAGATAACAAAGTTCTTATTATTACAGAAAATCTCTTACATAATTTGTATCATTACAGCCAAAAGAATCTGTTTTATGATTATAGAAAAAAATATAGCCAGGAGTATATCTTTTATTTACTGGTGGTTTTTCTTTTCTTTTTGCAAGTATGAAATATGATTTTCCATTATCCACAAGTTTTATCTTAATCAAATAGTATTTAAGTTCGCACACCGCATTTTCCTCACAAGGTTTTTGTGTTTTTTCATTTTTTATTTCAATATCAAGATCGCTAAAATTGTTGGTATATACTCCTTTTTTTAAATAAAATCTTTCTTCGGCTCTTTTTATTTCTCCCATAATAAATAGAACTTCTGAGTTTCTAAATCTTTCTATTAATTTAAAATACTTGGGTGTTGAGATTGAAGTAAGTGTTGATATTATAATTACTACTATAAGAAGTTCTATCAGAGTAAATCCTTTCTTCAATTTTTGTCCCCTACGAAACTTGCGCCCGGCGCGATTCGAACGCGCGGCCACCCGCTTAAAAGGCGGATGCTCTACCACTGAGCTACGGGCGCCTAATAATTAAATTATACAAATTTTTGCTTTTTATTCAAAATTTACCGCATTAAATCATAACTTTTGTCCCTGAAGAAAAGGTAAATAGATCAAAATTATGTCCCCAAAAATATTTCAATTATTCAAAATAATAATAATTCCTCATTTAATTCCCTCCCGACGTAACGTCGGGGGGGAGCAGAGGGGGATTTTGTTAAAGGAGGAAAGGAAGAGGTGGATTTTTAAAAGCTCCGACGTAGCGTCGGAATATGAATTTGCAAGGCTAAAGCCTTGCCCTACAAATAAAAATTCCCTTCTAGTTCCCCGTTTATCAAAGTGGGATTTAGGGGGATTTTGATTTGTTATTATTTTATCTGCAAGAAAAATTTATAGAAAAACTTAGAGTTTAAAAAGAAAATATTAAAATAGCTGAAGGTTTATAAATAAACTTTAGAGATATTTTTTGATCTAAAGAATATTACTTTAAGGACATTGAATTTTGATTTAACACCATTTATTAGTTGAATTAATTGAAAAATATTTTAAATAATCTGTTAAATTTTTATAAAATAGAATAAGCTATGATTGAAATAAAAAGTCTTGATGAAATAAAATTAGTTGAAAAAGCAGCAAAGATTGTTGCAGAAACTTTAATTTTAATGAAAGAAAATACAAAAGTTGGAGTTTCAACTTTGTATCTTGATGAGATTGCCTATAAAAATATAATTAAAAATAATGCAAAACCAGCTTTTCTTGGTTATCGGGGATATCCAAAAACTTCTTGCATTTCTATAAATGAGGAAGTTATTCATGGAATACCTTCTTCTGAAAAAATAATAAAAGATGGAGATTTGGTAAGTATTGATCTTGGTTGTGTTTATAATGGGTATTATGGAGATGCCGCATTGAGTTTTATAGTTGGAAAAGCAAAAGATCCTTCTCATTTAAAACTCATTGATGTTTGTAGAAATGCTTTATATGAGGGAATAAATACTTTAAAGGATGGAGTTCGTCTTGGAGATGTTTCATATGCTATAGGATCTTATATTATGAAAAATAAAATGGGTATTCTTAAGGATTTTACTGGGCATGGGATAGGAAGAAAACTTCACGAAGAACCGTCGATATTTAATTTTGGAATAAAAAATACAGGTCCAATTTTAAGGGAAGGAATGACTCTTGCGATTGAACCAATGATTACTCTTGGAAGTGGAGATGTTTATATAAAAGAGGATAACTGGACTGTTGTAACTGTTGATGGTAGTTATGCAGCTCATTTTGAGCATACAGTTTGTGTTACAAAAAACGGAGCAAAAATACTTAGCAAAATTTAATTATGAAGGAACTTATCAGCATTCATGATAGATATCGTTTCGAAATAAAATTAAATCTTGATGAAAGTTCATCTTATAAGTTTGAGTATTACTTTTTTCTTCCATCATCATTAAATATTTCATGTTATACTTATGATAAGTTTAAATTTTATTCTTCGCTTCAAAGATACATAAGATATCAAACACCTGAAATGGATTTATACACTGTTATTGATCTTAAAAATAGTCTTTCGCCATTAAGCAGAATAATTGATGGCCTTAATGAATTAAAAAGATCTTCAAGTATATTTGTAGAAGAAAGGGTTATTGATGAAATGAAACTTCTTGGTGCTATTATTAGAGATAAAATTAGAGATGCTAAAGCAGATGAACTTCTCTCTATTTTAAAATTAGCTGATGAGAGTTTTCAAAAAATAGCTCAGATAATCAATTCTTATAAATACTCTCAAAGAATAGTAGATACTTTTAAATATGTTGATGAGTATTTAAATATAATAAAAATAGAAAAATTAAGTGATGTTCTTGAACAGGTTGATATCAATGAAGAACTTAAAAGAGATCTTCTTTCTTATAATGATAAGTGCTTTAGTTACATAGATTTTAATGGTTATAAAAAAATTTCACCTGATAATATAGATTCTTTTCTTTATTATAGAGGACTTTTAAAAAAGTTTGTATCAAGTTGTCTTTTTTTAAAGGTTCAACCATCATTTGATTTATATTCTCATATTATTTCTTCAATTGCCAGTGCGATTGCTATGCTTTTTGCAATTCTTGTTACAATTTACATACAAAAAAGATATCCTTTTGAAAGTGTTATTTTTATTGTTCTTGTCATTATAAGCTATGTTTTTAAAGATAGAATAAAAGAGTTTTCTAAGATTTTTTTCTCAAAAATTGCAATTGACTACATATATGATAGAAAGTTAAAAATATACGAGCCTGTTCATAATATAAAGATAGGATACATAAAAGAATCATTTTCCCTTCTTTCAAAAGAATCTATTGCAGATGATGTTTTAAAAATAAGAAATATTGATAATTTTGATATAATTGATGAGGATGCAAAATTTGAAGTGGTTCTTAAATATAAAAAGATAATTTTTCTAAAAAGAGATATAATCAACATATATCATACAAGAAGAAAAAATCTTGTATCAATACTTAGATTTTCAATTGAAGATTTTCTCAAACATACAGATGATGCTATAACTAATTATAGTTTTTACCATAACTCAATAAAATACTCTTTTAATGCAAAAAGAAATTATCATTTAAATCTTATAGTTAAAAGTTTTAAAATTGATGAAAAAATAGATTATAAAAGATATAGAATAATATTTAACAGGAATGGTATTTTAAAAGTAGAAAACATAATTTGATTGTGAGGTTTTTATGATAGAAGGAGTTGCAATTGTTGGTGCTAATAGAAAATCAGCAATTTTTTGTGAAATTCTTTTGATGAAAGGATTCCAGATAAGGGTTTATGATAGTTTTAAAGATTTTTTGGGAATACTTATGTCAAGGATAAGATGGAATCTTTCAAAAAATAACAGGCTTGATCTTATCGAAAATATAGAACCAATTCAGGATTTTTCTAAATTTAGGGGGGCTGATATAGTTATAGAAATAGAAAATAAAACTTTTGAGGAAAGATATCTTTATTTTTCTAAAATAATGAAAGAGGTTGATGAAAAATGTATTTTTGCTTTAAATTCTGATATAGATCTTATAAAAACATTTGAAAAAATTCCTTTTCTTCCACTTGAGAGAGTTATAGGAATAAACTTTTTAGATGTTTTTAAGGATACTATATTTGAAATATCAAAAACAGATTATACTCAAATAGAAACAATACAAAAAGTATCTGATTTTGTTGATAAATTATCTCTTAAACATTGTATTATCTCATATAAACCAGGTGGAATTATAAGAAGGCTTATGAGCGTTTATATTAACTCAGCATTTAATGTTCTTGTTAAAGGTAAGGGTTTTCCATCAGAAATAGATGATGCAATAAAAAAATTTACAGGATCTATTTATGGACCTTTTGAGATGCTTGATATAATTGGAATTGATTATGATTATAATAAAACACTTTTATTATATGATGCATTTAAAAAAGAAATACTTAAACCAAATGAAATTGAATTAAAACTTTTGCAATATGGACAACTCGGGAAAAAATCAAATATGGGAATATATATTTATGAAGATGGAAAAATTGTTGGAGAAAATCCTGTTTTGCCATCAATAATAAAGTATCTTGGATTAAGGCATGTGGAAGATAAGGAGATATTTTCAGATATAATGATTCCTATTCTTGAAGAATCAAAAGATATTGCAAAAGAAATTATGGTTGGAGAACAGGATATTGAAAATATTACAAAATATTCTTTTGGATGGGATGTTGGTATATTTAGTTTACAAAAAAAATATCCTGATGCATTTATAATAAAACAAAAAACAGAATTTGATAATCTTGACACTTTTTAAAAATTTTTTTATATAATTTAAAATATGACATTAATTGCAAAAGAAGTATTTTTAACAAAAGGCATAGGAAGACACAAGGAAAAGCTTGCAAGTTTTGAAGAGGCACTTAGAGATGCTCAGATTGCAAGGTTTAACCTTGTGCATGTATCAAGTATATTACCTCCCAACTGTAAACTTGTATCAAAACAGAAGGGACTTAGTAAATTAAAAAGCGGACAGATTGTTCACTGTGTGATGTCAAGAAATGCTGTAAATGAAAATCATAGATTGATTGCAGCATCTGTTGGTATTGCAATACCAAAGGATAAAAATCAGTATGGTTATATTTCTGAGTATCACAGCTTTGGTGAGACAGATGAACAAGCAGGTGAGTATGCTGAGGATCTTGCTGCTTTAATGCTTTCAACAATTCAGGGAATAGAATTTGCCCAAGATACAACATGGGATCAGAAAGAAGAGATATGGAAGATGAGCGGAAAGATTGTTAAAACTATGAACATTACTCAGTCAGCAATAGGTGTAAGCGGAATGTGGACCACTGTTGTTGCAGCAGCAGTATTTGTTTTTTAAATTATTTTAATGAAAAATAAATCTTTCCTTTTTCCAAACAAAACTCATTTCGTTTTGCCCAATAAACTTTCACCAAAAGAGTGCAAGTTTATAATTGTTCCATTGCCATATGAACAGACAACATCTTATGGGCATGGGACAAAAAAAGGACCAAAATCTATTCTTGAGGCTTCTTATCAACTTGAGTTGTGGGATGAGGAGTTAAAGTATGAGATATATAAGGTTGGTATTTTTACAGCAGATGATTTTAAGTATACAAGAGATGAAAAAGAGTTTTTTGAAAATATTGGTCCTTATGTTTTAAGGTTAATAAATGAGTTTGAATGTGTTCCAATTTTTCTTGGAGGGGAGCATAGCATAACGCAGGGGATTATTCCGCCTTTTGAGAAAAAGTATAAAAATTTTTCTATACTTCATTTTGATGCTCATGCTGATTTAAGGGATAGTTATCAAGGAACTAAACATAGCCATGCATCAGCTTTATATCCTGCTTCTCTTAGTTCAAAGATTGTTCAAATAGGAATAAGAAGTGTTGCATCTGAAGAAAAACATCTTATAAATAAAGGCAATGTTAAAACATTTTTAATGCATGAAAACCTTGATATAAAAAAGCTTATTCGAAATGTAGTTAATGAGCTTGATGAGAATGTTTATCTAACGATAGATGTTGATGGATTTGATCCTTCCGTTATGCCTGCAACAGGTACACCTCAGCCTGGTGGATTTATGTGGTATGATGCGATTTCAGTATTTAGGGAGGTAATATACAAGAAAAATGTTGTTGGTTTTGATGTTGTTGAGGTTAGTCCTTTGAAAAATTCCCATATAACAGAGTTTAATGCTGCTAAACTAATCTACAAACTTATAGGGTATATATCAAAAAAAAGAGGATATATTAAGTAAGAAGTTAAACAGATATCTTGCCAAGTTTAGTTTTAATGTCAGGTTTTTTAAAAAAAGTTCACATCACTTAAAATAAGAGGTTATCTCAGTGTTTGGTGTACGAAATGATGTATCAGTTTAAAATTTGATGTCCCTAAATTAAGATTTGCTAGATCAAAAAATGTCTACTAAATCTATGCATAAACTTTTATTTGTTTTAGTATTTTATTCTAATAAGTTTTTCTATAAATTTTTTCTTGAAGATAAAATAAAAACAAATCAAAATCCCTCTATAACTTCCCCGATGTAAAGTCGGAAAGGAGTTAAATGAGAAATTATTATTATTTTGAATAATTAAAATATTTTTTGGACATAATTTTGAACCATCCAGATTATCTTCAAGAATAAAAGTTTTTATTTAATTCACATACTTAGAAACTTTTAATTTATTTTGTAAAATAAATTTGGAGGTATTTTTATGAAAGCACTTCTAAAAAAATTTAGAGAAAAAGGTATTTGGCTTGATAATGTTGCAGAGCCGGTATGTGGTGATAATGAGGTAAAAATAAAAATAAAAAAGACAGCAATATGTGGAACTGATATACATATTTACAAATGGGATGATTGGGCATCTAAAACAATACCAGTTCCAATGATAGTAGGACATGAGTTTGTTGGAGAAATAGTTGAGGTAGGTAAAAATGTTAAGGGATTTAAGATTGGACAGCGTGTAAGTGGAGAGGGACATATAACTTGTGGATATTGCAGAAACTGTAGAGCTGGAAAAAGACATCTTTGTATAAATACAAAAGGTATTGGTGTAAATATCCCAGGTGCTTTTGCTGAGTATCTTGTAATACCACAAGAAAATGTTTTTCCTTTGAGCGATAATATAAGTGATGATGAGGCAAGTATATTTGATCCTCTTGGTAATGCTGTGCATACTATTCTTTCTTTTGATGTTGTTGGTGAGGATGTTTTAATAACAGGAGCAGGTCCTATAGGGATAATGGGAGCTTTAATTGCACAGCATATTGGAGCAAGACATGTGGTTATAACAGATATAAATGATTATCGTCTTGAACTTGCAAAAAAATGTGGTGTGAAAAATGTTGTTGATGTAAGAAAAGAAAAATTAAGTGATGTTATGAAGAACTTAAAAATGACAGAGGGTTTTGATGTTGGTTATGAGATGAGCGGAAGTCCATCTGCTTTTAATGATATGCTTGATGTTTTGAGAATGGGTGCAAAAATAGGAATACTTGGAATACTGCCGGATTCTACGCAAATACCATGGAGCAAGGTAATATTTAAAGCCTTTATTATGAAGTTTATATATGGAAGAGAGATGTTTGAGACATGGTATAAGATGTCAGCAATGATTGAAAGTGGACTTAATATAAAACCTGTTATAACGCATAGATTTAAGATTGATAATTATAAAGAAGCATTTGAGATAATGGCAAGTGGAAATTCAGGAAAGGTGATACTTGAGTGGGAATGATTAGGTGAGAGGTGAAAAGTGAGAAAGGAAAATCCCCTTCTCTCTCCCCCTTGTATGTTAAAATTTAGTTATAATATTTTAATAAAACTAAATTTATAGAGAGCAAAAGTTCTCTTGAAAACTAAAAAAATATACAGAGGTATGGGAACTTGTCTCCCCCTTGAACTTTAAAGTTCGTGAAAAAGCATAAAATCCCATACCTCTATCTGACACTTAATTCCGTATTCCTGCATAGGCTTTTAAAGCCTCAATCTTATCGCAAGGATGGAAAAGTGTCAGAAAATAAAAAAGGGAGAAAAAATGAATAAAATACAAAACCTAATAACAAACACAATAACTATCGGCATAGATATCTCTAAAGAATTCTTTGATATCTATGTCTATGAGTCAGGCAAGACAATGAGGTTTGACAACAACAGCAAGGGCATTAAGAAGTTTATTAAATACATAACTCCATTAAATCCTACATTATTAGCAATGGAGTATACTGGAGGGCTTGAACGTCAATTGTTCTTTGCCCTCCAGAATAACAACATCCCTTGCTGTTGCATCAAACCTGTTAACATCAAGAACTTCGCTAAAACCATTGATGCAAAAGCAAAAACTGACTTAATCAGTGCTAAACTTATTGCTCACTACGCCTTCCTCTATAAGCCTGCTCCTCAGCATAAGCCTGATGAAAAATCACTACTTCTCAAAGACCTTGCTTCAAGACTTCAAAGCTTGACTGACTTCTTAATATCTGAGAAAAACAGATTAGCATCTTCTACATTCGCTAAAATTAAATCACAAATAAAGAAGTCTATCAAGTCTGTTGAGAAACTCATAGAGGATGGCAAAAAACAACTTAAAGAACTAGTCTACTCAGACCCTAATCTCAAAGCCAAAGTTGAACTACTCGATACAATGCCAGGCGTAGGTGAGTATTCCGCTATGATGCTTGCTGTCCTACTCCCCGAGTTAGGCACTATATCCGGCAAACAAATTGCTTCACTTTGTGGCGTTGCTCCTTTTATAAATCAAAGCGGTAAATCCACTGGTAAAGCTTTTATCAAAGGTGGCAGAGATAAAGCAAGAAGAGTTCTTTACTTAATTACATTAGCTGCTATTATTCACAACCCTTTAATTAGAGAGTATTACAATCGCTTGATTCAAAAAGGAAAGCCACCAAAGGTTGCCATCGTCGCCTGTATGAGAAAAATAATCAGGATACTAAACGCTATGATCAGAGATAACAGACCATTTATTCCTGATTATTATGAGACATATGTCAGAGAACAAAATAATGAGTATAAAATAATTTTAACTAAAAATAATGAAATAAAGCAACAAGAACTAAATTACAATGAAGCAGATTATAATAGTGCTTTAAGTAATGTTAATTTTTTTAAAGAAAATAATAAAAAAACTGATATGAAAAAGATAACTTGACAACATACCTGCTTTAAAAAAGGGGGAATAAAAAAGAATAAAAAAGGGGGATTTTGGAAGAAGGTGAGTCGTGAGAACTAAGGAAAAATATTTGTTAGCGGTAGTATTTCTCTTCAGTTTAAATTCTTGTAATGTATTAAAAGAAAAGATAGGAGATTATTATTTTAATAAAGCAAAAAAGATTGCTGCAAAAGAAGAGGTTAGTGAGAAGGAAATCGATAATTTTTATGAATATTTAATAAAAGCACTTGATTATAAGAATGAACTTTCTGGAAGTATTGATCTTGTTGATAATGTTACATCTCAAAGTCTTAGAGCAGGTTATGTTAAGGCATATGAAAACCAATTAAAATTTTTAAAGAAGTATATTGAAAAAAATCCAAAACAGTTTGATGCTTATCTTGAAATAATAAACATATATTCTATTAAGGGAGATCTTTATAATCTTTCAAAACTTGATGATGAAGTAAAAAAGATGTCTTTAAATGATAAAAATTTTAAGGCATTATCATTTATAATAGAAACAAATATTCTTTATTGGAGTGCTGCTTACGGAGAGCTTTCTCTAAATTCAAACTATGATGATGTAGTTGGATGGCTTGGCAAATACTGTGAGTATGCAAAAAATCTTTTTGAAATAAAATATCTTTATGATAATAAGTTTTTTAATGATATAAATTCGTCTTTAAAATATTATTTTGATAATATAATTTCTGATTTTACAAATAAAGAAAATGAAATAAAATATAACTGTCAAGTACATGAGAAAATCAAAAAAAGCGATGATTTCCAAAAAATTGTTAAATATACAATTAGTGGAAATTCATATCTTTCTAAAAAAGAATACTCAAATGCTTTAATATACTATAAAGCTGCGCTTGCTATTGATGAAAACTTTTCATATACAAAAAAATCTTTAATTGAAGCTGAATTTCAAAACCATCTTTCTCTTTCTTTAATGAAGAGGGATAAGAAAGAGCTTGAAAATTTTGTGTACGATAGAATTACTGATATTGATGATTTAATATCAAATCAAAATATTGTTTTTCCTTTTTTAAATGGTGATAAGTTTCTCTCTCAATTATATTCACTTAAAGCTGCTATGTTGAAGGTTTTAGTTGAATCAGATTTAAGTGAAAAGAAAAAAGAGAAGATCAAATCTGAATTAAAAAGATGTGTTATGGAATCCTTAAAATATGATCCTAAAAATCAGCTTGCAAAAGAACTACTAGATAGAATAAATTAAAATGTTTTTTTTATTTTTTATTTTTAATTTAATTTGCAAAGCTGATGATGATAAAATAAATATTACTCTCTATAAGAATTCTAATCAAACAAAAACGTTTATTACTTATTCATTTAGATTTTCATCTTTTTCTGATGTTATAGATGTTTATCTTATTCCTTTAAGATTTTATAATACATTTGATTCGATGGATTTAAAAGATTTTTTTGTTATAAAGTATTATGGTTTTACTGCATATCCATTTAGATATTTTGCATATAAAAATTCTTCTAAAATAAACTCTAGGAATGAATCTTATTCTAATATTAATAGCTCTTCTAAGTTAAAACTCTTTGATATTTTTGATATAAGGGAGGGAATTGATTACTATTTTTTTGATATTTTTATGAGGAAAGTTTCTAAGGATTGGAATAATATATCAAATGCAAATAAAAAAAGATTTATTTCTGATTTAAAACTTTTAAATTTAAGTTTTAAAAAATAATATAATATCTTTTTGAGGTATTTTATGAAAGGAATAATACTTGCTGGTGGAAGTGGAACAAGACTTTATCCAATAACTCATATAATTTCAAAACAGTTGCTTCCTGTGTATGATAAACCGATGATTTATTACCCTCTTTCTGTTCTTCTGCTTGCTGGGATTAAAGATATTCTTATTATTTCAACTCCAAAGGATATATCAAGATTTGAAGAACTTCTTGGTGATGGAAGTTTCATAGGGACAAATATATCATATAAAGTTCAAGATGAACCACGAGGGATTGCAGAGGCATTTATAATAGGAAAGGATTTTATTGGAAATGATGGTGTTGTTTTAATACTTGGTGATAACATATTTTATGGACATGGAATAGGGGATCTTTTAAATAATGCAAAAAATAATCTTAAACATAATTTTGCAACGGTTTTTGGGTATTATGTAAGTGATCCTCAAAGGTATGGGGTTGTTGAGTTTGATAAAAACGGAGATGTCGTTTCAATAGAGGAAAAACCAAAACAGCCAAAAAGTAATTTTGCTGTTGTGGGGCTTTATTTCTATCCAAGTGATGTTGTAAAAATTGCAGCAAATCTAAAGCCTTCTTGGCGTGGAGAGCTTGAGATAACAGATGTTAATAAAGAATATCTTTTTCAAAAAAGATTAAAAGTTGAGATTATGGGTAGGGGATATGCTTGGCTTGATACTGGAACACATGAAAGCTTAATAGAAGCATCAATTTTTATTCAAACGATAGAAAAAAGACAAGGGTTAAAAATTGGATGTATAGAAGAGATATCTTATAGAAAAGGATATATATCTAAGGAAAAACTAATTGAGCTTTCAAAAAAATATAAGAATTCTTATGGTGAGTATCTTTTGAGAATTTCATCGGAGAAGTAAAATGCCTTTTGAGTTTGAAAGGCTTGAGATTAGTGATGTCATTCTTATAAAACCTAAAATTTTTAATGATAAAAGAGGATTTTTCCTTGAATCATATAAAAAATCAGATTTTGAAAATTTTGGGATAAAGGATGTTTTTGTTCAAGATAATCATTCTAAATCTATAAAATCGGTTATAAGAGGACTTCATTTTCAAAAACCTCCTTATGAACAATCAAAACTTGTAAGGTGTGTATCTGGAAGGATATTTGATGTCGCAGTAGATTTAAGGAAAAATTCCCCAACATATAAAAAATGGATTGGTGTTGAACTTTCAGATGAAAATAATTTTATTCTTTATATCCCACATGGGTTTGCTCATGGTTTTTGCGTTTTAAGTGATGAGGCGCATGTAGTTTATAAATGTGATTGTGAATATATGCCATTTTATGATGCTGGAATAAGATGGGATGATCCAGAATTAAATATAAAGTGGCCAACTACAAATCCATTAGTTTCTGATAAGGATAAAAATCTTCCATATTTGAGAGAGGTTTATTTATGAAAAATGTATTGGTTACAGGTGGAGCGGGTTTTATTGGTTCAAATTTTATAAGATATTTATTTGAAAAAACGGATTTTAAATGGAAGATAATAAATTATGATAAACTTACATATGCTGGAAATCCTCAAAATTTATCAGATATAGAAAATAAATATCGAGATAGATATTTTTTTGTAAGAGGTGATATTTGTGATTTTGAACTTGTCTTAAAAACATTAAATGATTTTGATATAGATACCGTTGTTCATTTTGCTGCTGAAACTCATGTTGATAGATCTATACTTCTTCCCTATGATTTTATAAAAACTAATGTTGAAGGAACATTTATTCTTCTTGAAGCGGTTTTAAAAAAGTTTAAAGAAGGAAAGAAAATAAGATTTCATCATATTAGTACTGATGAGGTTTATGGAAGTCTTGGAGAAAGTGGATATTTTTATGAGACTACACCTTATGCCCCAAGAAGCCCTTATTCAGCATCAAAGGCGGCAAGCGATCATCTTGTAAGAGCATATCATCATACTTATGGGATTGATGTTACGATTTCAAATTGTTCAAATAATTATGGACCATATCAGTTTCCTGAAAAACTAATACCTCTTGTAATATTAAATGCTATAAAAGGAAAGGATATACCGATATATGGTGATGGAAAAAATGTAAGGGATTGGCTCTATGTTGAAGATCATGCTGATGCAATTTATCAAATAATAAATAAATCAGATTCAGGAAATACATATAATATTGGTGGGGAGTGTGAAAAAACAAATATTGAGGTTGTTGAAAAAATATGTGAGATTCTTGAAACATTTTATCCTTCATCGCAAAATAAAAACCTTGGGACAAAAAAATATAAGGATCTTATAAAATTTGTAAAAGATAGACCAGGTCATGATAGAAGATATGCTATAAACTGCGATAAAATAAAAAAAGAAATTGGATGGAAAAAAAAATATGGTTTTGATGAAGGATTAATTATAACTGTTAAATGGTATCTTGAAAATACTAAGTGGGTTGAAAGTGTTATAAGTGGTGAGTATTTGAAGTGGATTGAAAAGAATTATAGCAATAGATAGAATTAATAAAAAGTAAAGGAGTTTTATATGAAAAAAGCATTGATTACCGGTATAAGAGGGCAAGATGGAGCATACCTTAGTAAATTACTTTTAGAAAAAGGATATAAGGTTTATGGGGCTGATAGAAGGAGTGGGGATTCAAGTTTATGGAGATTAAAAGAACTTGGGATAGATAAAAAAATTCACCATATATATATGGATTTACTTGAGTATTCAAATGTTGTTGAGGTTATAAAAGAGATAAAGCCTGATGAACTTTATAATCTCGCAGCACAAAGTTTTGTGGCTGTTTCATTTAAACAACCACTTTTGACTGCAGAAATTGATGCTCTTGGTGTTTTAAGAATTCTTGAAGCAGTTCGCCTTTTTTCTCCAAAGACAAAAGTTTATCAAGCATCAACAAGTGAGATGTTTGGAAAAGTTCAATCAATTCCACAAAATGAAAAAACACCTTTTTATCCAAGAAGTCCTTATGCTGTTTCAAAGCTTTTTGCTCATTGGATATGTGTAAATTATAGAGAATCTTATGATCTTTTTGTATGTTCTGGTATACTTTTCAATCATGAATCACCACTTAGAGGTATTGAGTTTGTAACAAGAAAAATATCATATACTGTTGCAAGAATATATAATGGATTTGATGAAAAAATTGTAGTTGGAAATCTTGATTCAAAAAGGGATTGGGGTTATGCAGAGGAGTATGTTTATGGAATGTGGTTAATGCTTCAACAAAAAAAAGCAGATGATTATGTTCTTGCAACAGGAGAGACACATACTGTAAGAGAGTTTATAGAAAAAGCATTTGAAACGGTTGGAATTGATATCGTATGGAAAGGAAAAGGGGTTGATGAAAAGGGGTATGATAGAAAAACTGGGAAGGTGCTTGTTGAGGTTTCGAAAGAGTTTTATAGACCTGCTGAGGTAGATTTACTTCTTGGTGATCCATCAAAAGCAGAAAAAGAACTTGGATGGAAGGCAAAAACTAAATTTGAAGAACTTGTTAAAATGATGGTTAGTGCTGATATAGAGAGAATTAAGAAGGAAAAAGTAGAGTTTGATTTAGATTAAGGGAGTTTTTATGATTGTTTTCATACTTGCAGGTGGTAGCGGAACAAGACTTTGGCCTCTTTCAAGAGATAATTTTCCAAAGCAGTTTATTAAAATTGGAAATGAAAATCTTCTTGTAAAGACTTATAAAAGATTTTTAAAATTAACTGATAAAAAAAATATATACATAATTACAAATGAGAAGTATAAGTTTTATGTTATAAACGATCTTTCAGAAATAAATAATGAGGTTGAAAAAAATATAATACTTGAGCCAGTTGGAAGAAATACAACTGGAGCAATAATCTTAGGAATTAAGTTTTTAGTTGAAAAGAAAAAAGAAAATTCTAAATCACTTATTTTTGTAACTCCATCAGATCATATAATAACTGATGAAGATTCTTTTTTAAATTTGTGTAAAAATGCTCAAAAAATTGCTTTAAATCATATAGTTACATTTGGGATAAAACCAACTACTCCTCATACAGGTTATGGTTATATAAAGAGAGGGAAAAAACTTGATGGGAATATATATTTGATTGAAAAATTTACTGAAAAACCTGATTATAAAACTGCACTTACTTATCTTGAAAGCGGAAAATACTTTTGGAACTCAGGAATGTTTTTCTTTTCAATGGGTGTTATGCTTGAAGAATTAAAAAAATATGAAAAAGAAGTTTATTCTTTTTACAAATTTAAATTTGATAAGCTTATTGAAAACTTTTCTAAACTAAAAAATATTTCCATAGATTATTCAGTTATGGAGAAAACAGAGAAAGGAGCGGTTGTTTGCGGAGATTTTGGATGGTCTGATGTTGGTGGATGGGAATCTTTTTATGAGATTATGCCTAAGGATGATTTTGGAAATGTTGCTCAAGGGAATATAATTTTAAAAGATATTAAAAATTCAATGATATACTCAAACACAAACAGACTTATTACAGGAATAAATTTGTCAGATCTTATTATAATTGATACTCATGATGCGCTTCTTGTTATGAAAAAAGGAAGTGGTGAGATTGTAAAAGATATTGTTAAGGAAATAAAAGAAAAAAATCATAAAGAGGCTTTTGAGCATATAACTGTTTATAGACCTTGGGGAAGTTATACTGTTCTTGAAGAAGGACCAAGATATAAGATAAAAAGAATTTTTGTAAAACCAGGTCATAAATTAAGTGAGCAGATGCATTATCATAGGAGTGAACACTGGGTTGTTATAAAAGGAACAGCAAGGGTTGTGATGGACGGTAAAGAATATATCATCCATGAAAATGAAAGTATATATGTTGGTAAGTCAACAAAACATCGGCTTGAAAATCCAGGTAAGGTAGATCTTGAACTGATTGAGGTTCAAAACGGTGAATATGTTGGAGAGGATGATATAGTTAGATTTAATGATATATACGGAAGAAGATGAAGTATCTAATAACAGGTGCCAATGGACAACTAGCGAGGGAGTTTATCAGTAAGTTGGAAGGAAAAAATGTTTATTATTTTGATAGAGAAAAACTTGATATATCTGATGAAAGGAATTTACGAGAAGCAATAGATTATGTAAAACCTGATATTTTCATTAACTGCGCCGCTTATAACAATGTAGATCTTGCGGAAAGTGAAAAAGAAAAATCTTTTAGTATAAATTCTGCTGCCCTTAAAAATATTGCTCTTTTTTCATATAAATACAAAACAAAGATAATACATTTTTCAACAGATTATGTCTTTGATGGAAGTAGGAGTGAACTTTATAAGGAAGACGATATTCCAAATCCAATAAATACCTATGGAAGAAGTAAACTTGAAGGTGAAAAAAATCTCAAAAGTAATTATGAAAATTATATCATTTTTAGGGTGAGTTGGGTTTATGGTGAGGGTAAGCAAAATTTTATATACAAACTTATGAACTGGGCGAAAAATTATAAGAAATTAAGAATATCAACAGATGAGGTTTCAATTCCAAACAGTACTTCATTTATAGTTAATATTGTATTGAAGGCAATTGATAATGATTTAAAAGGGCTTTGGCATCTTGCTTCATGTGGATATGTATCAAGATATGAGTGGGCAAAAAAAGTTTTTGAGATACTTAAAATTGATATTGAGATAGAGAAAGCAAAACAAAATGACTTTAATTTACCTGCCAAAAGACCGCCTTTTTCTGCTATGAGTAATGATAATATAAGAAATGTTTTATGGGTTGATATAAAAAGATGGGATGAATATCTTTATGATTTTTTAAAATCAAGAAAGGAGATTTTTTTATGATCCTTATTGTTGGAGGTGCTGGATATATTGGATCTTCTGTAAATAAACTTTTAAACAAGATGGGTTATAAAACAATTGTTTTTGATAATCTTTCAAATGGACATATTGAGTTTGTAAAATGGGGAAAGTTTTATAAAGGAGATCTTGCAAATATTTATGATATAGAAAAGGTTTTTATGGAAAATAAAATTGATTGTGTTATGCATTTTTCTGCTTATGCTTATGTTGGCGAATCAGTTATTAATCCTCAAAAATATTATAAAAATAATGTTTCAAACACACTAAATCTTTTAGATCTAATGATTAAGTATGGTGTTAAAAAGTTTATATTTTCTTCTACGTGTGCTATTTATGGAATACCTATTCAAATCCCTATACCTGAAGATCATCCCCAAAATCCAGTAAATCCATATGGTAAGACAAAGTTTATGGTAGAAGAGATACTTAAAGATTATGATAAGGCATATGGTCTTAAGTATGTAAGTTTTAGATATTTTAACGCAAGTGGAGCAGATCCTGAGTGTGAGATTGGTGAATGGCATGATCCTGAGACACATCTTATACCTCTTTCGATATACAACGCTCTTGGAATAACAGAAAACATAACTGTTTTTGGAACAGATTATCCAACTCCTGATGGAACTTGTATAAGGGATTATATTCATGTAAATGATATAGCAAAAGCACATATACTTGGTTTTAAGTATTTGATGAGTGAGAATAAAAGTGATTTTTTTAATCTTGGAAATGGTAATGGCTTTTCAGTTAAGGAGATACTTGATATAGTTTCAAGGATAAGCGGAAAAAAACTTAATATTGTTTATGGAAAAAGAAGAGAAGGTGATCCACCTATTCTTGTTGGAAGTTCAAAAAAAGCATATGAGATTTTAGGTTGGAAACCTGAGTTTGATAAGATCTCTGATATAATTGAGACAGCATATAGATGGCATCTAAAAAATGTAGATAAAATAAAAGTTTAAAATGAATGTATTATTTATAGTTTTCAAAGGAATAGGTGATGTTATTCTTACAACGCCGGCTGTAAGAATTCTTAAAAATAAATACCCACAAGCAGATATATTTTTTCTTACAAGAAGATTTGCTGCACCAATACTTAAAAACAATCCCTATATAAAAAAGGTTTTCATAAGGGAAGATAATTGTATTAAAGATATCTTTTTAAAGATGGATGTTTCAATTGATTATATGCTTTCATCAACTTCACTTTTTTATACCCTTATTTCTGGAAGCAAAAAAAGAATTACATTTTATAGAAAACATAATTTTCTTTATAATTATAGAATTGAAACTAATTTTTCTGGATATGTTGTACTTAAAAGGCTTTATTTATTAAAACCACTTGGAATAGATCCAGATAAATTTAATTATGATGAGATAAAACCTGAGATTTTTCTTGATGAGGAAAGCATTAATAATGCTCAAAAAAAACTATCTGAAAATGGTGTTTATAGAGATGATAAAATTATTACTTTTGATATAACAAGTCGAAGAACTTATAGACAGCTTGAAGGATATAAATTTATCTATATTGCAGATAAAATTTCAGAACTTGGTTTTAAAACAGTATTTATTTCTGCTCCATCTGAAATTGAGTATGTTGAAAATACAATAAAAACTCATAGTAGGAAGAAACATTTTTTTATCAAAAACACATCACTACTTGAGGCAGCAGCAATAATCTCTATGGCTAAACTTCATATAGGAACATCATCAGCACCAATGCATATGGCGGTCTCATTTAATGTACCAACATTTACGGTATATAGTCCTTATACAGATCCAATTTCCTGGACACCTCCATTTGGAAAAAATGATTATGTTTATGGAGAGTTTAAAAAACTTAAAGAGGATGAAATTTATCTAAAAATCTTTGAGTTTATGAAGAAAATAAAAATTATATAATTTAGTCTATGAGTATATCTAACATTAAAATTTCATTTGCTATTATAGGGCATAACGAAGCGGGGCTTTTAGCTGATTGTTTTGAAAGTATAAAAGATATTGCTTATGAAATTGTTTATGTTGATTGTGAAAGTAAAGATGAAAGCGTTGAGATTGCAAAAAAATTTAATGCAAGGATTTTTTTTAGAAAAAATGATTTTAACTTAAATGTAAATAAACAGTTTGCAATAGATAATTGTACTGGCGATTGGATTTTCTATATTGATCCTGATGAAAGACTTACAGAGGAACTTAAAAGCGAGATTCTTGAGGTTTTAAAAAATACTAATTGTAGTGGGTTTCTTATACCAAGGAAAAATTTTTATTTTAATAAATATCTTAGATATGGGGGAAAATATCCTGATAAACAATTAAGGCTGTTTAAAAATAAATACGGTTTTTTTGAATGCAGATCCATACATGAAAGAATAACAGTGAGAGGAAAAATATGCGAGATGAAAAATCCTTTCATCCATATAGTTGTTAGGGATATGAGGCATCTTATAACAAAAATGGACTCTTATAGGGTAAGGACATCAGAGGAATACAAAAGACTTGGAAAAAGTGTGCATGGGATAGTTTTTAAAAGTATTAGAAGGTTTTTTGTAAACTATTTTTTAAAATTTGGTTTCCTTGATGGCCTTGTTGGATTTTTTGTTGCTATTATAGATCTTTTTAATGGAATTGGAACATATTTTGAAATCAAATGCAAGGGAACAAAATAAATTTTGTATAATATTATTAAGTCTAAAAGTTCTCTTACCTCTTACTTCTCATTTCTTACTTCTTACCTCTCACTTCTCACCTTTTTGCCCGGTTGGCGCAGTTGGTTAGCGCGTTCCTTTGACATGGGAAAGGTCGTAGGTTCGAATCCTACACCGGGCACCATATTTTAATTTGAAAAACCGTCCAAATAAAAATCTGACATAAATGCTATAATATAAATGTTAAGGAGTTTGTTATGGATGAGAAAATACTTAAGATAAGACATTCCCTTTCTCATATTCTTGCACTTGCTGTTAAGAGAATCTATAAAAATGTAAAACTTGGAATAGGTCCTGCTATAGATAATGGTTTTTATTATGATTTTGATTTTATTGATAGGAAAATTGAAGAGGATGAACTAAAAAAAATAGAAGATGAGATGAGGAAAATAATTGATGAAAATCAGGATTTTATAAGAGAGGAGTGGGATAAAAATAAAGCAATTGAGTATTTTCAAAAAATTGGTGAGAATTTTAAAATAGAACTTATAAATGAAATACCAGATGAAAAAGTAAGCATATATAAAAATGGTGAGTTTCTTGATCTTTGCAAAGGTCCGCATATTTCAAACACATCTGAACTAAAAAATGTTGGATTTAAACTTTCATCCATTGCAGGAGCATACTGGAGAGGAAGCGAGAGAAATAAAATGCTTACAAGGATATATGGTTTTGCCTTTGAGACAAAAGAAAAACTTAATGAGTATCTAAAATTTTTAGAAGAAACTTCTAAAAGGGATCATAGAGTTATTGCAAAGCAAATGGATTTGTATAGTACAAATGAAAATGTTGGTGCTGGTCTTATATTATGGCATCCAAATGGTGCAATAATAAGATATGAGATAGAAAATTATTGGAGGGAAGAGCATTTAAAAAATGGTTATAAATTTATATATACTCCACATATAGGAAGAGAAAACTTATGGAAGATATCAGGTCATCTTGAATTTTATAAAAATGCTATGTATTCTCCAATTTCAATTGATGATATAAATTATTATGTAAAACCAATGAACTGTCCGTTTCATATTCAAATCTATAAATCAAAAACAAGATCTTATAAAGATCTTCCATTAAGATGGGCTGAACTTGGAACAGTTTATAGATTTGAAAAAGCAGGTGTTTTGCATGGTCTTTTAAGAGTAAGAGGTTTTACACAGGATGATGCTCATATAATTTGTACTCCATCACAACTTGAAAATGAGGTTATTGAGGTTCTAAAGTTTAGTTTGAATATTTGGAAAACATTTGGCTTTGATGATATAAAAGCATATGTATCTACAAAACCTGCTGATGCTATAGGAGATTTAAAGATGTGGGAGACTGCTCAAAGTACCCTTATTAAGGCAATAGATGAGTGTGGATTGAAATATGAGATTGATGAAGGCGGTGGTGCGTTTTATGGTCCAAAGATTGATTTAAAAATAAAAGATGCAATTGGAAGAGAATGGCAGACAACAACGATACAATTTGATTTTAATTTGCCAGAGCGTTTTGAGATGGAATTTTCAGATAATGATGGCAAATTAAAAAGGCCTTATATGATTCATAGAGCACTTTTGGGATCTCTTGAAAGATTTTTTGGAATTCTTATAGAGCATTATGCAGGGCTTTTCCCAACATGGCTTAGTCCCATTCAAGTTTATGTATTAAATATAACAAGTAGAGAAGAAGATTATGCAAAAAGTATTTATGCTAAACTTATTAAAAATGGAATAAGAGCAGAAATTGATCTTTCAACAGAGCCAATATCAGGAAAGATAAGATCTGCTGCAAATTATAAACCACCATATCTTATAATAATAGGTGATAAAGAAAAACAAAATAATACAATTTCTTTGAAACTTAGAGGAAATAGAAATCTTTATAATATAAAACTTGATGAATTTATTGATAAATTAAAGTTGGAAATTTCATCAAGATCAAATAAACTCTCATACTAAATTACTATTTATAATTAGGACTTTTGGCACTTTTATTTTTGCTTTTTTTATATAAAATATAAATGTGTATATTTTTCCTTTTAAGAAATAGAGGTGAAATTATGAAAAGAATAATTGGATTAATTTATTTTTTGACTCTATCATCTTTATCAATTTATGCCGAAGATTTACCACTTCCAAATTGGCTTGATCCATCAAGGGAGCATAAAAAAATTGATAAAATAGAAATTCCAAAAACTAAAGTTGTTCCACCTTCTGATTTTAGAATTCCTGCAGAGTATGAACCAGTTTCTGCTGTTGTGGTTTCATATACTGGCTATACCTCAATGATTAGGGAGATTGCAAAAGCGGTTACAAATTATGGTAATGCATATATTTGGGTTATGTCTGGTCCTACTTCAATGAGTGGTGTGCCACAAGAAAAATATGTTAACTTTTCAATACCAATAGATACTGTGTGGATGAGAGATTATGGACCTTTTGGCCTTTCAAAAAAAATGGAAAGTATAGCAATTGTAGATACGGTTTATAGACATTATCAGTATCGTGTAGATGATGATAATGTTCCAAAAAAGATTGGTCGAGTTCAGAATATTCCTGTATATCCCACTGATTTAATATTAGATGGTGGTAATTTTATGGTTGATAGTTATGGAAATCTTTTTATGACTAAAAGAACATATATTTGGAACGCTAACAAATCAAAAGATGAGGTTAATTCAATACTTAAAAATTATTTCAAGGTTAAAAATATATATACTTTTGATTATGCTGGATATCCTAATGAACCTCTTGATGGAACTGGGCATATTGATATGTTTATGAAGCTTTTAAATGATGATACCGTTCTTATAGCCAAAACTGATAAAGAACCTTTTAAATCAACATTTGATAAAGCAGCAAAATTTTTTGAAGGAAAAAAAGCACCTAATGGTAAAAAATATACAGTGCTTAGAGTCAATGGATATTATGATAATTATGTTTGGTATACATACACCAATTCGCTTATAGTAAATGGATATGTTTTGATGCCCATTTATTCAAAATATTCTTTATCTAATATAGAAGCACAAAAATTATATGAACAGGCAGGGCTTAAAGTTATTACCATAAATTCAGATAATTCAATTACTGCTGGTGGTTCAATTCACTGTGTAACACAGAGTATACCAGATATAGGTAAAATATTAAAAAGAGAAACTCAAAAAGATCTTTCAAAAGAATTAGAAAAAAAAGATTTAACACCTAATGAGTCTTTAATTAAAAATTTTGAAAGCTTTGTAAATAAATAATATTTCAGAGTTTAACGAAATTAGAAAATTACATAATTTTGGATTAGATTAGAGAGTGGATAATTACAAGTTATTTCTATTTAAAACTAATATTTTTGCTGGGATAAAATTTTTGGTAAATTCGCTAGCATGTGATTTGATTTAATGAGCAGGTAGATAAATTCTAAATGATGCACCATTAGTATCTTTTCTATTTGAACCATATATATAGCCACCGTGATTTTTAATTATTCCATATACACTTGATAATCCAAGTCCTGTGCCTTTACCTTTTGGTTTTGTTGTGTAAAATGGTTCAAACATATGTTTTTCTGCTTCTTCGCTAATTCCTTTTCCATTATCAAGAATTTCAATAACAACATACTCACCTTCATGATATGGTTCTATAAGTTCTGTGTTTGAAAAATAATTATATGTTTTTATTATTATTTCACCATTTCCTTCTATTGCATCCTTTGCATTTGAGGTAATATTTAAAATTGCTTGTTTTATTTGTTGTTCATCTATATAGACGGTTTTTATGTCCTCTGATAAATTATATGTAAGTTTTATGTTTGACGTTATTTGTGATTGAATTAACGGTTTTAACTCTTCAAGTAAACGATTTATGTTTACTGGTTTTACTGATGGTTCATTTTTTCGTGCAAATATTAATAATTGTTTTATCATATTTGCTTGATTTTTAGCGCTTTTATGTATTTCATTTATAAGTGTGGAGTAAACTGTATTTTCTTTAAATTCATCTTTTATTAATTCAAGTGATCCAATAATTACAGTTAAAAAGTTGTTAAAATCATGTGCAAGTTCTCCTATCATTAAAGCAATTGATTCAAGTTTTTGTGTTTCTATAAGTTTTGATTCAAACTCTATTAGTTTGGATATATCTTCTTCTCTTGCAACAAAGTATTTAATTCCTTCATTAATCTTTATAGGTTGGATGCTTAATATGCATTGATACTCTGTTCCATCTTTTCGTTTATTTATTATCCTTGTAGTATAATGTTTTCCTTCGCTAATTGTATCCCATAATTTTTTATAAAAATCTTTGTTGTGTTTTCCACTTTTAAAAATAGATGGTGTTTTTCCAATAATTTCATCGTAAGTATATCTTGTGGTCTCTATCAATGCTTTGTTTAAATATATTATTTTTGAGTTTTTATCCGTTATAAAATATGGTATTGGAACTTCATCTATTGCAGTTTTTAAAATTCTATAAACTTCTTCCATAATAACATTATAGATAATTTGATTTTTTTTTCAAATTTTGATATCATATATTTACTATGTATGCTATAATTAAAACAGGTGGAAAACAGTACTGGGTAGTCCCAGGAGAGATTTTACAAGTTGAAAAAATTAACGCCAAAGTGGGTGATGAGATAGAATTTAAAGCGCTTTGGTCAGCAGGTGAAAATGATAAGATTTCTAATAATGCAAAAGTTATTGCAACTGTTTTAAGGCATCTTAAGGGTGATAAAATAATAGTTTTTAAAAAGAAAACTAAAAAAGCTTACGAAAAAGCGAAAGGCCATAGACAGCAACTTACAGAGATAAAAATAAAGGATATAATTTTAGGATGATTAAGGAGTAGATTATGGCTCATACTAAATCTCAAGGTTCATCATCTAATGGAAGGGATAGTAATCCGAAGTACCTTGGTGTAAAAAGGTATGGAGGAGAGAAAGTTAAAGCTGGAGAAATTATTGTAAGACAAAGAGGAACAAAGTTTCTTCCGGGAGTAAATGTTGGAATGGGAAAAGACCATACAATTTTTGCAAAGATTGATGGGATTGTAAAGTTTGAGTTTGCAAAAAAAGATAAACAGCAAGTAAGCGTATATCCTTCAAATAACTAACATTATTTTTAAAAAGACCCCCTTTTAGAAAAATAGAAAAAAGGGGGTTTTTTATTTTATTAATTTTATGGAAAAAGAATTTTTAGATAAAATTAAATTGTATCTTAAAGCTGGTGATGGTGGAAATGGATGTGTTTCTTTTAGAAGAGAAAAATTTGTTCCTTTAGGTGGTCCTGATGGAGGAAATGGGGGAAAGGGTGGTGATATTTATATAGTTGCATCAAAAGATATAAATAATTTTATTCATCTTTCTTTTAAACCGCATATAAGGGCAGAAGATGGAGAAGATGGTAAGGGTTCTAATATGGATGGTAAATCTGCTAATGATACTTTTATATATGTTCCTTGTGGAACAGTTGTAAAGGATGAAAATGAGAATTTTATCTGTGAACTTTTAAAAGATGGAGAAAAGTTTTTAATTGCAAAAGGTGGAAGAGGTGGGAGGGGAAATTCTTCTTTTAAATCATCAGTAAATCAGGCTCCTGATTTTAGGGAGATGGGAGAAAAAGGTGAAGAGAAGACGATAATACTTGAGTTAAAATTAATTGCAGATGTTGGACTTGTTGGTTTCCCAAATGCTGGAAAATCAACTTTTTTATCAAGAGTAACAAAAGCAACACCAAAGATTGCTGATTATCCATTTACAACACTTTCACCAAATATAGGAGTTTGTTTCCATAAAGGTAAGAGTTTTATTATAGCTGATATCCCAGGTCTTATAGAGGGAGCATCAAAAGGTAAGGGGCTTGGACATGAATTTTTAAGACATATATCAAGAACAAAAATTTTGCTTCATTTAGTTGATCCTTATGGTTTTTATGATATTGATCCATTAAATTGTATAAAGATTATAGAAAATGAACTTAAAGAGTACTCTACTACACTTTCAAAGAAAAAAAAGATTATCGTTATAAATAAAGCAGATCTAACAGGATCTGATGATGTTTATCTTAAAATTAAAAAGAAATATAAAAATAGAAAAGTGTTTTTAGTTTCTTCTGTAACTGGACAAGGAATCCAAGAACTTCTTGATTATTTAGTTTCCATAATTGATAAAATAAGTTTAGAAGATGAAAAAGAAAATGTAAATGAAAGAAAAGTTAAAGTTATAAAAGTTGAAAAGGCTTTTAGTGTTGAGAAAAAGAATGGAAAGTTTTATATTTATGGTAAAAAAATTGAAAATTTATGTGCAAGGACTGATACATCAAATGAAAATGCTCTTAGAAGATTCTTTAATATACTTAAAAAGATAGGAGTTGTTAAAGAACTTTTTAAAAATGGAATAAAAGATGGAGATATAGTTGTTATAGGTAATTTTGAATTTGAGTGGAAAGATGAATAAATTTTATAAAAGTTTACCTTTTAGAAATTGTTATTCAAATAATCTTTTATAAGTTTGCTTCTTGATGGATGTCTTAGTTTTCTTATTGCTTTTGCCTCAATTTGTCTAACCCTTTCCCTTGTAACTCTAAATATTCTTCCAACTTCCTCAAGTGTTCTTGAATAACCAGTATCTATTCCAAATCTAAGTTTAAGTATTTTTGCCTCTCTTTCAGTTAGTGTAGAGAGTATTTTATTTACTTCTCTTTTTCTTAAAATATCTACTACTGAGTTTGAGGGAGGAATATTGTTTTTATCTTCAATGAAATCCTCAAGTGATGAATCTTCATCCTCACCTATTGGAGTTGCAAGTGATACTGGATCTTGCATAATTTTTAATGCTGTTTTAACCTTTTCAGGTGAAATTCTTAATGCTTTTGCATACTCCATAATATCAGGATCTCTTCCGTATTCTTGTCTATATTTTTTTACAACTTTCATAAGTTTCGAAACGAGCTCTTTCATATGAACAGGTATTCTAATTATTTTGGATTGATCTGCTATAGCCCTATTTATTGATTGTCTTATCCACCATGTGGCATATGTTGAAAATTTAAATCCTCTTTTATACTCAAATTTTTCAACTGCTTTCATTAAACCAAGTCCACCTTCTTGAATAAGATCAGGTAATTCAAGACTTGAATTAACATGTTTTTTTGCAATTGATACAACAAGCCTTAAGTTTGCTTTTATAAGTTTAAGTTTATCCTGAAGGATTTGGTCTTCAAGAAATAAAATCCTATCATTTAATGCTAAAAACTCATCAATATTTTGGGGAACACTTTTTATTAAAAATTCTTCTTTTTGTTTTAAATTTTTTATGTTTTGTATTGCTGCTTCTACTTCTTTTATAGTAAAGTTATGGATTTCTTTAAATTCATCTTTTGTCATTTTACCAGATAGATATTTTTCATAATCAGATATTAACTTATCTAAATCTCCATATACATTTTTATATCTTTCAAGTTCATTTCTTACTTCTTTTATTTTTGATGCAGTCATCTTTATTTTATTAGTCATTCTTTTTATTTTTTCTTGGTTTAAATTAAGATCTAATATTTTTTTTACTATTTGATCTCTTTTAGATTCGATTTTTTCCTGAATTTTTATCTTCTTTTTCTCTGAAATATTTGAGGCAAGTTTTTTGTTTAGTTTCTCAATTTCCTTTTCAATTTTTGTAATTTCTTTTACCGTTTTTTTAATTTTTTTCTGCATTGCTTTTAATTCTCTTTCAGTTTTTCTTCCTCTTGGCATTAGTTCTTTTGTGGTCATTTCTTCTTGTTCTATTAGTGTTTGCCAGTCCTTTAGTTCTTTTAATGCTAGGGGGCATTTCAAAACAAGAAGTTTTAGTTCTTTTTCTCTTTCTTTAATATTTCTTGCAAGTGTTATTTCTTCTTCTCTTGAAAGAAGGGGGGTTTTCCCCATCTCTGAAAGATACATTTTTATTGAGTTTGAAACATCTTGTGGATAATTTGTTGTCCACTCATCTCCATGAAAATCTTTCTCGCTTGATTTTCTCTTTTCTTTTTCTCTTATTTCTATTCCAAGTTCTTCAAGAGTTGACATAAAATTATCAACTTCTTCAGGGGTCATAGATGTAGATGCCATTGATTTGCTTATCTCATCAAGTGTTAGATATCCATATTCTTTTCCTATCTCTATTAATTCTTTTAAGTGTTTTTGTGATGACATACTGCTCTCCTTTAATTTTCAAGATTTTTTAATTCTTTTGAAATTTCATCAATTTTTTTAAAATCCTCATTTGATAGATTCTTAATATTTTTTTTCATTTCTTTTAATTGCTTTTTTAAATATTGTTTTTTAATCGTTATAAGTGTTTCTATTAAGTTTTGAGGATTTATTATCTCTTCATCCTTGTTTGAACCAACAAGTATCTTTGTTATTTTTTGGGAGTAATTTGTTAATTTTTGAACTATGAGCTCATATATATCCGTTTTTTTATCTTTTCGATTATTTTTTCAAAATCCGAATATATTTTTTGCAAA
>Ga0081479_108247_pt1 | contig 29129 bp, 30 predicted proteins | sample MamHotmetagenome_FD_70984 | JGI IMG/M metagenome (GOLD analysis project Ga0081479, IMG submission 70984) | Hot spring cone microbial streamer communities from Mammoth Hot Spring (Liberty Cap Streamers), Yellowstone National Park, USA - T=72 v2... | ecosystem: Environmental > Aquatic > Thermal...
CTCCTCTACCCTTCCCCATCCTTGTTGCGGTAGAAAATTTTCTACCGTTACATTGCGAGCCGCCGCAGGCGGCGAAGCAATCCCCATATCGGCCAGGAGATTGCTTTCCCCACGCTGCGCTCGGGACATGCGCTACGCTCGCAATGACAGAAGACAGAGGTTTTTTCATGGCTTTCGGGCGACTCGCTGCGAATTTCCTGAACGAAAGATACAGTAACTCGCATGGTTGCGGAGGGTATAATTATCCAGGAACTCTTTTACGACCGTCACTTTCGGGTCGCTCGTTTCAAAAAACGGCTCGCAATGACATGGCTGAGTGGTTACTCATAAAGGCTCAGAGGCGCAAAGCAACCTGACTTCACTGCCGGAAGGTTCTCTTCTCTCACCACCGAGGCCGCGGAGATCACAGAGACTCACGATAAATTTATTTTATGCCGAGAATAGCGTTGCAAAAACTTCCCTGCATACCTTCAACGGCTAAAAATTTTTAATCCTGTGTGCTCTGTACACTCCGTGGTGAATTCTTGCGGTGGACTCGATATAGACTCTGGAGGTTGAAATGAAGATTCTGATCGCTGGTGGTACAGGGTTTCTGGGAAGCGCTTTGACCCGTTCCCTCCTGGAGCAGGGTCATCAAATCTGGATCCTCACCCGACGCGCCGCTCTTGCAAGAACCGATGCGGCGGTGCATTTTCTGCAATGGGATGGAAAAACGACCCAGGGCTGGGGAGATGCAGTCAATGAAATGGAGGCGGTGATCAACCTGAGCGGGGAGAGTCTCAGTCGCTGGCCGTGGACGGCGGCGCAAAAGAAGCGTTTCCTGGAAAGTCGCGTCCTGCCGACCCGAGCCCTGGTACAGGCAATCCAACAGGCCCAACGCCCTCCCAGGGTTTATCTGCAGGTCTCCGGGATCAACCATTATGGGTTGCGCGGCGAAATGGCGGATGAGGAGACGCCTGCGGGGGACGATTTTCTGGCGCGCCTGACCGTGGAATGGGAACAGGTTTCGCAGCCCCTGGAGGAATGCGGCGTGCGGCGCATCATCGCCCGCATGGCTGTCGTGCTGGACTGGCAGGGTGGCATGTTGGGATTGATGGCGCTGCCGGTGCGCCTGTTCGTCGGCGGCCCGATCGGAAGTGGGCGCCAGGCCGTGCCCTGGATCCATCTGCAAGACGCGATCGGAGCCATGGAATTCCTGCTCTTCAACGAGGCCACGCGCGGGGTGTACAACCTGATTGCGCCCCAGCCGACCTCTAACGCCGAATTCATGCGCACGCTGGCCCGCGTCCTGCGACGTCCCTACTGGTTTCCTACGCCTGCTTTTTTGCTTCGCCTGGTGCTCGGCGAAATGAGCGTCCTGGTTACGGAGGGGCGCTATGCCCGCCCGCGACGTTTACTTGAGGCCGGCTATACGTTTCGCTATCCGACCCTGGAAGAAGCGCTACGGGCGAACAAACCAGCGATGGGTTAGCGTCACTACGATCAGGATCAACTGCACGGCCAGCAGGAAGATTCCAACTGGCCACCAGCGCCAGAGAGCAACCAGAAGCAAAAGGCATAACCCTAGGGCCAGCAGGCGGAAGATGAGCCGTTGTTGACCGTTGCTCAGGTCTTCCATGTGCCACAGACGGGGCAGAATGAGAGCGCCTGTAAGCAATATCCAGAACCAGAGCAGGACATCGCTGCGCCCCGGCAGCGGCAAAACCAGGATGCCGCAGGTGGCCTGTGCCATCGGCGCCAGGTAGGTGGGATAGCGATAGGCGCGGGCAAGGATAAAGAAGCCCAGATCACGGTTTGCCCGGGCGGAGATCGGCCAGGCGACCACTTTTTCTTCTCCCGGCAGGAGAGAAAGCACTTCCTGCTCTGAGAACAACGGCCCAGGGGTGCTGATTTCGACGCCGACCATTTGATTCAGCGGCGTATCCCCAGGATTGCGCAGTTCCAAACGAATCTCAGCCTGCTCCTGCGGGGTCATCAGATGCGGGCAGGAGAGGCCGTCCAGGCGCCGATCGCTATAGAAGGGGAAACCGTAGAAATCGGCTTCAAGCTGAGCCCAGATCAATCCGCCGGCCAGGATGTATCCCAGGAGAACGCCGAGAGCAAAAAGCCAGTTTTTCATCATCTTCACCTCAAATTTGTCTAAACAACTTGACATCTTTTTTAGATTATGCTATTTTGAGTACACTTTCATCGCTGCGAGGGAGAGTATGATTCACGAGCGCATTTCCGAAAATGTATACTGGTTCCAAAGCGAAATCTATGCCCAGGTCACGGCTGGCGCGGTGACTGGCCCCCAATGGGCGGTGGTCATTGATACCCTGGCACTTCCGGAAGAAACACTGCAAATGCGCGAGTTCATCGAGCATGAACTGGGGGTGCCGGTCAAATACGTCATCAATACGCATTATCATGCCGATCATAGCTGGGGAAACATGTTCTTCCCCGGCGCTACGATTATAGCGCATACGGAATGTCATCGGCTGCTGGCCACCCGCGGACGCGCTTCTCTGGAGGCGGCCCAGAAACAAGGTCCCACCTATCGCAACATCAAAATTATCTTGCCCCATATCACATTTTCAAGCGGGGAACTGATGCTTCGAGTGGGGAAAAAGCAAATCTATATCTTCCCCACTCCGGGTCATAGTGTGGATGGCATCTCTGTCCTGGTGGATGATGATAAGATTCTCTTTGCCGGGGATGCCTTTATGCCCTTGCCGTATATCGTAGATGGGGATATTGAGGCCATCGCAGCCTCGATTCGACGCATCGGGCGCATGGAGCTGGAAAACATTGTGCAGGGACATGGGGAGATCATCTTGCGCGGCGAAATCGCCGACGCGGTCAAAGAAAACCTGACCTATCTCTCGAATATCAAGAAGGTGATCAAGGCGGCACGGCGCAAACGTTCTCCCCTGGAATATCTGGATTCCGTGGGGATCGAGGAATGCGGCAAAAGTCGCGTCTACCTGGGTGGATTGGTAGAAGCACTCCACAAGCGCAATCTGCGATCGCTTTACCAGCGTATGATGGCTGAGCGGGGCAGCGCGGCCTCTGCCGAAGCCTGAGGTTCAGGCCTGCGTTTTTTGCTTCTTCCAGGGTCGCCAGCCGTGGAAACGCTCTCTTCCTTCGCGTAGTGCCTGGAGATTGGGACGCAAGGCCCAAAGAAGCAATCCCTCCGCAAGGAGGCCATAGAGTACATATTGCCAGGGAGCGAGACCCAGCCAGGCACGCACCAGGAATATCAGGAGGGCGATCAGGGCGACGCTCATCGTGGTCACGGAGGCATAGCCCACGCCGAAGAAGATGACGAAGCCCAGCGGAATGATGATCGCCAGGCTCCATGGCCAGAGGCCGAAGGCCCCGCCGGCGCAGGGTGCGCCGCCCGCGCCGCCGCGCATGCGAATGCGCCCCTTCTCCGTTCGTTCGAGCAGGAAGATCGAGTAGTTATGCCCCAGGATGGCAGCCAGGGGGGCAAGAATGTGAATCCAGGGATTGTCGGTCACGGCGCGCGCCAGCCAGACGGTTGAAGCTCCCTTGAGAATATCCAGGATTGCCGTGAGCAGGCCAGCGCCAAACCCGGCGGCGCGCATCGCATTGGTTCCCCCTGTGCGTCCACTGGCTACCTGGCGCACATCTTTGCGAGCGAAAAGCCAGACTACGATCCAACCGAAAGGAATCGAACCGATGAGGTACGAGAGGACTATCACAAGCCCCTGCATCCACACAGCATTGTCTCCAAAAGGAAAAGTTTATGGCTCTTCGACGCGCAACTGCACTTCCGTGATTTGTCCTGCCTCGATACGGAAGCCGCGCGCGGTCCATTCACCCTGCACAGGCGCCCAGATGATATACACGACCGGATATGCCGCCTCGCGCACGTCTATGGGAGAAGGAAAAAGCGGCCCCTGGGGATGGGAGTGAAAGATACCCACCAGCTCCAGGCCCGCTTCTTCGATAGCCTCAAAGACGCGCAATTGTTCCAATCCATCCAGGCGGTAGCGTACAGGACTCTGCGCAGCGTTCTGCATAAGGAACACTTGTTCGACCTGGTCGTTTCGGCCGGCCAACAAGCCACAGGCTTCCAGCGGCGCCCCGGCCCGGACATGTCTCTCCATTGCCTGCCAGTGCTCCCGGCGCAATCTCAGCGACTGAGCCATAAGGCCATTCCCCAGCTTCCCAGAACGAGCAGCGCGGCCTCTATCACGTTCCATCGTCGCAAATTTCCCTCCATGACGGCGATTGCCACCAGGAACAGGGCATAGAAAGGGCCGGCCAGCATCAATCCGAATGACACAACCCCCACCGGCCAGTAATGCAGGGGGGCAGCCAGTTCCAGGATCAGGAGCGCAATGCCTGCGCTCCAGTAGATTTCCCATCGCTGGGGCAGGTAAAGATGGAAAAGTCGCAGGGCAAGAAGAAAGGAGAGCATCCCCAGCATGGGCAATAACAACGTCAGGCGCATGGCGACAAAACGCAAAGAACTGGCGACAAGCAGGAACAGGATTCCTCCCAGGAGGGTCAATCCGCCGGCGGTGAGCGGGAAGAACGGGGTTGAAGGATCGAGGGCCTGGAATTCAGCCAGGAAGACCAGGGCCAGCAGCAGAGCACTGAAGACAAAGGCCACCCACCATAATTCCCCCTGCGGTATAGAGGGCAAAATGCTACCGATGGCCAGGGTGGTCAGAAAGGGAAGGAGCAAATGAGGAAGTGTATTTCTTTTGCCTGAAGGATGCGAACGGATCAGCCAGTCCATGCCTGCCGCTGCCATTCCGGCCACAAACAGGGTGCCTGCCGTCCGCAAGCCAACAGATTGGGCTAGGTAAAAGCCAGGCAGTTGCACAGTGAGGGTAAAGCCCTCCAACGGCAGCCACTGCAAGAGGGCCAGTGGAAGCAGCACCAGTATCAGGGAAGAACGCAGCCGCTCACCGAAGGATGGCAAAACCCTCTCGTCCACTGTTATTTCTCCGAAACGTAAGGATGACGCAGCGCAACGGGCTGGGCAGCCCGCATCCGAAGATTGAGCATCTCCACAAAAACAGAGAAGCCCATCGCAAAGTAGATGTATCCCTTCGGAATGTGCTGATGGAAGGCTTCCGCCACCAGCGTAAAGCCGACCAGGAGCAAAAAGGCCAGCGCCAGCATCTTGATCGTGGGATGTCTTTCGACAAATGCCCCAATCCAGCCGGAGGTGAAGATCATCATGATTGCCGCCAGGATGACTGCGAGGATCATAATCGGGATTTCCTTCACCATTCCTACGGCGGTGATCACCGAATCCAGCGCAAAAACCACGTCCAGAAACATGATCTGGACCACCACGCTCCAGAACGCAGGTTTGACGCTGGCGGAGGCGTGCCCTTCGACGCCTTCCAGGCGCTGGTGAATCTCATAGGTGCTCTTCCAGATCAGGAACAAGCCGCCGCTGAAAAGCACCAGGTCGCGCCCGCTTACTTCAAAGCGGAAAATCGCAAACAGCGGTTCGCTCAGCCCGATGATCCAGGAAATCGAAAGCAGGAGAAGAACCCGCAGCACAACCGCAGCGCCGATCCCCAGGGCGCGCGCCCGGAGCTGCTGGGAGGAGGGCAACTTCAACGCCAGGATGGAGATGAAAATGGCGTTATCCACTCCCAGGACCAGCTCCAGGGCGACCAGGGTAACCAGCGCAATCCAGCTTTCGGGATTTAGCAACCATCCCATGTTCAGAACTCCATGCTTTCACCAGGTTTGAGCACACGAACACGGGTGCTCGTCTCGGCTTCGACCTGTCGCGCCCAGGCCTCGACATCCTGGGCAATGAGCGGCCAGGTGTTGTAGTGAATGGGAACGACGATCTTCGGCTGCAGTAACTTCACCGCCCGCAGCGCATCGGCCGGCCCCATGGTGAAATTATCCCCAATCGGGATCACGGCCACATCCAGCCCCTCTTCGCCGATCAGCTTCATATCCCCAAACAGCCCCGTATCTTGAGCGGTGTAAATCTTCCGCCCATCATGGGTGGTGAGCAGAAAACCGCAGGGATTACCACCATAGGAGCCATCTGGAAGGGCCGAGCCATGAATGGCAAGGGTCAGTTTGAGATAGCCGAAGGGATGTTTGAAGCCTCCTCCCAGATGTTGGGGATGCGTCTTTTCGACCCCCTGTGCGCTGAGCCAGTTCACAATCTCAAAATTGCTGATCACCATTGCGCCGGTGCGCTTTGCGATGGCTACTGTATCGCCGACGTGATCGCCGTGGCCATGGCTGACCAGGATGTAATCCGCAGTCACGGCCTCGACGCTTGTGGCAGCGGCCGGGTTGCCGGTGAAAAATGGATCGATCAGCAAACGATAGCCGCCGGTCTCCAGCCCCAGAGCGGCATGACCATACCAGGTTAACCGATTGGACATAAGCACCTCCTCAGACCAGAAAACATTGCCGATGTGAAGCGCAGGGTGGTTGGTATATTGTAGCATCAAACACGGTAAAAATCAGGGGCTTGTTGCCTGTGACAGGCTGGAAAGCTCATCTTGCGTGGTCGGTATCAGGGAGGTGATCCCCGCAGTCTGCCGTCTGGATCACTCGTGGGCGGTCGGCTCTGACAGGCTGGGAGGCCGTTGCTACACATCGCATTCCGCCCGGTCTGCTGTCCGCGCACTGCCATCGCATGACCGGCTTCTCAGGGTGCGTAATACCACTCGAAGATTTTATGGTGCACTCCGAGCAGGATTTTCTTCAGGGGCGGGAACTGGAGCAATCGGTAGGAGAGAGAACGGCGAGGCGGTTTTGGGTTTTTTAATTCGCCGCGTAAATATCCCAGCGAGTTGCTCAGGTTCATCACCAGGGGTTCGGTCACCATCAGGCGCAGAAGGCCCGCCTCGTTCACCCGCTGATCCAGTTGACGCACCTCTCCCATCGGGCGCGACATTTCAAAGGGCAGGAAGCGCTGGAGCACCGATTTATAGGCCACAAATTGCCAGTGAGAAGCGCCTGCCAACGCTTGAAGGCCGCGGTATGTAATCCGCCGGTCACAGGTCTCGGCATATCGCTGGCGATTTTCCTCCTCGGTCTGCCCCAGGCTCAGGTTAAATTCCAGGTATGTCTCCCAGGGGATGAAATGCCCTTCTTCCAGTTGCGCATGTTGACGCGCCCATTCGATGGTTGCCGTGTAGAATTCGGGTGGGGTGCGGAAAGGGCGCGAGGTGACCATGCCAACATGGGGGAAGGTTTCCAAAAGCTCCACAGAACGCGAGAGCCAGCCGGGGTAGAAGAGGATGTCGCTATCCGCGTAGGCGATGATCTCACCAGGAGCGCCGCCGAAGATCATGTTCCAGGCGCCTCCCTTCCCCAGATTTTTGTCAGAAAGGATCAGGTATTGGATGCGCCCTTCAGCATGTTCCTGGAGCAGGTACTGGCGCACCTCGGCGCAGGAAGCGTTATCGAAGACCAGCAGATCGAAGGGGAGATCGGCGCCCTCTCGCAGGCTGTTCAGGCAAACTTTGAGCACCTCCAGGCTCTCGGCATAAAAGCCGCTCAGGAAAGGGATGTAGGTGATCACCGCTGCCGTGATGCGTTGCGGCCTGGCTACCTGTTTGACAAACTTGGCAGGATTTTGCCCTTTGCGCATCGCTCAGCCTCCATCCTGACGCAGCAGGCGGCGCAGACGTTTTGCCCAGCGTCGGGGGCGGGCGATGTTTTCCACCTGCTCCTCGGGGAGGAAGGCGAAAAGTCGCCGTAGCAGCAGCTCCACCCCCCTCCAGAAGCGGCCCCAGGACGGGGCAGGCGGGCGCAGGCTTCCCCTCACCAGGCAGAGGTTTGCATCCAGGATCGTGTAACGAATGTTGGCTACGCCCCCTGCCAGGCGAATATTTTCCTCCGTCTCCGGCAGATTGTAGTGCGGCTGTCCACCGGGTAGATGGCGATAATCGTGATTCTGGTGCACGATCATCACCGAGGTGGTCAGGTCAATCACATCCCATTTCTCCTGACGTGCCTTGTAGATCATCCAGTTATCCCAACCGGCGCGACCGATGATGAACGGGGGCATCTCCAGATAGCATTCTCGCGGGAAGACGAAAAAGTCGCTGCCGGCCGGTTTATGGAGTTTCCCTTTTGCCCGCACTTCCGCACGCAGTCGCTCCTCCCAGCCAGGGGCGAATTCCAGGGGCGTCGTGATGTCCATATCCCAGCGGCGGCTGAGCAGCAGGAAGCGTTTGCGCAGGGCGGCGGCCTGACGCACGGCATGGAAAAAGTCAGACATCAGCAGAATATCGGCGTTGATCACGCCCAGGAGGGGACTCTGGCTATGGGCGCGCACCTGCGCCATCATCGAGGAGAGGCGCGGCGCACCGGAAGGGCCGCGCTCCACCTGGGGCAGGTGTCGAATTCCCAGCTCGCGGGCTGCTTCGGCCAGACCTTCCTCCTCTCCTAACACGATCACCTCCACCTCCGGCAGGAGTGTCCAGGAGCGGAGGGCGTTCCGCTGAATGGTGGCGATATGGGCATCTGTAAACGGTTTGGGGGCGGTGAAGAGCGTCAACAGGGTCATGGCAAAGAATCCTTTGGAGAAGTCTTTCCTTTGCTTCGGGCATCCACATCGTAAAGCGTCTTATGGCTCACATGGGCATTGATCGCCATCCACTGCGGATAGCGATGGACAAGGGAGAGCACTTCTTCCCAGGAGAAATCATCACGACCGGGGAAGGCGGCAAAAATGCGACGCACGAATTCCAGGTCTTCTGCCGTGTCCACCGTCCAGCGATAGTGTCCATAATCTGCCGGCGCATGGAGCAGGGCCACCCGGAAGCCGCGCGGGGAAAGACCACTTTCCAGGCGCGGCGAACGCGCTTCCAGGATGCTCCCTTCATAGAGATAGGGCATCACATGTTCCCGCTGGTGGGGTTGATCGGCTTCCTTCCAGGCGCGCTCGAGCGCCGCGAAAGTACAGGCCTCCACGTCCAGGCCGATGGGATAGGTGCGATGCCACGGGGGCGGTAGCCGATTGCAGACGAAATCATACTCGCCGCGCTGCAATTCGGCAACGACCTCATCAATCAGTTGCGGGTCAATCAGGGGACAATCGGCGGTGATGCGTACCACGATCTGCGCCGCGCTCTGGCGGGCAGCCTGATAGTAGCGGTCGAGCACATCGTACAGGCTGCCGCGCACGAAGGGGATGTTGCGCTGGCGGCAGAAGGCGACCGCGACATCGTCCTCCGGGGTGTCGCTGGTGGCGAACAGCACCTGGTGAACCCGTCGGGCGCGACGCACGCGCACATACACGTGCTCCAGCATCGGACGCCCGGCGATCTCCGCCAGAATCTTCCCCGGCAAACGGGAGGAAGACATTCGTCCTTGAATGATGGCAACCACCCGTTCAGTCAAGCGGCGCCTCCGATGGGATGGGCAAGGCCTCGATCAGGCCTTTGGCGCGGAATTTTTCCACGTATTCGCGCACCATCCAGTAATCCAACCCGACTGCTTGAGCGATCTGGAACACGCTGTGCTTCCCTTCGAAGTGGAACATGATCTTTTCCAGAGCGCGGTTCAAGGCCCAGTTTTCGCGCCAGTCCACCCACAGGCCATGACCGCTCAGGAAGACCGGGCCGCGGAATTTGCGCTGCGGGAGGTAGTCGCTGGCATAGATGCGCACAATCTTCTCGGCCACATCGGCCGCCTGTTGAAGCATCTCCTCATGGATGATGTCGGGATTGTCGTCGTCGGTGTGGTACTCATCGTAGGGCCAGCGGTTGAGAGAAAGGCAGGGCACATTCACCCCAGGGCCATTGACGACGCGTTCATCATTGGCGGGCGCCGCCGCAAAGGGGCGCTCCTCATGATCGCCAAGCGTGGAGAACACATGGCGGGCGACCTCATCCAGCAGGTGTGTATGCTGGCGGGTATGATGCCAGGCGAGACGGTTACGGTTGCCCGTCATTTCGAGGAACAGACCACCCTTTAGCTTCGGGATCAGGTCTTCGTGGTGAGCCAGGTAGGCGATGCTGCCGATGGTTTCCGGGCCAAACCAGAAACGCACGCTCATCGAGCCGGGGGGAAGCGGATTTTCGCTCAGGCGATGCGCCAGCTCGACCGCGGTCACCACACCGGAAGCGTCATCGTTCGCCTGGCGCGGGTGGCAGGTATGGGCCAGGATCAGGAATTCGCCCGCCTGCGGCGCCGGACCTCCCTGCGGATGCACGATGGCAGTCGCCACGGCCATGCCCTGCGCCGGGTCGGTGATGAATTCGGAGCGGATGACTGCGCGATAGCGTTGATGGCGCGGCAGTTGATCGAAGAGCGCCTTGCTCAGGCAAAATCCCCAGTCTCGCTCGTAGAACTTAAACACCCAGGGCACGGCGTTCGGTCGCTTCTCGCTGTAATACAGGTGCGGTTGAAGCTCCTCCCAGGTGAGCACCCGATCCACCGGCAGAGAATACGAGACGATGTGAAGGGGATTTTCCTTGAAATCCAGAATGCGGCGACCCTCCTCGGTCTCCAGGTAGGCTTCATGCACCACATAGCGCTCCGGAACGCGCCAGGTCCAGACCGGCGTGCCGGGAGCGTAGGTTTCGATGGTGAAGTGGCTGCCGGGGGGCATGGCTTCGCCCAGGATGCGCAGCGTCTCATCCATCCCATCGCTCGCCAGCGTGCGATGGAGGGGAAAGAATCGTTCCAGAAGGGACTTGAGAGAGGCATAAGGACGCATGGCAGAGATTATACAGCATTCGGGTATAATCAAGGCATGGCGAAAGGTATCCTGGAGCGTTACGGCCATTTGCTGGAGCTGCCTGCCCATACGCGTCCGCTCACGTTGCTGGAAGGGGATACGCCGCTGATCCCGGCGCCGCGCCTGGCAGAGACGCTGGGGGGCGGTTTTGCGTTGTGGATCAAGTATGAGGGATTGAATCCGACGGGCTCTTTCAAGGATCGGGGAATGGCGGCAGCGATTGGGGAGGCGTGGGGACGCGGGGCACGGGTTGCGATCTGCGCCTCGACGGGCAACACCGCTGCCTCCGCCGCGGCCTATGCGGCCCGTGCAGGGATGAAGGCGGTCGTGCTGATCCCACAGGGAAAAGTGGCTGCCGGCAAGCTGGCCGGCGCTCTGGCCTACGGGGCGCAGGTCGTCCAGGTCCTTGGCTCTTTTGACGATGCGCTGCGCCTGGTGGTGGAGATCACGCAGCGCCGACCGCTGGCGCTGGTCAACTCGATCAACCCTTACCGCCTGGAAGGACAAAAGACGGCGGCGTTCGAGATTTGCGATGCCCTGGGAGAGGCTCCCGAGTGGCTCTGCCTGCCGGTGGGGAATGCCGGCAACATTACTGCTTACTGGATGGGCTTCAAGCAGTATGATTCGCTCAAGGGGAGCGGTCGGCCGCGGCTGCTGGGAGTCCAGGCGGCCGGGGCGGCGCCGCTGGTGGTGGGTCACCCGATTGAGCACCCGGAGACGGTGGCCACCGCGATCCGCATCGGTCGGCCGGCGCGCGGCGAGCAGGCGCTCCAGGCGGCTGCCGAGTCGGGGGGGCGGATCATCGCTGTCAGTGACGAGGAAATTCTGGCAATGCAGCGCCTGCTGGCACAGCAAGAGGGGATCTGGGTGGAGCCGGCTTCGGCTGCCGGGCTGGCCGGCCTGGCTGCGGAAATTCGCGCCGGGCGATTGGACGTGCGCGGCCAGCGCGTGGTGGCCGTCTGTACAGGACATGGGTTGAAAGACCCCCAAATCGTCACCCAGCAAATGCCCGCTCCCTTGCAAATCCCGCCTCATTTAGAGGCATTGGAGGAAATTCTGGCAGCGTAGCATGGGAAGATGAGCACGTGGTACTATTTATGGCAGGTGGCTCAATACAGCATTGTTGTCATTGCGAGGGCATTCTTTGCCCGAAACAATCTCCTGGTCACCGGGAGACTGCTTGCCTCGGCCAGCGAAGGGATGGCTTCGGCGGCTATCGCCGCCTCGCAATGACAGGGATAGGGAGTCTGGCACTGTCGAGGTGGTTACCAGCCAGCGAGTTTTACAACAGAAACGGAGGTGTTTATGGGTCTGCCAGTTCCTGATTTCTATCGTCCAGAACGAGTAAGCGAAGTCTGGCGCGTGCCTTACGAAGAAAGAGCGCAGCAGGCGCGGGAATGGGCCAGGCGTTTTCGTTTGAAGCCTGCTGCCCAGGATGAAACCAGAGTCTGGCTGCTGCTGATTGACGTACAAAATACGTTCTGTATCCCCGATTTTGAGCTTTTCGTTGGCGGCCGCAGTGGCAGAGGGGCGGTGGAGGATAATCAACGCCTGTGCGAGTTCATCTACCGGAACCTGGACTGCATCACCCAGATCAGCGTGACCATGGATACCCATCAGGCGATGCAGATCTTCCATGCGCTCTTCTGGGTCGGGGAACACGGAGAACATCCCGCCCCCTACACGCAGATCACCCAGGAGGAGGTTGCGAAAGGACGGTGGCGATTCAATACCGCGCTGGCGACGCGCCTGGGCATTGCTCCAGAGTATGGTCAGGAACTTGTCCTGCACTACACCCGTGAGCTGGCAGCGCGGGGCAAATACACCCATACCATCTGGCCATATCACGCCATGCTGGGCGGCATCGGTCATGCGCTGGTGGCGGCGGTCGAGGAAGCGATCTTCTTCCACACCCTTGCGCGCCTCTCCCAGCCCTACATTGAAATCAAAGGCAATCAACCCTTTACCGAGAATTACTCCGCAATCGGCCCGGAAGTCGAATCTGGCCCGCGCGGTGAAACCCTGGGGCCGCGCAACCCCAGATTCATGCAATTGCTGCAGGAAATGGATATGCTGATCGTGGCCGGGCAGGCCAAAAGTCATTGCGTGGCCTGGACCGTCGAGGATTTGTTGCAAGAAATTCAGCGCACCGACCCCGCGCTGGCGCGGAAAGTTTATCTCCTGGAAGATTGCGCTTCGCCGGTCGTGGTGCCGGGCATGGATTACACCGATGAAGCCGAAGCGGCCTATGCCCGTTTCGCGGCCGCCGGTATGCATCGTGTCCGCTCCACCGAAGATGAGACCTGGCTGCGCAGTCTGCTGAAGAAGGAGAACCGATGAGCCTGTTTGATGGAAAGCGACTGGATAACCGTACCTTCAAGCTCGACATCGAGCGTATGCGGCGCGGCTGGTACAGTGATAAGTACTTCATCAACATCGCCAACATGCTTACCCAACTGGCCGCCGAGGGATATACCTACCAGGGGGAACATCCACACCTGCCGCTCGGCTACTCTCACAAGGGGATCGCCATCGGGGATATGGAGGTGGAAATGCAGATTTTCACCCGTCGCCCCGGCGTGACCGTCGTGGTAGGCGTGGACAAAGCCCTGACCATGCTGCGCCACTGCGCCGGTTATTGGGAGGGAGAGCGCTTCGTGGAAACCTGGGATCAGCTCGAAGTCTGGGCTGTGCACGATGGTTCGCTTGTCCGCTATGAGGGCGATCCCCTCCAGGTGCAGCCGGTGATGCGCATTCGTGGACGCTACCGCGACTTTGCCATCCTCGAGACGCCGATTCTGGGTATCCTGACGCGCAGCAGCCGCGTCGCTACCAATGTCTATGAGACCCTGATCGCGGCCAGGGGGAAACCGGTGCTGTTCTTCCCGGCCCGCTTCGACCTTCACGAGGTCCAGGCCGCCGATGGTTATGCCTACAACATTGCCGTTCAACGTTACAACATGGACTACGCCTCCACCCTGGGACCTTTTGTCTCCACGGATGCGCAGGGAGACTGGTGGGGCGGCTCCGGCGGCGGGACGGTCGCACATGCTGCCATTGCTTGCTTCCTGGGAGATACCGCAGAGGCGATGCTGGCGTTTGCTCGCCTCATGCCACCCCATGTACCGCGGATTGCGCTGGTAGATTTCAATAACGACTGCGTCCAGGACTCCCTGCAGGTTTGCCGCGCCATGTTCCAGAAATACATGGAGGCTTTAGAGAGCGGAGACGAAGAAGGCGCCATCCGTTACCGCCTGTATGGAGTGCGTCTGGATACCAGCGGCAGCGTGCGGGATGTTTCGGTTGCGCCCCTTGGCGATCCGGAGCTGGATATGGGCGTGAATCCCCGTCTGGTATTCAACGTGCGCAAGGCGCTGGATACGGATTGGGAGAACTGGCCTGTACCGGCCTCCTGGAAGGACAAGGCACGCGAATATTGTCGGCGCGTCAAGATCGTCGTTTCGGGAGGCTTCAACCCGGAGAAAATTCGACGCTTCGAGCACTTGGGGGTGCCGGTGGATGTGTATGCGGTGGGATCCTGGTTGTTCAACAACAACGGCCATACGGTGACCGATTACACGGCGGATGTGGTGCGGATCAAAGTACATGGTCAGTGGGTAGATATGGCAAAAGTGGGCCGACGGGCCTGTGAAAATCCCGATCTTCAACGCGTCTGGTAGGAGGCAAAATGCACCGTCGCTTATGGTATCTCCTGGGGATATATGCACTGCTGATCGTCTACGTTGGAACCTTCCTTATGCGTGGCCTGCGTCCTCCGCTCTGGATCACGCCCTTGACAACGCTGGTCGGCTTCGTGCTTACTCTGCTCCATGCCATGCAACGCCTGGGGCGACGCCCGGCGCTGACTTTGCTGGCGACGACGGCGCTCGTCAGTTTCCTGTTTGAAGCCCTGGGGGTGGCCACAGGATGGGTGTACGGCCCGTATCACTATACGGATCTCCTGGGGCCGCGCCTGCTCGGCGTTCCTTTCCTGATCCCACTGGCCTGGTTTTTAATGGCCTATCCCTCGTATCTCTTTGCCGAAATGCTCTCTCCTGTTACCTCCCCTGCCAGGCGCTCCCTGTGGGTGGCCACCCTGAGCGGCCTGATCATGACCTCCTGGGACCTGGTGATGGACCCGCAAATGGTACGTGGGGGGCATTGGGTTTGGGAGGTCGAGGGGCCTTATTTTGGCATCCCTCTGCGAAACTTTTGGGGCTGGTGGCTGACGATCTTTGTCTCCATCTGGCTCTTCCGCTGGCTCAGCAGGGCAGAGAATCGCTGGGAGATAGAGCCTGCGATGGATCGCATTCCCTGGCTGGTATATTTCCTGACCGCTGGAGCCAGCATTTTCAGCTCGTTCTTCATCGGTCTGGAAGGCTCGGCAATGGTGGGCATCTTCGTGATCCTTCCCTGGCTGCTGCTCACTGCGCCGCGCCTGTTCTCTCATGCGGGATAAGGATGCGCCTGCTTCTCATCCTGGTTTTGGGAAGCCTGATACTATCCGGATGCGCACGTCCTTCCCAGGAGGTGACGATGAACCTCACTTTTTCCAGTCCTGCTTTTGGATATGGGCAATCTATTCCGGCTGTCTATAGCTGCAAGGGAAAGGATATTTCGCCACCGCTTCAATGGAGCGATCTGCCACAAGGGACAAAAGCGTTGGCGTTGATCATGGAGGATCCGGATGCACCGATGGGGACATGGGTACACTGGGTGATCTACAACATTTCCCCTACCCGCAGCGGCCTGGAGGAGGCCATTCCACCCCAGGAACGACTCCCAGACGGCACGCTGCAGGGGAAAAATTCGTGGAGGCGCATCGGATATGGAGGCCCCTGTCCTCCTTCGGGCACACATCGCTACTTTTTCCGCCTGTACGCGCTGGATCGTTCCCTTCCGTTAGCACCTGGCGCAACCAGAGAAGAACTGTTAAAAGCCATGCAGGGGCATATCCTGGGCCAGGGGGAATGGATGGGAACTTTCGCAGCCCGCTAACAATCCTTGCGGCCCTGGCGTACCCTCCAAGAGGGTGAGCGATATCCCCTGCGTGGAACTGGAGGATGGCGCCTGCAAGAAGGCCAGGGGACAGGAAATTGTCGGCGTTCGCTGTGGAAGGGAAGCGCAGGCTGCGCTTCCAAGGCAAAAAGGAGGTCTGTGGCTCTGCCCTGACGAAAGCAAGGAGGAGAGGCATTGCCCTTCCTCCCCGTTTTTGCATCCTTTGGGTGGAAGAATCAGTAAATATCCTCGACCGTGTTGTAGACGTTGAACTTGCCGGTCGGGGTGATCAGGTTCGGGATGCGAGCGATCTCTTGGAGCGTGGCATCATCGTAGATGACGATCTCGCCGGTCTGGCCGGGTTTGCTGGCATCTCCCCACAGGCTCACCCAAACCTGCGTGCCCTGTTTGTTGTATTCGATGTGCACGGCGCGGCCATAGCTACCGATTTCCCAGCATTTGTACGTTTTGCTCGGATCGGCTTTGGCAATGACGCAAATTGTACGTGCCAGGACTGGATCGGAGTTTAATGCCATATTCACCCAGATCCATTTGCTCTTGGGATGGGTCTTGATGAACAGACTGCTGGAGCCGGGCAGTGGGGTGATGCGTACCGCTTTCCATGCAGCCTCGGGGTGGCCATCTGGATCCGTTCCAATTGAGGTGACCGCCGCATCCTCCAGGTGAACTGTACTCCAGACCGGTCCATATTGCGGATCAATCCAGTTCGCACCCCGGCCAGGATGAGGCACCTTAGGCGTATCCACCAGCGCGAGTAATTACCTACCAACTGCCCACCACCTATCCATCTTTGTTGCGGTAGAAAATTTTCTACGTTGCGGTAGAAAATTTTCTACCGTTACATTGCGAGCCGCCGCAGGCGGCGGAGCAATCCCCATATCGGCAGGAGATTGCTTTGCTTCGCTCGCAATGAGAAGAGTTAGAGAGTTCTTCATCGCTTAGGGTAGGCAGTTACGGCGAAACTCGGAAAAGCCCATCCCATCTTAACAGGCCGGCCCAGAGCCCAAACAACAAAGCCAGTAAAGCCAGAGCTACCACCGGCAGAGTCCAGCGATTTTTCATAGGAATCTCCCGTACTCTCGATCACGCCAACGCGCAGAACTGACAACCGCGCCGCTCCGCCTCCACAATAGCCTCATCGCTGGCCCAGAAGAAGTTTTCCTCGCCAAACGTTTCCACGAGGCCGGCGCGCGCCATCATATTATAAACGTTTTGGTGCACGCCTGAAAACATGAGTGTGCCCCCTTGTGCATGAAGTCGCTCATACAGGCGATGAACAGCCTGAAGGCCAGCGGTGTCAATCAACGGAACGCCCCGCATGGACAGAATGAGCGCATGAGTATCGCCGAGATGTGCAAACGCCTCATTGAACTGCCCCACCGCTGCGAAGAAGAGAGGGCCGGTGAGGAACGCCACTTTGACATGCTTACACTTCCCGGCCGTCTCAATGCCTTTCTGCCGCAAGCGCTCCACATCTACTTCCTGCACGTCCACTTCCAGGTTGGCGATCTTGTTGAGGAAAACGGCCCCTGCCAGGAAGGAACCGATCAGGATCGCCTGCGTCAGGTCAAGGGTGATGGTGGCGAGCATGGTAACGGTAAAGGCGACCATATCGGTTTTGAAGCGGTTGCCGAAGATGAAGCGAATGCTTTCCCATTCGTTCATACGCACCGCGGTCACCATCAGCACACCGGCCAGCGCCGCCAGCGGAATGCGCGCCATGAAACCGGAAAGCAGGAACATGGAAAGCATCAATCCCACGGCATGAATAATACTCACCATGCGCGTCTGTCCGCCCGACTTGATGCCCACACTGGAGCGGGCAATCGCTGCCGTAGCCGGTACACCGCCGAAGAAAGGAATGACCATGTTCCCCACGCCCTGAGCGATGAGTTCCTGGTTGGCCTGCAAGCGAACGCCGGTCATGTTCGAGGCGACCGCGCCACACAGCAGCGATTCCACCGCGCCGAGCGCGGTGATCGTCAAAGTGGGCGGGATGAATTCGGGGAGTCTCTCCCAGGGGATGCTGGCCAGATTGAGCCGCTCGGCCAGGAACAACGTCTGCGGGATGGAGCCGATCACAGGCACCGACCACCCCAGGACCCACGAAAGAAGCGTGGCGAGAATGATGCCGAGCAGCGAGGCAGGGAAGCGCGCGTTCCACTTTGCCGGCCAGAGGAGCATGGTGGCGATCACCAGTAAACCGAGGAGAACGGCATGAATATTGGGCGTAAAGCCGCCCTTGAGGTAGCCGAGAAACTTAATGGCTGCGGTTTCGGCTGCCGCCGTTTTTACACCGAGGAAGTTGTCAATCTGCCCGATAAAGATGATGAGAGCAATCCCCGATGTAAAGCCGCTGATGACCGCCGAAGGGATGAAGGCAATGAAGCGCCCCAGGCGTAACAGACCGATGATCAGCAGAAGGAGGCCGGAGAGAAAACCGGCGATCCAGATACCCTGCAAACCATAGCGGTTCGCCAGCACGATCAACACAGCTGACATGGCGCCGGTGGGGCCGCTGATCTGATAGGGCGCACCGGCAAGCGCTCCCATGACAAAGCCGGCCACAATTGCCGTGACCAGCCCGGCCGCAGCCGTCGCGCCGGAGGCGACGCCAAAGGCGAGGGCCAGCGGCAGCGCCACGGCGGCAACCGTCAGGCCGGCGAGAGCATCCTGTTGAAATCTGGCAAGCGAATAGCCAGTAAACTCGTCTTTGTAGAGACGAGCCAGAGAACGACGAGGCATAAGACACTCCAAAAGTAAGATTTTTTGTGCTCAATGTGCCATTAGCTGGCAACGATGGCACGATAGAAGCTCAGAGAGCCCTTTTTCTGCGATGCTCGGGGAAAGCAGCGCAAAAACAAGAAAACAGCCTCCACATGGAGGCTGTTTGTCGGGGCGCGCGGATTTGAACCGCGGACCTCACGGACCCGAACCGTGCGCTCTAGCCGGGCTGAGCCACGCCCCGTAAGGTGTTCGCATTATACCCTCTCCTCGCTTTTTTGGCAAGGAAACCCCCACTCTGTCCCTCTGCGATGCATCCCTGAACGGAAGAGCCCTTTCCGAACCAGACTGTAGAGATACAGGAAGGGATACACGGAAATCAAAATCAAATCCAAGACCATCAAAATCAACCCTATCTTCATCGTACCCTCCTCACGGCTCCCATGCTCAGAACGTTTTTCCCATCCCGTTCGTGGCCTGGGAGAACATGCTCGACTTTTTCAGGCTAAGAGAAAGAGCGCTGAAACAGGCGCGGTTGTGCTAAAATACATCGCGTTCGGGCATATTCCCCCACGAACTTTTTCAGTGCCGAAGGTGGGAGTCGAACCCACACTCCACGAGGGAACACGATTTTGAGTCGTGCGCGTCTGCCAGTTCCGCCACTTCGGCGTTTCGCTTTGGGTATTTATAAGTATAACAATCTCCTACCAAAAGGTCAAGGTGAAATCGAACCATGAAATTGGGAATCATCGGCTTACCACAATCAGGGAAAACCACCCTCTTTAATGCTCTGACGCGCGGCAATGCGCCACTCAGTGCCTCCGCCGGGCGATTAGAGGTGCACACCGCGGTTGTAGATGTTCCAGATGAGCGGATTGATCGCCTTGCGGCAATGTTCAAACCGCGCAAGACCACCTATGCAAAAGTCACCTATGCCGATATTGCGGGTTTGGAGGGAAGCGCCTCCAAAGGCGGTATTTCAGGGCCGTTGCTCAATCAATTGAGCCAGATGGATGGTTTGATCCACGTCGTGCGTTGTTTTGAGGCGCATGATGTGCCACATCCCGCCGGTTCGGTAAATCCGGCGCGCGATGTGGAAACCATGCTTGGCGAGTTGATCCTCAATGACCTGGTCCTCGTCGAACGCAAACTGGAGCGCCTGGCTGAGGAGCGTCGTAAAGGGGGCAGCGATAAAGCGCTTATCGAACGTCAGACAGCGCTCTTTAACCGCCTTCGGGAAACCTTAGAGGCTGGCACACCCCTCCGCGCCATTGAACTGAGCGCAGAAGAGCAACGGGAGCTTTCCAGCTTCGGCTTGCTCACCCGCAAACCGATCCTCACCGTCTTTAACCTGGGAGAAGGGCAGGAGGCGCCTCCGCTCGCGCTCGATCATCCATCCATTGCCCTGCAAGGCAAGCTGGAAATGGAGTTGGCCCAGCTTGCGCCGGAAGATGCTACTCTCTTCATGGCTGAATATGGGATTCAGGAACTGGGTCTCTCGCGCGTCATTCGACTCTCTTACGAGTTGCTACACCTGCAATCCTTTTTTACCGTAGGCGAAGATGAGGTCCGAGCCTGGACCGTGCGCCGTGGAGCCACCGCGCTTGAAGCTGCCGGCGTCATTCATAGCGATCTGCAGCGCGGCTTCGTGCGCGCGGAGGTGGTCTCCTACGAGGACCTGATCGCGCTGGGCAGCCTGGCTGAGGCCCGCGCCCGAGGCAAATTGCGCCTCGAAGGAAAGGATTACATCGTCCAGGATGGTGATATTCTCCATATTCGATTCCACCTCTGATCCAGAGGCGTGCCATGACGTATCTTCAAACCCGTTGGTCCCTGGAAGACCTTTTCCCCTCTCTCCAGTCGCCGGAACTGGAGGCGGCATTTGAGGCGATGCAGGAACGCCTGCAACGTTTTGAACAGGCGCGCCCGTTGCTTTCCCCTGAACTCTCCGAATCCACTTTTCTCGATCTTTTGCATCAGTACGAGGCCATTACTGCTCTGGGACATCGTCTCTACGCCATGGCCGGCCTTTCATTCGCCGCCGATACCCAGGATAGCGCTGCCCAAACCCTGATGGGACGTGTGCAGCAGTTCATGGCAGAGGTCGAAAATCGCACGCTCTTTTTCACCCTGTGGTGGAAGGGGTTGGATGAAGCGAACGCGGCCCGTTTGATGGAGGTGAGCGGCGACCTGCGCTATTTCCTCGAAGCCTTGCGGCATTTCAAGCCTTATACGCTGAGCGAATCCGAAGAGCGCCTCATTAACCTCAAAAATGTCAGCGGCGTGCAAACGCTGATCAACCTGTACGACGCTATCACCAATCGCTATCTCTTCAAGCTCGAGGTGGATGGGGAAGTGAAAGAGCTGACCCGCGGCGAGTTGGGACCCTATATCCGCGGCGCTGATCCCGACCTGCGCGCTCGTGCCTATCAGGAGATGTATCGCGTCTTTGGCGCCGATGGGAACATCCTGGGGCAAATCTACCAGGCTCGGGTGCGGGATTGGGCAAATGAAAACCTGACGCTGCGCGGCTATCCCTCCCCGATTGCGGTGCGCAACCTGGAGAACGATGTGCCGGATCAGGCCGTGGAAACCCTGCTGGAAGTCTGCCGCCGCAATGCGCCATTATTCCAGCGCTATTTTCGCTTGAAAGCGCATCACCTGGGGATAGAGCGGTTGCGCCGCTATGACATCTACGCGCCGGTGGCGCGTTCGGAAAAAGAGTATTCCTTTGACCAGGCGGCCTCGATGGTGCTGGATTCCTTTGCCGCCTTCGATCCCTCGCTGGCCGATCTTGCCCGTCGCGTCTTTGATGAGCGCCATCTGGATAGCGAGGTGCGCAAAGGCAAACGCAGCGGCGCCTTCTGCTGGTCAGTGGTACCCGAGCTCACGCCGTATGTTCTGCTGAATTACCAGGGGCGGGCTGACGATGTCGCCACCATGGCCCATGAGCTGGGTCATGCCATCCACTCCATGCTCGCCTCTCACCATAGCGTGCTGACTTTCCACTCCGCCTTGCCACTGGCCGAGACGGCCTCGACCTTTGGGGAGATGATGCTGATTGACCGTCTGCTGGCCGAGGAAAAGGATGAGGCCGTGCGACGCGATCTGCTCTTCCGCCAGATGGATGATGCCTACGCCACCATCATGCGCCAGGCTTTCTTCGCCCTTTTCGAGAAGCAAGCCCATGACATGGTGCGGAACAACGCCTCGGTGGAGGAACTCAAGCAAGCCTATTTTGAAAACCTGCAGGCGCAGTTTGGGGATGCCGTCGAGATCAGCGAGGAATTCGCCTGGGAATGGGTATCCATCCCTCACATTTACCATACTCCGTTCTACGTATACGCTTACGCTTTTGGCCAGTTGCTGGTGCTTTCGCTCTACAGGCAGTACCGGCAGGAAGGGGAAGCCTTCAAACCACGCTATTTGCGCATTCTGGCCGCTGGAGGCTCGGAATCACCGGCGCGCATCCTGGCGCAGGCCGGCATAGATATTACCGCCGCTGAATTCTGGCAGGGCGGGTTTGACGTGCTGGCTGAACTGTTAGAGCAACTGGAGCGCCTGCCGCTGGGGTAGCCACCGAAGCGCTCTTTGTGGCTCCCTGCAGGTGTTCGACCCTAAGAAGAAGCCTCGTAGGGAGCCTGATTTTCTTCGATGCTGACTACAGGCTCCTCCGTGGGTTTGCGATCCAGCATCTGCAGCCCCAGGGCAACCACGCGGGTGAAATAGCGCGTTTCGCCTTGTTCCTCGTAGCGATCCGTGCGCAATCGTCCCTCGATATAGACCAGACTCCCCTTGTGGAGGTATTCCTGGCAGATCTCTCCCAATCGTCCCCAGGCCTCAATGTTGAACCACTCGGTGTTTTCTTTCAGTTCACCGCTCTCACTTCGCCAGCGTTCGGTAACCCTCAGGGTGAACTGAGTCACCTTTTTGCCGGTGGGCGTGAAGCGCGTCTCCGGCTCGCGCCTCAGATAACCGATCAGTTGAACACGGTTGAGCGCAGGCATTTTTCCTCCTTCAGGCAAAGAATTTTCTCCGACTTGCAAGACAGTGGAATATTCTAAGTGTAGCTCAAAGCAGGAGGTTGTCAAGATGAAGGTGGTAACGTCGCTTCAAGAAATGTTCGCAGAACGCCGCAAGCTAACGGAACCCGTGGGCTTTGTGCCAACGATGGGCTATTTGCACGAAGGGCACCTCTCGTTGGTGCGACGAGCGAAGCAGGAATGTCGTAGCGTGGTGGTAAGCATTTTTGTTAACCCGACCCAGTTCGGCCCGCAGGAGGACCTGGCACGCTATCCCCGCGATCTGGAGCGCGATCTGCGCCTGCTGGCGCCGCTGGAAGTGGACCTGGTCTGGACGCCAACGGTGGATGAAATGTATCCCCCCGGCTACCAGACCTGGGTGACCGTCGAAGAGGTGACACGGCCTTTAGAAGGCGCCATGCGACCGGGGCATTTCCGCGGGGTGACTACCATCGTGAGCAAGCTATTCAACGCGGTCCAACCCCAACGCGCCTATTTTGGGCAGAAGGACGCACAGCAGGCCGCGGTGATCCGGCAGATGACGCGCGATCTGAACTACCCCATTGAGATCGTCGTCTGCCCGACCGTCCGTGAAGCAGATGGGCTGGCCATGTCCAGCCGTAATGTGTATCTTTCCCCCACCGAACGACAGGCCGCCACGGTCCTCTACCGCGCCCTGCGCGCAGCGGAGCAGGCCTATCGCGCCGGTGAGCGGAATGCCGAACGATTGCGCGCCGTGATGCGTCAGGTGCTGGAAAGTGAGCCGCTGGCGCGAGTGCAATACGTCTCCTGCGCCGATTTCGATACCCTTCAGGAACTGGATGAAGTGCGTGGCAAAGCCCTGCTTTCAATGGCTGTTTTTATCGGCAACACCCGCTTGATTGATAATATTGTGCTGGAACCGTAGGGCCGCGTCAGGTTAAATTTTGCGCCCTGGGGACTCTTTGTCGTTCTCTGAGGGCAGGCTTTCCAGCCTGTCTTTCCAGCCTGCCGGTCAGGTGGACGGCCTGGGAGGCCGTCCTGCATAACAGTTCAAATCGGGGGGCGCTCACCCGGCCCGTTAAAGTCAAGTGTGGTAAAATACCCGCAGAGATGGCGAGGGAGAAGGAGTTTCGCGGGCTATCTTGCGAGAATTGCTCCGATGGGGCATCCAGGACAACGCGGGGACTTAACGAAAAGATAAGGAAAACCTGAAAATATATGACAAAAACGGTATTTATTTCTGCCGATCATGGAATGGCCATCATTTACTTTCTCCAGAGCGAGGTTGTCTCTTCGCTGCTGGAGGCAGGGATACGCGTGGTGCTTTTGACCGACGACGCCATCAAGGATCGAATCGCCAGCCGCTTCGGTCGCCCTGGTCTGATTGTCGAGGGGTTACGGTTGAAAGAGGCTGAAGCCTATGCCCGTCGCGTGCAGCCACGGATGCAATGGCTGCTCTCCTCCTATCTGCGCCGCGTGGGCGGCTCCTGGCGCATCAATACCGAAGCGATGGACAGTCATATCTGGGAAGTGTGGAAGGAAAATTCCTGGAAGTTTCGCCTGGGAATCTGGGCGCCTGCGGCGCTGGCGATTCTGCTGTTACGTTCCAGCCGCCGGGCGCGTCAGGCCCTGGTGCAGGCGCAAATGCGATTCATCCCTGACCTGTATCCCGATCTCTTCGAGAGATATGCGCCATCGCTGGTGATCGCTTCCACCGCCGGCTGGCGGCTGGATCGCTACCTGCTGCGCGAGGCGCGTCAGCGAGGGATTCCCACCATGGCTGCCATCGTGGGATGGGATAATCCCAGCAGCTATACCATCCCCGGCGCTCCGATGGACTGGGTGACCTGCTGGTCAGAAATCCAGAAACAGGAGCTGGTGCTCGGATCTGATTGGCCCCCTGAGCGCGTGCACATCGGCGGCATCCCTTCCTATGACGGCTACATTCGTCGCCAGTGGTTGATGCCAAAGGAAGCGTATTTTCGCCTGCATCACCTCGACCCGCAGCGTAAATTGATCTCCTATGCCAGTAGCTTTGTCCATTTTGCGCCGAATTTCCCCAACATCCAGGCGCTGGCCCGTCTGGTAGCCTCCAATGCCCTCTCCGAACCGGCTCAGTTGCTCATCCGTCTGCATCCCAGCCATTTCCAGGATCGCCCCCGCTTCTTCGCAGAGGAGCGAGAACGGGTCTTTGCCCTGGCGAAAGAGTATCCCCATGTCCATGTTGTGGAACCCGTTCCATTGGGCGGTTCGCTGGGATATTACGGCGGCGAGGACATGGATGAGAAGGCCTCCATGCTGGCATATTCGGATGTCTTCGTGACCGTATATTCCACGATGGTTGTCGAGGCCGCTGTGCATGACACGCCGATCGTCTCGGCGGTGATTGACTCGCCGAATGGCTGGGGAGACCCGCGGAAGTACTCCCTATCCCTGCGCAAGATTGGGAACTGGCCAACGCACAAACGCTTTCGCGAGGCCGGGGCCGGCCGCGTGGCGGGGGACGAGGCCACGCTGCGCGAAGCGATCAACGCCTATCTCCGCGATCCGGGGCTGGATGCGGCGCAGCGAAGAGCCTTCATTGAGCAGGAGATCACCTACACGGATGGAAGCGCCGGGAAGCGCACGGCTGAATTCATCTTGAAAATCTTGCGCTTGCAGCCGGATTGAAGCTATTTCCGTCACGGTTTATCATCTACACCTGTAACTACTCGGCCATGTCATTGCGAGCCGTTTTCTGGCGAAGCAATCTTCTGTTTATCAGGCCAGATTGACCGCCTGGGGATTGCCTCGTCGCAAAGAACGCTCCTCGCAATGACAAACGCAACAGTTTTGATGCAAGACTGAACAGTTACCTGTTTGGAAGGCTTCCCTGCCCCAAACGATCACTCCCTTTGGATGGGCAGAATCCCCGATTGCGTTCCGCCGTTCGTCGCTCACCCCCCTTTTCAACCGTTGACGGCATTTTTCTCTATCGTGTCACTCGCAGGCGCAGGCTGTTACTGACGACAAACACACTGCTGAAAGACATGGCTGTCGCTGCCAGGATCGGGTTGAGATAGCCCAGGGCAGCCGCGGGAATCAGGATCACGTTGTAGAAAAATGCCCAAAACAGGTTCTGGCGGATGGTGCGCAAAGTCTGCCGCGAAAGGCGAATGGCGCGCGGAACGCCGCGCAGATCGCCGCTGATCAGCGTTACCGGAGCCGTGGCCATTGCCACATCCGTACCGCTCCCAATGGCGATCCCCACATCCGCCTGGGCCAGCGCCGGCGCATCGTTGATCCCATCCCCGACCATCGCCACCCGATGACCTTCCTGCTGCAGGGCTTTGATCGCCTGGGATTTTCCTTCCGGCAGCACCTCCGCCAACACGTCTTCGATCCCCACCTTGCGCGCAATCGCCTGGGCCGTGCGCGGGTTATCGCCTGTGAGCATGAGGACGCGCAGCCCCATGCGCTGCATCTCTCTGACTGCTTCCAGAGAGCCCTCTTTGAGCGTATCTGCCACGGCAATCACACCCGCCAGCTCGTTCTCCACTGCGACCAGCATGGCCATTTTCGCTTCTTCCTGCAAGCGTTCGACGATGGCCATGGCCGGGGTCACATCCAGCTCATGGCGCTGCATGAAGCGGGCACTGCCTACCCGCACGTGCTTGCCATCCACCTCCGCCTGCACCCCTTCGCCGGCGAATGCCCGAAAAGCGGCAGCCTCGCCCAGGGTCCATCCTCGACGCGTCGCCTCCGCCCAGATGGCCGCGCCAAGCGGATGTTCACTCCCCTTTTCAACCGCTGCCGCCAGCCGAAGGACGCTTTCCGCATCCCACGATCCCAGCGCAATCACATCGGTGACCTGCGGCTCTCCCTGGGTGATCGTGCCGGTCTTATCCAGCACAACGACCTGCACCTGTCCGAGTCGCTCCAGGGCTTCGCTGCTGCGGAAAAGGATGCCCATTTCTGCCCCTTTGCCGCTCCCCACCATCACAGCCGTAGGCGTTGCCAGTCCAAGCGCGCAGGGGCAGGCGATGACCAGCACCGCCACCATGTTGATCAGCGCCCGCGTCAGATCGCCCGGCGCACCGAAGAAATACCAGCCCAGGAAAGTCAGAAAGGCGATCAGGATCACCAGCGGCACGAACACTGCTGAAACCTGATCTGCCAGGCGTTGAATGGGCGCTTTGCTTCCCTGCGCCTCCTCCACCAGACGGATGATCTGCGCCAGAGCGGTTTCCTTTCCCACCCGCGTGGCCTCAAAGCGCAGCACACCCTGCCGGTTGAGCGTTGCGCCGATCACCGTGTCACCGGGACCTTTTTCAACCGGTAACGATTCGCCGGTCAGCATGGATTCATCCACCGTGCTTCGCCCCTCGATGACCACTCCATCCACCGGGATTTTCTCCCCCGGTCGCACGAGCACAATATCGCCGATCTGCACCTGCTCTACAGGCACCTCGATCTCTTGCCCATCCCGGATCACACGCGCCGTTTTGGCTCGCAGACTCATCAGCTTGCGGATCGCTTCCCCGGTTCGACCCTTAGCCAGCGCTTCGAGATATTTCCCCAGGCGAATCAGGGTGACAATGACCGCCGCCGTTTCAAAGTAAACGTGACCGGGGAGCACTCCCCATGTAATCGCCACGGAATAAAGATAGGCGATGGAGGATCCCATGGCGATCAGCACGTCCATATTCGCCGATCCGTTGCGCAGGGCTTTATAGCCCCCGATGTAATACTGCCGTCCAACATAGAACTGGACCGGGGTGGCCAGCGCCCACATCAGGAAATTGACCCATGGGGCGTGGGCCCAGGACCCCAGGAGGTGAAGATCGCGCGCCATGGAAAGCAGGAAGAGCGGCGCGGTGAACGCCAGGCCTATCCACAACAACCGCTTTTGCTCAGCGATCTCTCGCTGACGCGCCTGGGATTCTGCATCTTCTACCTCTTCGCCTGTCTCCAGCGTTTCAAAGCCGGCAGCAGCAATTGCCCTGCGAATTTCCGCCTGCGAGAGGAGGGTGGGAATATAGCGCAGATGTACTTTTTCCGTCGCTACCGAGACCTGCACCTCCACCACTCCTTCCAGACGACGCAGCGCCTTTTCCAGGCGGCGCGCATCGTTGTCATCGGCCAGCCTGCGCAAAGCGAATTCCGCCTTGCCGGTGGCAACGCCGTAGCCGGCGCGCTCCACGCGAGCGATCAAATCGGTCAGGCCCGCCCGCGCCGGATCAAATTCAACCGTGGCACGCTCCGAAGAGAGATTGACCACCACCTGCTTCACCCCCTCCACCTTCTTCAAGTTGCGTTCCAACGTCGCCACGCAGTTAGCGCAGGTCATGCCTGTGATCGGCAAGATCACCTGTCGGGTCGAGGGGGAGGTCATCGGAGGCTTCCACTATTCGGCAACAGGATAATTGATCTCGGCCAGCAGTGCCTTGATCTTCTCTTCGGTCGCCGGCGCATCGAAGGTGATGGTAACCTGGCGTTTGGCCAGCTCGGCTTTCACCTCTCGCACCCCAGCCAGTTCGGAGAGTTCGCTTTCAATGGTGTGGGTGCAATGGTGACAATGCATGGAAGGAACTTTGTAAGTGACAGTAGCCATCGTACACCTCCAAAATTTAAGATTTTTGTAACAAAGAGCGAACGTTGCCCAGACAGCAACTCCCTTGCGGGTTACGAATATCGCAGGCGCATTGACCTGCTTTTACGCCCTGCGTGATTGCCTCGACTACGGCCGCGCCGCGATGCCGCACCTCGCCGACCGTGTATCGAAAACAATAACACACAAAGGCCTCCATCTCCTCTGGATGTTTTTGAAAAACGCGCTCGCGTAGATCGCTCTCCGTGAACGTCTGCAGCCCGTCAACACTGTAATAGACCACGGGGCAGGTAGCATCCGGGCAAAAACGGTATTCCACATCCCGCAGCACTGCAAGCGAACCGCGCAACTGCGCTTTGAGCGTCAGGGTATCTACCCTGCGTCCCACCCGTCCGTTCAGCGGACAGGCGGCATCCTGTACAGTCGGAGAGACCTGACAACACGCCTCGCCCATGTTTCCTCCTATACTTTCGTGGACATTTCAAAGACCTCCGCGATCTCGCGCAGGACGCGTTCGCGTTCCTTTTCATCTGCACTGCGGATGGCCGTTGTCACGCAAGAGCGCAGATGATCCTCCAGGATTTGGGTGCTCACCTTATTCAAGGCCGCTTGAATGGCCTGAATCTGGCGAATGACATCTATGCAGTAAGCATCCGCTTCCACCATGCGGATCACACCGCGCAAATGGCCTTCGATGGTCTTCAAACGGCGCAACACATCCTCGTTGTGATTCATCCAACCTCCAGAATCCCCTCCCCAGGGGGGTGGGGTGCTTTTATTTTACTCCTCAATCCACCGGATGTCAAGTTTTTTCGGTGCGTGTGTATGCCCTTAGCGGGAAGCCCACTTTGCACCGTCCATCGTCTGACAGGCTGGAAAGCCTGCCCTACTGCCGTCTGCGGTCCGCCGTCTGCTTATTGTGTCCTTGTGCCTTCGTGGTGAGAAAAGAATAAACCACAAAGACACAAAGTCACGAAGTTTTGGCGGTCTTCCTGCAGGCTGGAAAGCCTCCCCCGCCGCCGTCCACTCCGCGGTCTGCCGTCCGCCGTCCCCCATTCGTTGACGGTCCGCTCTTCCTCCACGCCGGGAA
>Ga0081479_111540_pt1 | contig 28934 bp, 24 predicted proteins | sample MamHotmetagenome_FD_70984 | JGI IMG/M metagenome (GOLD analysis project Ga0081479, IMG submission 70984) | Hot spring cone microbial streamer communities from Mammoth Hot Spring (Liberty Cap Streamers), Yellowstone National Park, USA - T=72 v2... | ecosystem: Environmental > Aquatic > Thermal...
CATTACAATGGCTACCGCTGGCCTTACAACCCCTTCAACGCCCAGCCCTCGGTTGGTAACTTTGGCTTTTTGCATTGGAGTCAAGGATAATTTTTTGGCCATTGGCGCATGTAAGAAAAATTTTCACAACCCTATTTTCAATGAAAGATAAAATTAGATTTAGTCTCTGCGATCTCCGTGGTATCTGTGGTGGAAAGATCAGCTTTTTGCAGTGAAGTCAATTTTAAAAAATTACCGTAATTTGGCAATCTGCGACTATCCACCGTCGTACCACCGACCTTTGGTCGGTTTGCCAGGCAGAGCCTGGTGATACCCTGTTTGCTCCTGCCCTGCGCTCTCATTTTGAGCCTGGGTAAAAGCCTTTTGGGTCTACGGGCGGGCAGAGCCGGTCGGAGACCGACTTTCATGCGCCGAGCCAGGAGTTTGCTCCTCCCGCCGCAGCCACAAGGAAGGTTACCAAATTATTTTGTTAAAATTCATAATATCGCGCTACAAAATTTTCTCTTGAGGTGTATTTCATGAACCCAACCTTTCTCCTTCTCATCAAAGTTCTTGTGGCAAGCCTGATTGTCGGCTTTGTCACCGCGTCCATCAAATCGTGGGTGGATCGCGTCTTTCTGGTCATTATGCTCACAGGGCTGGTCGGCCTGCCCATCACGCGCTCCATCACCATCAACCTGGTCGTGGTTGGGCTGTCCGCGCTGATGCTGGCGCTGCGCCAAAGCGACGTTTTGAAGTCGGTGCGTGAAGATTGGGCGCTGCTCATCATCCCTGCCATTTTGGGTGGAATTTTGGGGCGGCTGCTCGGCTTGAGCGTTTCCGCTTCTGTTTTGCTGGTGACGCTCGGAACGTATGCCATTCTGACGGGCTTGCGGCTGCTTTTCATCAAGCCGATGCCTGAACGGGATGACAAAGCCCATCCAGCCTGGCAGGCGCCGATTGCCTTTTTCTTTGGCGGGCTGACGGGGCTGATTTCGGCGGGCGGCAAACCCTTCAGTGTGCCGATTTACAACTGGGCGATGGGACACCATCCGCAGCGTGCCTACGCCCTGGCTTCGGTGGGCGTCACCACCGCGGCGTGGAGCGCCATCGGCGCGCAGGTGGCGACGGGAACCCCGCTCGCGCCCGCGGACCTGGGGCTGGCTGCCTATGCCTTCATTCTCGTCACGCTGACAGCGCTTGGCGTCAACCGTTTCTGGTCGCCCAAACTCAATCAGATTGTCACCTGGATTATCTCGCCGCTGCTCATCCTGATCGGCATCCGCTTTATCATGCTGGGATTGGCATAACATGATGTATCACGTCACCGCCACCATTCAGGACGACTCCCACGCGCTGGTGGAAGCGCGCGGACACCGCCTCACGCTCAACGTCAAGAAGGGCGCGGGCGAAGCGGGCTTCAACGCCGCCGAGACTCTGCTCGCCGCGCTTGGCGCGTGCATTCTCACCAACGTCAACGCCATCGGCCAGAAAATGCGCCTGCAAATTGACGCAGCCCGCATCGAGTTCGACGCCGTCCGCTGCGACGAACCGCCGGCGCTGACGGAAATCCGCTATCGGCTGATTCTCAAGAGCCCCGAGCCGCGCGAAAGGCTCGAAGAACTGCATGAGATGTGCGTCAAGTGGGGCACTGTTACCAACACCGTCATCAACGGGCTGACGCCGCAAGGCGAGTTAGTTGTAGAGTCCCCTCTCCCCTCGGGAGAGGGCTAGGGTGAGGGCTATATGTCTGACCGACTCGCCCGCTGGATTTCCATCCTCTTCGACAGTTCGATTCTGTCCCTGCCGATTTTCCTCGCCTTCGGCTACGCATCCTCGCGGACCCCGGGCCTGCTCTGGGCCGCCCTGACGTTGCTCATCGTGACAGGGATTCCGCTCGCCTACCTGCTCATTGGAATCAAACGCGGCTGGGTCAGCGACATGGAACTATCCAGGCGCGAAGAACGCCCGCGCTTCATCCTCGTCAGTTTGAGCAGCGACGTGCTGGCGCTGCTGGTTCTGCGTCTCTTCGGCGGCCCTCACCTGCTGACCGTCATCGTGCTGACCTACTTCTGTCTGGCTATCGTCATGTTCAGCATTTCCAGTTTCTGGAAGATCAGTATGCACATGGCAGGCGTGGGCGGATTTTCCACCGCGCTGGTCTTCGTCTTTGGCGCGCCTGCGCTGTGGGCGTTTCTCTCCCTGCCGCTGGTGGCGTGGGCGCGCCTGCACCGCCGCAAACATGACATCCCACAACTGATTGCGGGCGCGCTGGCGGGAACGCTGGTCACGCTCTTCGTCTTTGGCTGGCTGGGAAAACTTCTTTGAACCCCAATCCAGATTGCGCACAAAATAAATGAATTTTAAAAAATTATCACCGAGTCTACTGCAAAAAGGTGATCTTTTCACCACAGAGACCACGGAGATCACAGAGACTAAAGATTATTTTATCTTTCATCAAAAGATAGGACTGTAAAAATTTTTATTACATGCGCCAAGCGGCCAAAAAATTATCCTTTTATTCATGAACCTTACACGCTCTGTGCGCTCTGTGTGCTCCGTGGTGAGTTTTTGCAGTGGACTCATTACCGTAATCTGGCAATCTGCGACTATCCGCCGCTGTACCACCGACCTTTGGTCGGTTTGACCAGGCAGAGCCTGGTGATACGCTGTTTGCTTGTGCCTTGCGCTCGCATTTTGAGCCGGGGTAAAAGCCTTTTGGGTCATGGTCAGGCTAAAAGCCTGACCTACGAGCGGGCAGAGCCGGTCGGAAGCCGACTTTCATGCGCCGAGACAGGAGTTTGCTCCTCCCGCCGCAGCCACAAGGAAGGTTACCAAATTATTTTGTTAAAATTCATAAATTTTGTGCCACAAGGAACGCTTATTAACCCTCACCCCAACAAAGCCATCGAAAACCGTTTCATCCTCTCCATGCTGCTGACCTTCGCCATCCTCATCGCCGAAGTCATCGGCGGATTTTGGACGGGCAGCCTGGCACTGCTCTCGGATGCGGCGCACGTCCTCATGGATGTTTTTGTCCTGGGGCTGAGTTACCTCGCCCTGCGCCTCTCTTCCATGCCTGCCGATGACCGCCACACTTACGGCTTCCACCGCCTGGAAGTGCTCGCCGCCCTGATTAACGGCGTGACGCTGGGGGCAATTGCCATCGAAATTTTCAGCGAGGCCTGGCAGCGCTGGTTCCACCTGCAGCCCGTCAAAAGCGCCGAAATGCTGGTCATTGCCGTCATCGGGCTGGTGGTCAATCTCGTCGTCGCCTTTGTCTTCGGCGGACACGAGCATGAACATGACCACGAAGGCGAAGACGGCGCAGAAGCGCACGAAGAAGCCGAAGACCTGAACGTCCGCAGCACCTTACTGCACGTCATCGGCGACGCGGTCTCCTCGGTCGGCGTCATCGTCGCGGCGGGCGTCATCTGGTTTACGGGCTGGGAATGGGTGGACCCACTGATGAGCGTCTTTATCGGCATCATCATTGTGCTCAGTTCGTGGCGCGTGCTGAAATCGTCTTTGCACATCCTGGTCGAGGGCGTGCCGGAACATCTTTCGGTGGATAAAATCGGCGCAAGCATAGGGGGCGTCCCCGGCGTGCTGGATGTGCATGACCTGCACGTTTGGAGCATCTGCTCGGGGCATGTCGCCCTTAGCGCCCACGTCATCACCGCCGACCAGACAATTGCCGACAGTAACGGCATCATGGCCGAACTCAAGGCGCGGCTGCGTCAATTCGGCATTGAGCACACCACCATCCAGTTCGAGTGCGCTGCTTGCGGGCAGGGAAGTGATCTATCGGTGGCATCCTCAACAAGTTCCTCGCAAATTGCATCTTTGTGATATATGTCACATTGAAATTACTCCTTAAAAGTTGTATACTATATTCAAAATAATGAATGTCCTTTCGACAAGCGTGAGAGGTTCCTATGCTCACCACCAAAGTTCTCGGCTCTGGCTGCGCCAATTGCAAACGTGTGGAACAGATCGCCCAAAAGGTTGTTGCCGAAATGGGCTTCCAGGCGCAGATTGTCAAAGTTACCGACTACAAAGACATCCTGACATACAACGTTCTCTCCACCCCTGGCCTGGTCATTAACGAAAAACTGGTCTGTGCGGGACGCATTCCCACTCCTGCCGAAGTGACCATCTGGCTGGCAGACGCGGCCAGCAGGAAGCGTAAATATGGTTTGAACGGGAGTGCAAACATGTCCTAAAAGGAGGATGCCATGAAAATCGAAATCCTGGGAACGGGCTGCTATAACTGCGTCGAGCTGGAGATGCTGGTTGCTGATGTCCTGCGCCAGCTTGGCAGAACCGATGTGGAAGTCGTGCGCGTGGATGATGAGAAGCAGATCCGTCACTACATGCCGCTGGACGAAATCCCCGGTCTGGTCATTGATGGCGTGCTGGCATGCACGCGCCAGCTCCCCGAGCGCGACAAGTTAGTCGAATGGCTGTCGGACGCCTCTGAGCCGCAAAGGAAACAGTGATCCCTCTCAGCAAAATGGCAGCCGCGCCGTGTGAGCCAGGCAAAGAACGGTGATCGGTGAGAGCACAATGAACCGTTGACAGTGCCGAACTCCTCTCATCTTTCATGGGGAGCGGTCATCCATTTGCTCCCCATGTATTGGCGCTCCCATCTTGAGGGGGTGAAAAAACCATTCCTATCGCGGTCTGCGGCATCGTCTCTCCTCCATGTTCGTTGCCTGACGTCTGAGTGCAATTACGGGAAATTGTCACAAGGTGGAAATTTTTAGCCGCTCAGCCATATTGCAGTAAAAATTTTTTACCATCACAGCAGTTCTCCCCCTGCGACGCACCTCATCACAAGAAATGAGCATCATATGCTTTTAATGTGACATTTGTTACTGCTTGCTCTGATTTCACAAGCATACAATAGAAGTGCAAATATGCGCTTATGCGCATGAAGTGAGGCCATATGGAACGGGAAACCTTATTAGAGGAGATCCCCCAACTTGAAGCCAACTTCTGTTCGGCACTTTCCGATCCGACGCGCTTGCTCCTCCTGTACGCTCTCCACAAAAGCCCGCGGACGGTAACCGAACTGTGTGCGGAGCTTCGTTTGCCCCAACCCAAGGTTTCCCGCCATTTGAAAACTCTGCGTGAACGCGGCCTGGTACAGCCGGTGCGACAGGGCACTTCTGTCATCTACCACCTGGTAGATTCACGGTTGATCCAGGCATTGAACCTGTTACGTGCCGTCATGCGCAAGTGCATTGCCCATCAGGCCTCTATGATCCATTCCATTTCACCCAGTATCGAGGAGTCTGTATGAAAAAGCGCTTTCCACTCTGGATCCTTGGAGCGATTGGCATCTTGCTGGTAGTCGTGGTACCCGTTGCCATCTTCTGGCCACGCCAGCCAAAAGCTGGCACAGACCCCTGGAAATTCGTGCCGGCAAGGCCCGTACACGTCGATCACAAGGACATTGTCAAGGGGCCATTTGCAACCCCTCAGGAGGTGACGCGCGCCTGCCTTGAATGTCATCCAAAGGCCGCCGAAGAGATCATGGCGACCTCTCACTGGACCTGGCAAAGCAAGCCCTTCCAGGTGCCGTGGCGCGATCAGCCAGTGACCATTGGCAAATTCAACCAGATTAATAACTTCTGTATCGGAACACCAGGGAACCAGAAAAAATGCATGGCCTGCCACATCGGCTATGGATGGTCAGAAGATCAACCCTACGACTTTTCAAACCCTTTGAACGTGGATTGTCTGGCCTGCCATGCCGATCCAGCCCTCTATGCGAAAGGGGAATATGGCAACCCAGCGAAAAAAGTGGACCTGGTCGCTGCGGCGCGTAGCGTTGGAGCTACCACTCGGAACACCTGCGGCAAATGCCACTTTAATGGGGGGGGCGGCAACGGCGTCAAGCACGGCGACCTGGATGAAAGCCTGATCCTCCCTTCCGAAAACCTCGATGTGCACATGGGAAGATATGATTTCCAGTGCACCACCTGTCACTGGACCGAGAAGCATCAGGTCAAAGGACGACTGATCGCCGACAACTATCAGGTGGATCCCAAAGAACAGGTCTCCTGCGAGCAATGCCACCAGAATCATCAACACAAAGACGAACGGTTGAACACTCACCTGCGCAGTGTGGCCTGCCAGACCTGCCATATTCCGGCCATTGCGATTGAAGACCCCACCAAAGTCTACTGGGACTGGTCTACAGCCGGTCAAGAGGGGCGCAAGGATGATCATTACGTGTACCAGAAGATTAAGGGAAGTTTCATATACCAGACAAACTACAAGCCACAGTACCGCTGGTTCAACGGCAATTTGCAATACCGCTACATCCTGGGCGACAAGATCGATCCAAACGGGATCACCTACATCAACCTGCCTGCCGGGAGCATTGACGATCCTCAGGCCAGGATCTTCCCCTTCAAGGTACATGTGGCCAAACAGCCCTATGACAAGGTGTACAACTACCTGCTTTCGCCAATTACCGCTGGAAAGAACGGCTTCTGGACTCTTTTTAACTGGGATATTGCCTCCAAGGAAGCCGAAAAATGGACGGGCTTGAAATATAGCGGTCAGTATGGATTTGCCGAGACGTGGATGTACTGGCCCACCACTCACATGGTACAGCCAGCCACGAACGCGTTGAAGTGCGCGGATTGCCATGGGCCGGATGGCCGCATGGACTGGCAGGCTCTGGGATACCCCGGCGACCCCGCCGAATGGGGCGGACGCTTCTCAAAACGATAATTGTGAGGACGCACTATGAAACGCAACCATCGCTTAATCCTTTCCCTGATCTTGATCCTCGGTGCCTCTCTGCTCGGCCTGGCGATTTTCCGCCAGGTGCGGGCAAATCAGCCAGCGTCTCCTGCCCTGCAGGCATCTCCGCTTCACCCGCCCTTTGCCCTGTTGGATGAGGAGGGCAAGAACGTGCTGGAGAGCGGGCAGCCCGTCTCGACGATGCGGACTTGTGACCGCTGCCATGATACGCAATTCATCGTATCTCACTCGTATCACAGTGACCTGGGATTCTCCGCTTACACGCCGTCAAAGTCCTCCATGGATGCCAGCAACGGCCTGTATGGAGAGTGGGACCCGCTGCAATACCGCTATCTCAGCCAGGATGGGGATGAACGCCTTGACTTGGGCACTCCGGAATGGCTGATGTATTTTGGTGAGCGCATTGTCGGCGGCGCCCCCACCACGCTCTCCCGGAAAGGGGTTCCTTTGACCTCGCTACGTCCAGGAGAAAGCGCAGAATCCAGCATTTTGAAAAACGGTCGCGTCGAAGGCTGGGACTGGAAAGCCTCAGGCACAATGGAAATGAACTGCTTCCTGTGCCATCTGGAAAAGCCAAACAATCAGGCACGGATTGAAGCTATCCGCCAGGGCGCTTTCCGCTGGGCTAACACAGCTACCCTGGAAGGGTATCTTGTCCAAAAGAATGCAGATGGCACTTACACCTGGATCGCCGAGGCCTTTGACCAGAACGGTCAGCTCAAGCACGAATACGTTCGCATCCAGGATCCGACCAACGAAAATTGTGGTCAATGTCACGGCACTGTGCACACCGAGAAGGAAGTCCCCCTTGTTATCCAGTCCTGCAGCGGAGAAGGGGCTACTACCGGTCAGGTCATTTCGCCTCAGTATATCTCTGCCTCTGGGATGAACATCGCCGGCAAGACAAAGCTGGTACGTGCCTGGGATATTCACGCCGAACGCCAGTTGAAATGCACGGACTGCCACTTCTCCCTGAACAATCCGGTCTACGCCAATCAGAAGCAAGAACCGGGCCATATCCTGTTTGATCCGCGCCGACTGGAACTGGGCGAATATCTGAAAATGCCAGACCACAACTTCGCCCGCGGGCAGAGCACTCAATACAACATTGCTCCCGAGCTTAAAGGCACGATGCAACGGTGCGAGTCCTGTCATGACGCTCAGAAGAGCCATGCGAACTGGCTGCCCTACACAGAAAGGCACATGGCAGTTCTGGCCTGTGAATCCTGCCATATCCCGCAAATGTATGCGCCAGCCATTGAATATTACGATTGGACGGTGCTTAAGCCGGATGGTCAGCCTCAAACCGAATGTCGCGGCACAGACGGCGCCATCATCGGTGCGGAGATAGCCAGCCTCAGCAACATGCCTTTTACCGTGTCCCACCTGGTGGAGGGCTATCAGCCGATTTTGCTGGCCCGTACAAACGTGGATGGGAAGCAATTGCTTGCACCTTACAACCTGATCACCACCTTCTATTGGGTTTATGAAGATAAGAACGGCAATCAACGCCCGGTGCGTCTGGTAGACCTGCAAACCGCTTACTTCCAGGATGGGAAATATCGTCCTGAAATCTTGAAAGCGCTTGATACAAACGGGGATGGTACATTAAGCGATCGGGAGTTAATCCTGGATACGCCAGCAAAGCAGGAAGCGGTCGCCTCGCAATTGAAAGCATTGGGGCTGCAGAATCCCCACATCGAAGGTCGCATTCAGCCCTACAGCATCAATCACAGTGTGACGGACGGCGATCATGCCGTGCGCAATTGCCGCGCCTGCCATAGTGATTCTTCTCGCCTTGCCCAACCCTTCAAACTGGCCGATTATGCGCCCGCCGGTATTATGCCAGAAATGGTAACGGAGACCAACGTCAAGCCGATCGGGGAAGTGGTGAAAGGGGAGGACGGCGCGATTTACTATGTGCCACAACCCTCGAAGGCCAGCATTTACATCTTTGGCTACAGTCGTGTCCAGTGGGTAGACATGCTGGGCGCGCTGCTCTTCGCCGGCACATTGCTGGGGGTGGCCGGTCATGGGACATTGCGCTATATTTCCTATCTGCGCAGACCGCGCAAAGAAATACGCACGCAGCGCATATACATATACGAGGCTTATGAGCGCTTCTGGCACTGGTTGCAGATGGTGGCGATCGTGATCCTGCTTCTCACCGGCCTGATCATCCATCGCCCCGATCTCTTTGGCGCATTCTCCTTTCCCCATGTGGTGACTGTCCATAACGTTCTGGGGATCCTCCTGGTGTTGAACGCAGCCCTTGCTCTCTTCTACTATCTGGCAAGCGGAAAGATCCGCCAGTTTATCCCGCGCCCCCATGGGTTCTTCGACGGGGCAATCTTGCAGGCAAAATATTATCTGCAGGGCATCTTCAAAGGAGAGCCTCATCCTTTCGAGAAACGCCCAGATCAGAAGATGAACCCACTTCAGCAGGCGACCTACTTTGGCATTTTGAATGTACTGCTCCCCTTGCAGATGCTGACTGGCCTGCTGATGTGGGGCGCGCAGAAGTGGCCACAGCTCACGAATTGGTTGGGTGGGCTTCCCTTCCTGGCGCCGCTGCACACCCTGGTTGCCTGGACTTTCGCCGCCTTCATCGTTGGTCACGTATACCTGACAACCACCGGCGTCACGCCGCTGGAGTCCATCCGTGGGATGATCACCGGTTGGGAAGAAGTAGAAGTGCATGAGGAACATCATTAGGAGGAGCTATGGCTTCCATTTCTAAAGTTCGGAAAACGCGTGAAGCGAAACCTTATATCCACCCGTATCTGGGAGGCTTCCTGTTGGGGCTGGTGCTGTTCCTGGCCTTTCTCTTGACCGGGAACGGCCTGGGCGCCTCCGGTGCCATGAGCCGGCTGACAGTCTTTGTGGAAGATCAGATTGCACCCCAGCATGTGGATCGCACGCCCTACCTGCTGAAAATGGCCGGTGGTGACAAAAACCCGCTGGATGACTGGATTGTGCCGATCTTCTTCGGTGCTCTGTTGGGTGGCGCTGTCTCCGGCTGGTTGAATGGGCGGCTGAAGATTGAGATCAACAAGGGGCCGCGCATTTCAAACCGCACGCGCCTGTTGCTGGCATTCCTGGGAGGCATGATCATGGTATACGGGGCGCGCATGGCACGGGGATGCACTTCGGGACAGGCGCTTTCGGGCGGCGCAACGCTTGCGGCCGGCTCCTGGGCCTTGATGTTTGCCGTCTTCGGCGGCGCCTATGCCCTGGCCTATTTCGTCAGAAAACTCTGGAACTGAAAGGAGGGCACAATGCCTGTCTTTCCCCTCAAGGCGTTTCAACAGGTCAGCAGCGCGAATCCATGGACTTACCTGGTATTTGGCCTGATCGGGTTTGCGTTCGGTTTTGTGCTGGAAAGCAGCGGATTTGGCAACTCCCGTAAACTGGCCGCTCAGTTCTACTTCAAAGACTTGACCGTGCTCAAGGTTATGTTCGGTGCCATCGTGACCGCCATGGTGCTGCTCTTCACGGCCTCAGGGATGGGAATTCTGGACTTCAATCAGGTATGGGTAAATCCCACCTATCTGTGGTCTGGCATTCTGGGTGGCCTGATCATGGGGATTGGCTTCATTATTGGCGGCTTCTGCCCTGGGACTTCGGTCGTCGCTACCGCCACAGGGAAACTGGATGGCCTGTTCTTCCTGCTGGGCGGCTTTTTTGGTGCTTTCCTCTTTGGGGAGACCGAAAAATATTTCGATCAATGGTGGAACATTTCAGGATACTACGGTCGCCTGCTCCTGCCGGAGGTCTTTGGCCTGCCGACTGGGGTCGTTGTGATGCTGATCGTGCTGATGGCGCTCTTCATGTTCTGGGGCGCAGAACAACTGGAGCGCATTTTCGGGCAACGAGACCTGAGCCGCAAACCGAAGATGCAGATGGTCGGCGCCTTGTTCCTGCTCGTTTTCGCCGCCCTGACCATTGTCCTCGGTCAACCCTCGTTAGAGGAAAAATACGCGCGCATTGCACCCCAAAAGGAACCGCTCCTACAAAACCGGGAGGTCTATGTCTCGCCGGCTGAAGTCTTCCATACGATTCACAAGCAATATATACGCCTGGTCTTGCTGGATGTACGGCCAGAGGTGCAGTATAACCTCTACCATATCCGAGGCGCAGAGAACGTCCCCCTGGAGCAAATTCCGGCCTACATCCGCAAACTTTTAGCCTACTCTCCTTCCAACACCGTTTACGTTGTCATCAGCAACGATGAAAAGCTCTCCACCCAGGCCTGGAAAATGCTGGTCGCTGGTGGAGTGCCGAACGTCTATATCCTGGAAGGCGGGTTGAACAACTGGCTGGCCGTCTTCGGGAAAGACGATCCCCAAATCAAGGCATTGCCAGTCTCCACTTCTGCAGAAGAGGAGTTGCGCTATCTCTTCCCGGCTGCCCTGGGAGATCGTTACCAGAGCGCGGCTCCGAGTCCGATAAAGTATGAAGAACTGGAATACGAGGAAAAAATCAAGCTAGAGCTGAAGCGCGATAAGAGTGGTGGAGGGTGTGGTTAGGAGGGCAGGTACGCTAAAAAGCGAACGCAGCGATGGCCGCGCAAAGGCATCGCTGCGTTTGTTTTTAAGCTCCCTTTTCAATAGAGCAATATTTTCATGGAGTGTCATTAGAAGTTTGCGGAGAAGATTCCAGAGGCCCCTGCCATGGTAAAAAACGAATGAATGTATTGACATGTTCATCACTGTGGATGGAGATACGCTGCAAATAATATAAACTGCTTCTCCACTGGTTGGCTGTATATCCCGATGCGCCCATGGCTGCAATGTATCCCGCCTCTCTGGCAAAGCGTCGCGCAGAATCACTGACATATCCGAAAGGATACGCAAAAGTAAGAACAGGTACTCCTAACAGTTCCTCCAGCTTATGGCGCGAATCAACGATTTCCGCTCGTAAGCGAGTTTCATCCAGCTCCCTCAAGTCAGGATGAGAAATGCTGTGACTCCCAACCTCCCAGCCAGCGTTTACCATCTCTTTGATTTCTTCCACACTCAAGTAGCCTGGCTGGCCAATATAAACGCCGCTGCGGTCATGGTAACCCCCCTCATCACCGTCTGGATAGTGCCCAGGTAAAGCTGTGCTGCATCTACCGTAGGGATTGGTGGCGTGGTCGGCGTATGGGTGCAGGCTATCAGAAAAACCAGCAAAAGGGCTGAAATACACTTCCAAAGTGTCATTCGCCTTTATTATACCAGCGCAAAGCCGGCCACAAAGGCGGCGGTCATCAGCAGCAGAAGGGCCGGCAGGATGCGCAGGATGGTGGCGCGCGGCAGGATGGGTTTGCCCGCTTTCAGGAAGGACAGCAGCAGGCCGCCCAGTCCGATGAGGGCGCCGCCCAACCCAACCAGGGCAAAGCCCGGACGGGTCGCTCCCTGCGCCGCCAGGATGCTCGGCAGGAGGAAGATAACCATCCCAGAAATGCCGTGAACGATGGCCAGGACGATAATCGGCAGTTTGCCCTTCAGCGGCAGGGAGCGGGTCAACGTTACGGCGAGGAAACCGACGATGGCGAAGACCAGGTACGAGGTCCGGAAAGAGGCGAGATGTTCCCAGACAAGACCGAGCGAAATCGCCAGCGGGATGACTGTCGAGATGATGACGACGACAGGGGAATCCAGCACCTCGAAGCCGAGGATGATGAGCAGCAGTCCGGCCACGAGCAGGACGCCGAATCCGATGGTATAGGCCGTGATCGGCACGGCCCCCAGGCCGTTGATGCCCACCGCCACTTGATAGGCAGCGAGCAGGCCGGTGAGGAGAAGAAGGACGCGGTCGAGAGGGGTCATTTTCATAATCGGATGGCGGACGGCAGACGGCAGACGGCGAATCAGGGACGGCAGACAGCGGACGGCAGACGGCGAATCAGAACAGCGGTTGCAGCGGCTGTGTACTATGGCTGACGGTCATTCATTGGCTTCCTCGTCCTCCTTGACAAGGTAAATGGCAGGTTCTTCACTCACCTGGCTGCCCGATAAGGCATTGCGGAAGGCCTAAAGGGCGCGGGCCAGTTCGTGAGCCTGCTGATTGCCTGTTTCAAGCACACCCACGTTAGAAATGTAATTTCGACGAGCCATCAAGCGCTGACAGGCTACCGTCTCAATCAGGGAACGCAGAGCCATGCCTAGAAAGTGCCTTTGTTCGCTATCACTCTGGCCGGTTGAACCTTCGGCAATGTTCAAGGTGATGGATGTTGCTGCTCGTATCATATCAATCACGATTCTAAAGGCCATATTCTGTACGCAAATATATATGGGCGCGTCAAACATGGTCTTTGAAGACCTGTTTGGTATCAGTTGAGAGGCAAGGTTATATTGTTCGTTCATTGGCAGCCCCTCCGCAAGGCGATACATCAGGTCCACATATTCCAGTGCCAGTTGCCAGACTCTCAGGTTCTCGAATTTGAAGGGTTTCATAAGGCTCCTTATGTGGACGGCAGACGGCGGATGGCAGATGACTGATGGCAGACGGCAGACGGTGGATGGTGGACGGCGGATGGCAGACAGCAGATGGCAGTTGCGGTCCGCTGTCCGCGGTCCGCGGTCTATTATATGGCCAGCAACATCATCGCCGCCAGCATGTAGAGTGAGGCATACTTGAACAAACTGTAATTCACCCGTTCCGAGGGGCGGAAGACGGTCGTGAAGGAGAGGAGCAACAGGCCAGAAGAAAGCACGATGAGCAAACGTAGAATGCCGGCCTGGACGCCGATCATCACGCCCGCCACGCCGATGCTGGCCGCAGCGATGATGGAGGAGAGGGCAATGATGGCACGGGTGGCCTCGAAACCGTAGGTGGAGGGGAAAGTCGGCACGCCGGCAGCCTTGTAATCTTCAAAGAATTTCATGCTGAAGGTGAGGGTGTGGGTGGGAATCCAGAACAGGACAGAGGCGGCAAGGAGCAGACCTGTGATGTCCACCTGCCCAACCGCAAGCACCCGGCCGGCAAGGATCGGCATGGCGCCCGAAATCCCACCCCAGACGATGCTCCAGCAGGTGCGACGCTTGAGCCACAGGGTGTAGACCACCACGTCAAAGAACCAGCCGAGGAAGACCACGAATCCGTAAAGCGGATGGATAAGCACGGCCCAGCCGATCCCCAAAATCGAAACGAACATGCCGCCGCGAAAAATTTCGGTGCGGGTCAGCTCGCCGGAGGCATTGGGGCGTTTTTGCGTGCGCCGCATTCTGGCATCAATATCATGGTCATACCACATGTTCAGGATGGTCGAGCCGCTGATGGCAAGGAAAAGGCTTGCCGCCATTGCCAGAAAAACCTGGAAATTCAGCGGCGTGTGCGCGCTCATATAGCCGGCAATGCCGGTGGCCAGAAGCAGGCCCGATTGCAGGGGTTTGGTGAGAGGGATGAAAAGGCGGAGTTTTTTCATAGGACGGTAGACGGTAGACGATGGATGGTAGACGGTGGACGGCTACGCTCTACGGTCCACCGTCCACGGTCTATTTTACCTCACGCAACGGAACCCCACCCCAGGGCTATAGTACATCGGCGGGGCGGAGTTGCGCGTCCAGATGCGCAGGTTCATGTCGTAGGTGTCTTTCGAGCCGCCTTTCAGCCAGCGGTCGCTGAAGCCTTCCTGCGGCTGCACGTCGCCCATCCATTGCCAGACGTTGCCGGCCATGTCGTAGAGGCCGTAGGGGCTGGCGGCGTTGACGGTCTGGAAACCGTTGTACGTTTTTCCGTTGTAGAAGCCGACCGGCGTGGTCAGCGAGCCATAGGAGGACATATCCTCGAAGGGATCGCGGCTGGCATAGAAATTGGCGTGCTGACGGGTGATCTCCTCGCCCCAGGGGAAGGGACGGGTATCATTGCCGCGGGCGGCCTTCTCCCATTCGAGTTCCGTGGGCAGGCGCCAGCCATAGTAGCCACAGTAGCCCCAGGCGCCAAACCAGGAGACGTTGATCATGGGGTGATTCTCCCAGCCAGGCTTGACGGCAAAATGCTGGCCGTCGAAGGTGAAGCGCGAGGCCGGGTCGTTCAGCGGAACGAAGAGGTAGTCGCCGGGGTCAATGCGCAGTTCGTGCTTCTTGCCGTGGAAGGGATCGCCGGGGTAGAAGCCAACGGCATATTTGCCCGAAATCTTGACCGTGCCATCGGCCAGGGCAGCGTTGAGGAAGTCCACGTATTGGGCGACGGTCACATCCGTCACCATGATTTCATAGGCATCGGTGGATTTGACCTCGTTGTGCTGACCGAAATAGAACTCCCCCGCCGGGATTTTCACCCAGGCGTTCGGGTCCACGCCCGTGTCGTAGACCGGGACGGGCGGGTTGAGGTCCACCGGGGCGCAGGAGGCAAGCAATGTCATCAAAAAGAGCGCCACGATGAAGTAATCTCTCAGGGAAGGGAGGAGATTGCTTCGCTTCGCTCGCAATGACAGGGGAGGGAGGAGGAGATTGCTTCGCTTCGCTCGCAATGACAGGATGGGAATGATGCGTTTCATTTTGCCACCTCCTGCGCCAGTTCGTGCGTTGCTTCTTCCGCCCAGCGGCCTTGTGGTTTGAACAGGTCAATCAGCCGCCAGACCATAACAATCGCCAGCAGGACAAGCAAAGCGCCCAGGCCGAAGTCAGTCATGTACATCAACGCGTTGACCAGCGGCTGCTGCTCGGCCTCGCTGATGAACAGGCGCTTCATCTCGAAGACCGTCACCGCGCCGAGGGCCAGGTCGGAGAAAAAGATGATCGCCCAACCGTAAATCTGGCGGATTTTGCCCTTCAGGCCGATCATGTCGCCGTAGTACATCAGGATGATGGTGGCGATGATGGCCGAGAGGGCGTGCCAGTGACCGGTCAGTTCGATGCGCTCCTCGCGCGCCGGCCACAGGCGGAAGATGTCATCGAGCTTGATCGCCATGAAGATGCCGATGCCGCTGGTGGTGAAGTTCATGAAGAGCATCTGCCAGGTGGGGCCAAACTTGAGCGGGTCGTGCAGTAGCGCGCCCAGTTTTTGCAGGAAGGTCGGTTTGGCAAGGTGCGCCGTGCCTTCCTTGATGAGCGTGCTCCAACTCCAGATGAGCAGCAGCAGGGCGGCGACCATCGAGGGCGTCGCGCCGACGTAGATGATCATGTGGGCAATCGGTTCGAGCGGCGTCACCACACCCCACACGCCCAGGTTGAGGACGATACAGCCCAGAATCATCAGCGGCATGGCGATTTTGTGCAGGATGCCGCGGAAGTTCAGCCAGCGCCCGATGACAAGCGTGATCATGATGGCAATGAGCGCCAGCATGATGTGCAGGTGACCAATGACGGAGTATTCCATCGTGGTTTTGTGCGGCAGGCGGATGATGTTCTCGGCCAGGAAGACCTCGAAGCCATTGCCAAAATATGAGCCAGGCACCGCCCCGAAGATGGCCGAGATGACCGTGGTGAGGGCGGTGGTGAAGAAGGCGGCGCGTTCCAGGTCTATGCCGCTTTGGGTGCGGGCGTAATCGCCCTCACCCCCAGCCCCTCTCCCACTGGGAGAGGGGAGACGGTAGGCGGGATCCCAGGGATTGAGGGCAATGGTCAACAGCACGCCGGCGAAGAAGATGAGCGCCAGGCCAGTGATGTACAGCCCGTGGAACGCCCAGTTGTGGCCGAAATAGGCGAAGCCCATGCCGAAGATCATCGCCATCAGGTAGCCAACGGTGATGAGCACGCGCACGGCCTGCTTGTAGAACTCGCGCATGGCCAGGATGCCGGTAATCATGTAGGTCTCGATGGCGACGACCGCCATGGCAATCGAGTGATACAGGATGATGATGCGGCCCTCGCGTTCAGCCTGGACGATCTTCATCCCCAGGGCCTTGATGACGATCTCACGCACGCCCATCTCGGCCATTGGCCCGGAAAGCATACCCCAGATGGCGGTCTCCAGGGCGATCATGGCAATCGCTACCAGGATCAGGCCTTTGGTGGTGGTGAACAGGTAGTTGAAGCGGGATTTGAGGAACTGCATGAGGCCTCCTTGTTGGACAGCAGATGGCAGACCGCAAAAGCAGACCGCCGTCTGCCGTCCGCGGTCTGCCGTCTATTTCCGAATATCCTTCACGAAGCCAAATGTAAACGCCAGGGTCATCAGGAACAGCAGCGGGGTCAGGATGAGCATGACGAAGTCGGGGCTGAAGAACAGCAATTGCTTGCCGACGGAGATGAACGCCAGCGCAATGCCGCCCAGCCCGATGAGCAGTCCGCCGATGCCGACCCACCAGAAGCCCTTCGCCGCACCTTTGGCGATGAACGGCCCGATGAAGATGACCAGTCCCGCCACGCCGTGGAAGAGCGGCACGGAGATTTTGCGCCCGATTTCAATGCCCGCGATGCTGGTCACGGCAATCGCCAGGAAGCCGATGAGGGCAAACCACTTGAAGGCCTTCTTCCACTGCGGGAAGTATTGCTCCATCAGACCCATCGAAATGCCCAGCGGGATGAGCGAGGCCACCGTCAATACGTAGGGCGACGAGAGAATGCCCAGCCCGAGGAAGATGAGCAACAGGCCCGAAACGAGCAGGACCAGGAAGCCCAGCATGTAATACACGTCATACAGGGCTTTGCCCTTGCTCCAGCGGGTGTAGAAGCGCCAGAGCAGGTAAAGGGCCGTCAGGCCGGTGAGCAAGAGGAACAGGTTGTCAAGAGTGAACAGATTCATGGCAATCTCCTTTTGGAGGAACCCCTCCGGTGAAATCCTCATCAAAAATTATACATATCCAGAGCGCGCATTCTGTGATAAAAATCACAAAACGTTCGTTTGCAGATATCTGCCTGCGCCTGGTTTCTTTTGTGAAAAGCGCCATAATTACCTTGACAATGTTATACCAAACAGGTCTTCAAAGACCATGTTTGACGCGCCCATACATATTTGCGTACAGAACATGGCCTTTTAGAATCGTGATTGGTATTAGAGTCCCCTGTTGTTGCAATGTGACAATAGCCTCCGAAGTAATCCCCCGGCAAACGGGAGACTGCTTACCCCGACTTACGCGTAGGGATTACCCTTTGGCGCCGAAGTCGGAGAAAGACACGCCTGACTCGCGCCAGTCTGAGGGGGCCTGGAGAACGGCGCAGTGTACACCAGATGGGAAGTGCGGCCATCCAACCAGGTTGTCACAATGCCTCAGACGTGATAAACTATGTGACGTGGGTGCTGTACTGATCGTCTCGCCACAAGCCGAATTCGCCGAACAACTCCGCCGCTGGGCAGAGGAAGCGGGGGAAAAAGCCTGTTGCGCCACCCATAAGGCGCAGGCAGTCGTCTTTGCTCACGATGAGGGATGTACGCTGGCGCTGTTAGACGAGGCCTTCGGGGAACAAACGCTTCGCGAGATCGGGGAGGCACTGCGCCTGGTCATGCCGGAAATCGCCCTGACGGTGCTCCAGGGGGAAGCCCCATTGCCCCCCCTGTCCTCCCTGCGCCCCTACACCCTTTTGCAAAAGCCACTCTCGCGAGAAAAGTTCCTCGCCTTCTTGCGTGGGGAGCAGGAAGCAGCCCGACCCGCCTCGCCACCCCAGCAGAGGATAACCGAGGAAAACGCCTGGCTGGAGGATGCTCAACGCGCAGCAGGTTATCTGACCCAGTTAACGCTGGAATCCTCTGCGCAGGCAGCCATGATCTTGCGCGCAGGACACACCTGGGCCTATGCCGGGCAACTCTCCCAGGATGCCATTCGCGAACTGGAGCAAGTCGCTCAGCGCATTGCCAGGCAAAAAGCCGGGGAAGTGCTGCGCTTCATCCACCTGAACAGCACACGCGCCGAACATCTTCTCTATCTGAGCCCGATAGAAGAAACGGTGCTGCTGACGCTGATCTTTGACGCCGAAACGCCCTTCAGCGTGCTGCGCGCCCAGGCACATCGCCTGACAAACCTGCTCCGCCAGGGGTCTTTGCCCGCCTCTGCCCCTGCTCCCGTCCAGGCCAAAATCCCTCCACCTGTCACAGGAATCGAGGAAGAAGGGCCTGCCTCTCCCTCTTTCACCGAGATTCTGGGGGAGGTGCCGGCGCCAGAGCCAGAACCGCCCGCCGCTTCCAGCGGCGATAGCATCCCCAAAGAAGAACAGGCTGCGCCATCGCCTGGACCTGGGAGAGAGGCAGCCGAAAAGCCGACCCCTGCGCCCCTGAGCACGGTGGATGTCGCAGTGGATGCGCCGCCCTCCGCTCCCCATGCCATCAGCCTGGAAACTTCACCGGCCATTCCAGCAGGACGGAGAAGACTCGAAGAAGCCGAAGCGAGCGATATGCTGGCCGAAACGCGGCGCCATGCTCTGGAAGAGCTGGAAAAGACTCGAAAGAGCACCAAAACGACCGCCCAGGCCAGCGAAGCGCCTTCATCGCTGGCTGAGACCCGCCGCCACCTGCCTGACGAGCTTGAAGACCAGGAACTACCCGAACCGGTGAGCGCGGCGCGCGCGGCCCTCTCCTTCGCCTGCCTGTTGATCCCGCGCTTTGCCTCCCATTCCCTGACCGGCGATCTCGCAAGTCGGCTGGCAGAATGGGTGCCGGCGATTTGCATCGCCTATGGCTGGAAACTGGAATACCTCTCCATCCGCCCCGATTACCTGCAATGGGTGGTCAACGTGCCCCCCTCTACTTCGCCAGGAACGCTGATGCGTCTGATGCGAACACAGACTTCAGAGCGCATTTTTGCCGAATTCCCAAAGCTAAAGAAGGAAAATCCATCCGGCGATTTTTGGGCGCCAGGGTATTTAATCATGGGAAGCAACCAACCCCACCCTCCGCAACTGGTGCGAAACTATATCCTGGAAGTGCGCCGACGACAGGGTATTTCTTAAAAAACTTATTGCTTCAAATTCCTCAGCGGCAACAAGAATGTTTGTGAGGCTCGCGAGGGGATTGCTTCAGCGGCTATCGCCGCCTCACAATGACCACGGGCAGGAAACCACCGGATGAGAAGTTCTCCACCACCAAACCTGAAGTTTCACCACGAAGACCCAAAGTCACAAAGTTCCCTCTGTGGTTCGATTTTCACCTTTTTGCAATAGACTTATAGACAACATACTATGCCTCCGATCCTCTATCTCTTAGACGGACACGCGCTGGCCTATCGAGCGTATTTTGCGCTCACGGTCGCTTCCAGACAGCCCTGGCAGACCTCACGCAGCGAACCAACGGCTGCTGTTTACGGATTCAGCAGTATTTTGCTGCGCATCCTGGAACAGGAAAAACCAGAGTATCTGGCCATTGCGTTCGATGCCGGGCGCACGTTCCGGGACGAAATTTTCCCCGAATATAAGGCCACACGCGCCAGGATGCCCGATGAAATGCGCAGCCAGATGGAGCGGATTCGCCAGGTGGTGGAGGCCTTCGGTATCCCGCGGCTGGAAATCGAAGGCTACGAGGCGGATGACATCCTGGGCAGCGCCGCCCGCAAAGCTGTTGAAGAAGGCTTCGGGGTGAAGATCATCACCGGAGATCGCGATCTGCTCCAGCTCGTCGGGCCGCGGGTGGCGGTGGTATTACCGGGGAAAAGCCTGAGCGAATCGGTGACTTTTCTGAGCGCAGAAGAGGTACTGGCCTTCATGGGCGTGCGGCCGGAGCAAATCGTGGATTTCAAAGCGCTGGCCGGCGACAAATCGGATAATATCCCTGGGGTGCCGGGAATCGGGGAAAAGACAGCCCAACTTCTGCTGCAGAAATACGGATCGCTGGATGAGATTTACGCCCACCTGGCCGAGATCGAGCCGCGCTGGCGCTCGAAGCTGGAAGCCGGGCGCGAGCTGGCCTACCTGAGTCAAAAGCTGGCACGCATTCGCACCGATATTCCGCTCCCCTTCGAGATCGCCCAGGCGCGCAGCGGCCAGATGGATCGTAAAAGACTGGAGGCGCTCTTCACGGAGCTTGAGTTCCGCTCGCTGCTGCGCCGCATGGGCAGCATCCCGGCCCCAAGTCCAGAGGAGAAGGCGCACAGCGCACAACTGCCTCTCTTCAGCACCCCAGCCCCAGAGACAGGGATCCGCCCCGGGGCGGCTGCGGCGCCGCGTGTCTCCCTGATAGATTCTCTTTCTAAACTTGAAGCCCTGCAACGCGCCCTGGAGGCCGCAGATACCATCGCCTTCGATACCGAAACCACCTCCCAGGATGAAATGCAGGCAGAACTGGTCGGGCTGGCGCTGGCCGTGCAGTCAGGGGAGGCGTACTATCTACCCTTTGGACATCGTCAGGGGCCCAACCTGCCCCGTGAGGCACTGGAACGTTTGCGCCCCTTCCTGACCGATCCGCAGAAAGCGAAGGTGGGGCATCACCTGAAGTACGACTACATCGTGCTGGCGCGCCATGGACTGCGGGTGACGCCGCTCACGTTTGATACCATGATCGCCGAATGGTTATGCGATCCGGACTCTCCCAACCGCGGGTTGAAGAACCTGGCACAGGCACGGTTGGGGCAAACCATGATGCCTATTGAATCGCTCATCGGGAGCGGGAAGAGCCAGAAGAACATGGCCGAGATCGCCCCCCAGGAGGCGGCGAACTACGCCGGCGCCGATGCTGAGGTCATCCTGCGCCTGATGCCATTGCTAGAGCAGGAACTTCAGGATCGCAACGCACGGCGATTGTTCGAGCAGATCGAAATGCCCCTGGTGACCGTGCTGGCTGAAATGGAGATGCGCGGCGTGCTGATTGATGTGTCGTTCCTGAAACGGCTCGGTGAGAGCCTGAGCCAGCGTATGAAGGAGCTGGAGGAAACGGTTTATCGCCTGGTGGGGAAACGTTTCAATCTGAACTCGCCCCAACAGCTTTCGGAGGCCCTCTTTGACCATTTGGGACTGGTGCCCCCGGACCGCGGCCGGCGTACCCAGAGCGGCCATTATTCGACCTCTGCCGATGTGCTCGAACAATTGCGCGGTCAGCATGAGGGGATCGAATACATCCTGGAACATCGCGAGCTGGCAAAGCTAAAATCCACCTACGTGGACGGGTTGCTGGAAGCAGTGGATGCACAGGGACGCGTGCATACCTCCTATAGCCAGACGGCGGTGGTGACCGGGCGGCTCTCCTCCTCCAATCCCAACCTGCAAAACATTCCCATCCGCACCGAGACCGGACGGCAAATTCGGAGCGCCTTCATCGCCGCGCCGGGGTGGGCGCTGCTTTCCGCAGATTATTCGCAGATCGAGTTGCGGATTATGGCGCATCTCTCCCAGGATGAAGCCATGATCGCCGCCTTCCGTGCCGGGCAGGACATTCACCAGGCAACGGCTGCCGCCATCTACGGAGTACCACTGGAAGCCGTCACCAGGGAGATGCGACGCCGGGCAAAGGCGGTGAACTTTGGCCTGATCTACGGCATGACCCCCTACGGGTTGACCCGAAGCACCGACCTCACGCTGGCCGAAGCGGAGGCTTTCGTGACCGCTTATTTCCGCCGCTATCCGCAGGTGCGCGCTTATCTGGACGAGATCCGCCAGCGAGTACGCAAACAGGGCTATGTCGAAACCCTGTTCGGACGGCGACGCTATTTCCCAACCCTGGTCGGCAAACCGCTGAGCGCAAAACTTCGCGAAGAGCGCGAAGCGATCAACGCCCCCATCCAGGGGACAGCTGCCGACATCATGAAGCTGGCCATGATTCGCATCGCCCAGGCTCTGCGCGCAGCCGGCCTGCGGGCGCAAATGCTCCTCCAGGTTCATGACGAGGTCGTGCTGGAAGTGCCCGCGGAGGAGATCAAAGCCACCGCCCGGATTGTGCGTCAGGAAATGGAAAACGTCTGTACCCTGCATGTACCGCTGGTGGCCGAGGTACGCTGGGGTCAAAATTGGGGAGAAATGGAAAGCGTGGAGTAAAATAGAGATATGCCCGGACGAGAAGACGTTTTTCAACAGGCGCTCAATGAAGGTCATTCTGCGGCCTGGGATCAGGATTGGGCAAAGGCCGCCGAAGCCTATCGCCGTGCGGTCGAAGAATTTCCTGACCGCCCCAAAGGATGGATCAACCTGGGGCTGGCGCTCATGCAGCTCCAACGATACGAGGAAGCGCTGCAGGCCTACCAGCGAGCCGCCGCACTTTCCCCGAACGATCCTGTGCCTTTTGAGAAGCTCGCCGCCCTTTCGGAACGCCTTGGGAATATCCAGGCGGCCATTCAGGCCGCGCTCAAGGCTGCCGAGCTATACATCACGCAGCGCGAGGTTGAAAAGGCGATCCAGAACTGGACGCACATCATCACGCTTGATCCAGAGCATGTTCTGGCGCGTTCACGGCTGGCGTTGGTCTATGAGCGACTCCAGCAACCTCAGAAAGCGGTGCAGGAATACCTGGCACTGGCAAGCGTGCTCCAGCGCAGCGGTCACCTGGACAAGGCGAAACAAATGCTGGAAAAGGCGGCGCAGCTCATGCCCCAAAGTACCGAAGTCAAACAGGCCCTGACGCTCTTCCAAAGCGGTCAACTGTTGCCCAAACCGCTCCGCCCGAAAGGGGTAACAGGGCCGATCCGCATGGCGCAGGTCAGGCAGGTCACAGAAGCAACGGTGCCTGTAGGGATGGACCCGGTCGCCGAGGCGCATAAGAAGGCGCTCACCCGCCTGGCAGATTTGCTGTTTGAGATGTCACAAGAAGAAGAAAGAAGCGCAGCCGAGCGGCGCGATCTGCGAACACTCCTGCGCGGCACCGGGAAGCTCTCGCAACAGGCCGATCAGCAGATGATCCTGCTTCACCTGGGGCAGGCCATTGATGCCCATACCCGCGGGGAAAACGAGCAAGCGGCGGAGGAACTGGAACATGTGCTCGAATTCGGCTTCGACCATGCCGCCATCCACTTCCTGCTCGGCTATCTGCGTTTCCAGAGCGGGCGGCTGGAAAGCGCGCAGCGCCGTCTCCAACACGCCCTCAAACATGCTGAGTTTGCCCTGGGGACGCGTCTGCTCCTTGGGCGCATTCACCTGCAAAACGGGCAGCTGCAGGAAGCGGTGGTACATTTCCTCGAGGCCTTGCGCCTGGCAGACCTGCAAACCGTCCCCGAAGGACAGCGGGAAGCGCTGCGCATGGCCTATGAACCGCTGATCGAGGCCCATCGCCAGGAGCAAGATGAGGCAATGTTGCGCCAGATCTGCGAGAATATCCAGAGCGTCCTGACGCGCAGCGACTGGCGGCAGCACCTGGTCAAAGTACGCGCCGGTATGCCCTCGGAAAACGGCGCGCCTGCGCCCCTGGCGGAAGTGCTCCTGCAGGCGCAGAGCAGCGCCATCCTGGATGAAATGCATCGCATCCATCAGCTCGTGCGCCAGGGATATTTACGAGCCGCCATGGAGGAAGCGTTCTTCGCCTTGAATCTGGCGCCCACGTACATCCCTCTGCACAACCTGATCGCCGAAATCCTTATCCAGGAAGAGCATCTGCGGGAAGCGATTGCGAAACTGTATGTCATTGCCCGTACCTATCGCGTGCGCGGCGATGTGGAACAGGCCACCCATTACCTGGAGCGCATCCTGGAAATTGACCCCCTAAACCTGGATGTGCGCCGTCAACTGGCAGAGGACCTGGAGCAAAACGGGCGCATTCGGGAGGCGATCCGCGTCTACATGGAACTGGCCGAAGTCTACACCCGCCTTGCCGATCTGGAGAACGCTCGCCAGACCTGCGTTCAGGCACTCCGCATGATCCAGGGACAGCCGGCGGAGAAAGAATGGAGCCTGCAAATTCTGCAGCGGATGGCAGATATTGATCTGCAACGCCTGGATTGGAAACAAGCGATTCGCGTCTTTGAACAAATTCGCACCCTGAAGCCAGAAGACGAAACCACGCGGCGCCAACTGGTCGAACTGAATCTGCGCCTTGGCCAAGTCACCCAGGCGCGAATGGAAATGGAAAGCTATCTCACCTATCTGGAAAGCACTCAAAACATAGCGGCAGCCATCCTTTTCCTGGAAGGGTTAATCCAGGAGCATCCTCAGGTGAACTGGATGCGGAAAGCGCTCGCCGATCTGTACCGCCGGGCAGGACGGCTGGAAGAGGCCATCGCGCAATATGATGCCCTGGGAGAGCTTGAACTGAACGCGGGCAATCGTGCAGGCGCCATCGAGGCAGTGCAGGCGATCCTGGCGCTCAATCCCCCCAATGCAGATGCCTATCGGGCTGTGCTGGCACAGCTCCAGCAGAAAGCGTGAGGTGGAGCAATGATCGAGCTAAACATCCCCGGTCGCGGCGAAATTCGGCTGGAACATCTGGTCAGCGATGTGAACGGCACGCTGGCGGTAGACGGCGAACTTCCGGAAGGGCTGGTGAAGCGGCTGAGCGCCTTGCGGGATCGCTTGACGTTGCACCTGATCACCGCGGATACACACGGCCGTCAGGCGGTGATCGATCAGCAGCTCAACCTGCGCGCCGTTCGTCTGCAACCCGGCGCGGAAGCGGAGCAAAAGGCGGAATACGTGCGCCATCTGGGAGCGGAGAAAGTGGTCGCCATTGGTCAGGGGGCCAATGACGCGGCCATGCTGAAAGAGGCGGCCATCGGTATCTGTGTGCTTTCCACGGAAGGCACGGCTGTTTCTGCATTGCTGGCCGCGGATATTGTGGTGCGCGACATCTTTGAGGCGCTGGAACTGCTGGAAAAACCCTTGCGACTGGTCGCCAGTTTGCGCAAATGAGCGAAGCCCATTCCCCCAACGCGTTCCCAGGTTCACGCGCCCGGCGCCGTCGGGCGCGTCGAATGTTGATCCCGCCCGACCCACAAGGCAAAGAAGCCTTCCTGCTGGCCCTGGCGCGGCGCACCTATCCCTCGGTAGAGTTTTTCCTCTTATCGTTCCTGTGCGGCCTGATCCTCGGCGCCGGCTATCTGCTCGATTCGCCGTTGATCCTGGCCTTTGGGGTGTTGAGCGCCCCGATCCTGCTGCCTTGGCTGGGAATGTGCCTGGCCGGAGCACGCGGCGCGGCAGGTTTTTGGGTCCAAACGGCGGTTGCGCTCCTCCTTTCGGCGCTGCTGGCCTTCCTGGGTGGGATGGCGGTTGGCTGGATGCTCCATGTTTTACCCCCTCGAACCCTGACCATGGCCTTTTACCATGCCCGACTGCATGGCGTGGACTTTCCGATGCTCGCCCTGGGCACGCTGATCCTGGTACTCTCCTTCGTGCGCTCGGAGGAAAAGCCTTATTTACCGAGCGCATTCCTGGCCTACGCCCTCTATCCGCCGATTGTGGCCGCCGCCATCGGAGCAGGAGGCGGGGAGGCCGGCCTCTGGCCTCATGGGCTGCTGGTAAGCCTGGTGCGCCTGGCCTGGATTTCGCTGCTGGCAATGCTGATCTTTTATTTCCTTCGTTTTCGCCCCCTTTCGCTGACAGAGGTGCTCTTCAGCGGCGCTGTGATCGTGCTGTGGCTGGCGATCCTGGCCTGGAGCGGCGGCTGGCCCCTGCCCTTTGGCTCCCCCCAGCCTGCGACAGCGACTCCTGCTCCCCCTGCAATCCCTTCTCTCACCCCTGCGATTTCCACCCCTCTTCCGCCTCTCCCCTCCCCAACGATTGCGCCGTCTTCCACGCCGCGCCTGCTCACCCCGACGCCCTCCCCCATCCTGACGCCCCCTTTGCCCACGCCTTCGGAGACTGCGACCCCCACCCTCACCCCGACCCCCACCATCACGCCTGTTCCGACGCCAATCTATGGCCGCGTCAGCTCACCGCGCGGTGGGGGCGCCTTCCTGCGCAAAGAGCCCTCCTTCAACGCCCCGGTGTTGATTTCGCTGACGAACGGCACGGTGGTTGAGGTCTTCCCACAGGATGCCAGGCTGGTCGGAAGCGATACCTGGCTACGGGTGGCGGTAATCCTTGGGGGGCGAAGGCTGGAGGGTTGGATGCTCAGCACGGTAATTCAGATGCCCACTCCGCCGGCCGGAGAATGGGCTACGCTTTCGCCTGCTTCCTCAACCCCAACTCCCTGAGCATGAAAGGAGATGTATGACCATTCACTTTGGCACCGACGGCTGGAGAGCCGTTATTTCGGATACATTCACGTTTGACAATCTGCGAATTGTCTCCCAGGCCATTGCCGATGCGCTGGCCTCAGAAGGATGGGAAAAGAGCGCCAACGGGGAGGCGGTCAACCCGCGTCTGGTCGTCGTTGGGTTTGACACCCGTTTTCTCTCCGATCGCTATGCGGCGGAAGTGGCCCGCGTGCTGGCTGCCAACGGTTACACCGTGCTTCTGGCGCAGGCCGATGCACCCACGCCGGCCATCTCATACACCGTGCGTCATCAACGGGCGATAGCAGGAGTGATGATCACTGCCTCCCACAACGCGCCGCGCTACAATGGCGTCAAGCTAAAGGCCGCCTTCGGCGGTTCAGCGCTGCCAGAACAGTGCCGACGGGTGGAGATTTACATCAATGATAACGAGCAGCGCGCCCGCGGTCCGAACTTGATGGATTTTGAAAAGGCGCGGGAACTGGGCCTGATTCAGCGTTTCAACCCACTGCCGGCCTATTTCGATCACTTGAGAACGCTGATCCGCACCGATGTCATTGCCGAACGCCCCCAACGCTTCGTCGTAGATTCCATGTACGGCTCGGGGCGAGGCGTGATCAAGGCCTTCCTGCAAGGGAGCGGCTGCGAGATCCACGAGATCCGCGCCGAGATGAACCCCGGCTTCGGCGGCATTCATCCAGAGCCGATTGCGCGCTACCTGGGCGCCCTGGCCTCCGCCATCAGCGCCGGGATGGGCAATTTCGGTCTGGCGACGGATGGAGATGCCGACCGCATTGGCGCAATGGATGAGCGCGGCCAGTTCGTGGATCCGCACAAGATCATGGCACTGGCGCTGAAATACCTGGTAGAGGTGCGCGGTCTGAGCGGCGCCGTGGTGCGAACCGTCTCCACAACCCGCATGGTAGACCGGCTGGCGCAACGCTATGGCCTTCCGGTATACGAAACACCGGTCGGTTTCAATCACATTGCCGATTCCATGCTGCAAGAGGATGTGCTCATCGGCGGCGAAGAATCGGGGGGAATTTCGTTCAAAGGCCACATTCCGGAAGGAGACGGGCCGATCATGGGATTGCTTCTGGTGGAAATGATGGCTTACTGGGGCAAACCACTGGGGAAGCTGGTGGACGAATTGCTGGAAGAGGTGGGGCCGGCTTTTTACGAGCGGGTGGACCTGCGACTGGCGCGACCGGTGAGTAAATCCGAAATGACACAACGCCTGCGTCGCCAGGCTCCGGCGATGCTGGACGGGGCACGCGTGGTTGAAGTGCGCGATCTGGATGGGATCAAGTACATCCTGGAAGATGACTCGTGGCTTTTAATCCGCCCTTCGGGCACGGAGCCGGTTCTCCGAGTGTACGCCGAGGGTCGCTCCCCGTCGCGAGTGCGTCAGTTGTTGGAGTATGGGCAGCAGGTGGCAAACGGATAGTCACCCAAGCGATGGGCCACGGGATTGCCTGCGCAGAAGGTCGGAGCGCGGATGGTTGGAGAAGTAAAAAAGGAGGCGCAGGGTCTTTGCAGCAGAAAGTCCCAGCGCCTCCTGTGAACCGCCGCAGCGTCTGACAACCCACCTGTTCCAACAGCTGTCCGATATGCTGACCATCGTTGAAGGTGTGAATGATAAGCGAATACGCTCTCATCTACGCTTGTACACCCTGCCTTCCGCATCCTCGTAAACGAGCAGCCAGGTTTGTGACCACTCCGGCTGGTTAAGAGTTTCGGGGTAGCCACCTTCATTTATCCAGGAAGTCCGAAGATAAACAAATGAGTTCACTGCAAAGTGGACTCAAGTTTGCAAAATCCCAATATTTGCCCGCTTGCAATGACCCCATAAAGCAGGCTAAGAACAATGGTAAAAACTGACAATGCCGGATTGCGCTTTTCCACAGCCACACACCTCCAATTCAAACCGTTTCCCATTCAGAGCTGCCCTAACGTTTGGCTCAGAGGACAGCGGTAAGGGTGAACGGAATGCTTTGCCAGCATCAAGAACCTTGAGAAGAGGGGAGCGTATCATACGTCCCCCAAAGCCAGGGACACGCCCAGCAGTGGACATTCTGCGCCGACCCGCCTCCCTTGCCAGCCCAACCGTTTTGACCTGCCTGCACCACACCAGGCGAACCCGCCTTCGGCTCAGCACTCCGACAGGGAGCAGGAGCGGGCGGAGACTGCCAGGCAAGGCTCCCTGACCGTAACCTTCACCGCCCGAAAGTCACCTGCGCAGGCGACATCC